>Ga0302280_1000519_pt1 | contig 34374 bp, 43 predicted proteins | sample III_Fen_E1_1_FD_198771 | JGI IMG/M metagenome (GOLD analysis project Ga0302280, IMG submission 198771) | Peat permafrost microbial communities from Stordalen Mire near Abisko, Sweden - III_Fen_E1_1 | ecosystem: Environmental > Terrestrial > Soil > Wetlands > Permafrost | place: Sweden: Abisko... | reverse complement strand
AGTTTCGTGCCAAAACGCGTGCGCATATTGTATATCAGCTTATCAAACCGTTTGTCCGTCAGTGGGTGATATATCACGTATAATTGATATTTAGTTTCCAGGCTCATGGACGAACCCGCCCACTCCCAGTTACCATAGTGCCCCATCACTATGATGATACTTCTTTTCTCGGCATAAAGCTTTTCAAACAAACTGAGGTCATTGAATTTGCACCTTTTTACAGCAGTTTTCCGGCTGATGGTTAGGGTTTTAAAAGTCTCCAGCGTGAGGTCGCAGAAATAATGATAGTAATCCTTCGCTATTTTTTGGATCTCCTTTTCCGGTTTTTCAGGGAAAGCATTACGCAGATTGGTGAGCGTAACTTCCTTACGGTAACCTATCACCCGGTAAATGATTAAATACATGAAATCGGATACCGCATAGAGTATGGGAAATGGCAATAACGACAACAAATAAATAAATGGGAGTGCGATATAATATACCATGACGGATCTAATCAGGCAAATTTACGAAAAATAAGTGGGACAACTAAAGTAGATAAAAGTAGATAAGCTAATCCCATCCTAATACCTCAAAAATCTTACTCGTTTAATCACCCCGGGCTTTCTCATTTTCCAGAAATATTTAACCCTTGCGGGTGTTATCACCCGCAAGAATGAATCGCCATGTTATGTTGGTGATAACACCAACAAGGGTGGTAATATTAGTATATATTGATACCCCTTTTCACATCATTTTATACTGTTTGGCATACTTACCGGCTCCTATAGTGCTATGTTATATGATTGATTTACAATAATTTAAACGCTGCCCCATACTAAAATAGTATAAAGTAGTATGTTTCAGGCCGTGGAATCTTACGCGCATTAACTATAGGGGAGTGTTTTGAAGAAGCCCCAGTCTGCCGACAGGCAGGGCCGGCAGCAGCGGGAGCAGGATATCTATTTTTCATATAAGCAAGATAAGGATTTATTTTTACAAAACCAAATACCTTTGGTATTTTTATACTGTGGAAAGATTCGCCTAAAGCGAAGCCTTCCGTTTAACCGTTGCCCCTTGCGGGTGTTATCACCCGCAAGAAAGAATCGCCATGCTAAATTTTAATACACACCTCCTCCCCGGCGCAATCGTCCGCTTGTGCCCCCCTCGTTCAAGCGCATTTGTAATGCGTTTGTCTTTTATCGGCGTTTGTAACGCCCCCGCTTATCCCCCTACCAAATATTCTTCCCTCAGCAGCCCAAAAACGAGCGAATCATCAAATTTGCCATCATAAAAATAATGCTGTTTCATAAACCCTTCTTCTTTAAAATGAAATTTCTCCATTATTTTCCGGGAAGGGGTATTGTACGGGGCTACAAAAGCCTCGATCCGGTTCAGGCCTATTTGGTTAAATCCATAATCAATTACGGCTTCAACCGCCTCACTCATAAGCCCCTTGTTTTTAAATGTCTCATTTGTCATGGCATAACCAAGTTCCGAGCGCCTGTGCAGATAATACCAGTTATGCAGGCTGCAACTACCTATTACCTTTTGGCTTTCCTTATCTATCAGTTGAAAAACAATCACATCCCTGTTGTACATAGCCCTGCCCTTTTCCTGCCTGTCTTTTTCATTCTGGAATTGTTCTTCTGAAGCAATGCCCAGGAAAGAACGCAGCTCGTCTTCGCTATAATTCTGAAAAACAAAATCATACACCTCCGGGGTAAGTTTCCGCAAGACAAGCCTGGGCGTAGTGAGGCATTCAAATTGCATAGAAGCGAAGTTATACTTTTTTTCAATTAAGGTAACTGCGGAGTATATGAAAGGAAATTGTAAATTTTCTCTAAGTGCTTGCTCTCGGCCCTTGAGATTTTCGCACATACAGATGCTCTGAGTTCAGTACAAAACCTCGCTGGCGAAAATATCAACAGCCGCATACTGCCATCGCCTGATCACCTGTTGCATTATCTGGAATTTTCCGAAAAATGCGGTGCGGTGGGTTGGCGTGGCGGGCGGAGCAATTCGCCACGCCTTGACTTTTTTGCTTACTTTTTGTGTCGAAGACAAAAAGTAAGACGCCGTAGGCATACAAAATTGCCCCCCTACCCTGCCATCAGCACCCGCCACGCCTCATCTGTTTTGCCTTCGGAGAGGAGGAATTTTGCCAGTTGGTGCAGTTCCATTTGCAGTTCTTCGGTATTGCCAATGCATTTATGGTGAATGGCTTTTATGGCAGGGCTGTTCTTCTCAGCTTCCACTTCTTCAGCGGAAGGTAAATTTTCTACGCCTGCAAGCAATGCTATTTCATTCTCGTTCAAGCGCATTTGTAATGCGTTTGTCTTTTATCGGCGTTTGTAACTCCCTTGCTTAACGCTGTGAGAAATACTCCTCCCTGAGCAACCCAAAAACCAGCGAATCATCATATTTACCATCATAAAAATAATGTTGCTTCAGAAACCCTTCTTCTTTAAAATGAAATTTCTCCATTATTTTCCGGGAAGGGGTATTGTATGGGGCTACAAAAGCCTCGATCCGGTTCAGGCCTATTTGGTTAAATCCATAATCAATTACGGCTTCAACCGCCTCAGTCATAAACCCCTTGTTTTTAAAGGCTTCATCCGTCACGGCATAGCCAAGTTCCGAGCGCCTGTGCAAATAATACCAGTTGTGGAGGCTGCAACTACCTATTACCTTTTGGCTTTCCTTATCTATCAGTTGAAAAACAATCACATCCCTGTTGTACATAGCCCTGCCCTTTTCCTGCCTGTCTTTTTCATTCTGGAATAGCTCTTCTGAAGCAATGCCCAGGAAAGAACGCAGCTCACCTTCGCTATAATTCTGAAAAACAAAATCATACACCTCCGGAGTAAGTTTCCGCAAGACAAGCCTGGGCGTAGTAAGGCATTCAAATTGCATAGAAGCGAAGTTATACTTTTTTTCAATTAAGGTAACTGCGGAGTGTATGAAAGGAAATTGTAAATTTTCTCTAAGTGCTTGCTTTCGGCCCTTGAGATTTTCGCACATACGGATGCTCTGAGTTCAGTACAAAACCTCGCTGGCGAAAATATCAACAGCCGCATACTGCCACCGCCTGATCACCTGTTGCATCATCTGGAATTTTCCGAAAAATGCAGTGCGGTGGGTTGGCGTGGCGGGCGGAGCAATTCGCCACGCCTTGACTTTTTTGCTTACTTTTTGTGCCGAAGACAAAAAGTAAGACGCCGTAGGCATACAAAATTGCCCCCTACCCTGCCATCAGCACCCGCCATGCTTCATCGGTTTTGCCTTCGGAGAGGAGGAATTTTGCCAGCTGGTGTAGTTCCATTTGCAGCTCTTCATTATTGCCAATACATTTATGATGAATCGCTTTCACGGCAGGGCTGTTCTTCTCAGCTTCCACATCTTCAGCGGAAGGTAAATTTTCTACGCCTGCAAGCAATGCTATTTCATTGCCAGTAAGGTATTTGCTATGGCGTATATGCTCAGGCACCCCATCGAAACCAATATTCAGTTTAGCGCCCGGGTTAGGTATTTTGAATAAGCCTTTATTGGCGCGGGTGTACCAGGTAAAGCCAAGCCGGGCCACCTGGTCCATTTTGAAAGGGTCTATATGCCCGTTTTCATCCAGCACGTTTTCGTTTACATGTATGCATACTATCTCACAGATAATGAGGTTACCTGCACCGCCTTCTGTGCCGAGATGAATGATCTGTTTTACTTTACATTCGAGCTGGGCCGGCGATTCAAAAACGCGGGGCGGTTTCACCATTACTGATGGCACCATGGTGAGGCCCGTCTTTTCAAATTCGTTCACGTCTTCGGGGTATTCCGTAGAAGAAAGCACCATCTGGTGAGATATTTCGTAATTGGCAATATTTATCACACATTCCCCTGTTGCTTCTGCATTAGCAAGGGTATGCTTGGTCGTATTGTCGCGCACCCTGCGGCTTGGACAGAATATAGCAGTGGGTGGTTTGGAGCCAAACACATTGAAAAAACTGAATGGCGAAAGGTTTACATTTCCTTCTGCATCAATGGTTGACGCCCAGGCAATTGGGCGGGGCGCCACGCAGCCGAGCATGACTTCGTGAAAATCTTTGGTGGGTATTTCTTTTGGGTTGTATGTTTTAAACATGAGTTTGATTAACAGGTTAATGTTGGGCATAAAATATTAAGCCCTACTTCGAAAACAATCCTCTCCTCTCTCTCTCTATTTTTTCAATGATCTGGCCAAGGTCTTCCGGTTTATCGGCGAAATTGCAATTGTCCACGTCAATGATCAGTATCCTGTGGCCTTTGTAACCTTCTATCCATTCTTCATAGCGGGCATGGAGTTTTTTCAGGTAATCGAGCCGGATGGAATCTTCAAAAGTCCTGCCGCGGCGCTGTATCTGGTTCACTAATGCAGGGATAGAAGCCCGAAGATAAATAAGCAGATCTGGTGGCTGAATAAGGGCGGAAATAGTCTCATATAGATTTAGGTAATTGTCAAAATCACGCCTTGTCATCAGGCCCATATCGTGCAGGTTGGGGGCAAATATCTTTGCGTCTTCATAGATAGTCCGGTCCTGAATAACGCTATGGTTACCGTTACGGATCTCGAGCACCTGCCTGAAACGCATATTCAGGTAATATATCTGCATATGGAAAGACCAGTGCTGCATATCTTCATAGAAATCATCAATATAGGGATTATTCTCAATTTCCTCAAAATGAGGCTCCCAGCCATAGTGCTTTGCCAGTAAGGTGGTAAGGGTGGTTTTACCCGCCCCGATATTGCCTGCGATAGCAATATGTTTAAAATCTTTGTCTTTCAGCATGAATCTTTATGTTATTAACGCATGATCAAAATTTCCTGAAACCTATAGCTTCCCTTACTTCCTTTATTGTTTTATCGGCGCTCGCGCTGGCTTTTCCCTTTCCCTGCTCCACAACTTTACGCAGATATTCATCATCCTTTGAAATAGCTTCTATCCGTTCGCGGATAGGAGTGGTAAAGGTAATAATATCTTCGGCCAATTGCTTTTTCATATCGCCATATCTTGCTTTCATCGCGTTGTATTGTTCTTCAAAGAAAGCAATAGTCTCAGGTTTAGAAACCAGTTGCATTAAAGCAAATAAATTTGCTACACCGGGAGATTTTGGCTGGTTGGGCTCGGTGACGCCCGTATCAGTCACGGCCTTCATCACCTTTTTCCTGATTTCCTCGGGTGTGTCGCGAAGAAAAACAGCATTGCCTTCCGCTTCGCTTTTTCCCATTTTCCCGCTGCCATCCAGGCCGGGTACTTTCATGAGCTTGTTTCCCATATTGAAGGCAACCGGTTGAGGGAAAATTTCCATGCCGTGTTTTTCATTGAACCTGTGCGCAAAGGTGCGCGCCATTTCCAGGTGCTGTTCCTGGTCTTTGCCCACAGGTACTTTTGTGCCCTTGTGGATGAGTATATCCGCCGCCATCAGGGTTGGGTAAGTGAGCAGCCCGGCATTCACATTATCAGGGTTCTGGCGGGCTTTTTCCTTAAAGGTAGTTACCCTTTCCAGTTCGCCTTTATAGGCGTGCATATTAAAGAAAAGATACAATTCCGGAATCTGGGGCAGGTCGCTTTGCAGGTATAGCGTACACTTATCAGGATCTACCCCGCAGGCGAGATATTCTACCAGTACATTTTTTTCGTTTTCATGCATGTTCTCCGGGTTTGGGTGGGTAGTGAGGGCATGATAATCGGCTATAAAATAAAAACACTCATACTTTTCCTGCATGGCAACATACTGGCGGACCGCACCAAAATAATTACCTAAATGAAGAAAACCCGTACTGCGCGTACCGCTAACTACTATATCTTTGAATGGCATAAAAACTCAAATTTAAAAAACAAAATTAAGCATAGCAAATGACAATCTTGGACTCATTTCCCGCCTGTGGCAAAGTAAAGAAAAATACTTGTCTGATTATGCAAACAGGCCTGCCTTATTTAACACAAAAATGAAAGAACGTCATTGCAAAACTCAGAACCTATTAACTTGTAGCTGCACAATTTCCAACCCAAACTGACCCACTACCGGCTAATTATTAAATTTGGCGTTCTCAAAAATAAACCGTATATTAGCTGTGATGAATGAAAAACGAAAAGAATTGAATCTAAAGGCCGCCCTCCCTTTAGATTTTCCTCTAATAAATGAAACTGGCCTCTAATTTTTGGTATATACATGCAGAAAAGTTGGTTTAAACGCATCTGGCCTCTAATTTTTAAAAAAACCTCAATTTCCCTCTATTATAGAGGGAAATTCAAATGAAAAACGAAAAATTAAAATTCCCTACTAAAAATGAAATTCCCCACCACTTTCGCCACTATCATTTTCAACAATAATTGCAAAAAAGCTCATTTAAACGCTCCAGGGTACCGAACCAAAAATATCTGCCTTATTTAAAATAATTTTGAAGGAAATTTAACAGATGAAACGCATTGCCGGCTTATTGTATTTTTATTACTTCAACACCATGCTGGCGTTCTTGTTCATTATGTTTTATCCTCTTTTTGCTTTATTTTTAAGTAGCCCAAAACACGTCCGCACCGGGCACAAAATACGGAGATTTGGCTGTAAGCTGATACTCTTCATTGCCGGCGCGCCATATAAAACAATTAGTGAGGAAAAAATTGATACAAACAAAACCTATATCGTTTGCTGCAACCATGCTTCGGAAACGGACATACTGCTTGCGCTGGCAGGCACGCCGCTTTATTTTGGCTTCCTCGGTAAGGTGGAATTGACGAATAATAAACTAATGGCTATCTTTTTCAAAGTAATAGATATAGAAGTAGACAGGGGTAATAATATGCAAAGCGTGCAAGTATATAAAAAATCAGTGCAGGCGCTGGAAAGCGGCAAAAGCCTGTTTATTTTCCCTGAAGGGGGAATATTTGAGAATGCTCCCACGCTAAACCCTTTTAAAGACGGGGCTTTTAGTTTAGCCATCAGGCATAAAATACCGATAATCCCGGCCTGTATGCCGGATAACTGGAAAAACTTCCCTAATGGTAAAAAATTTGCAAAACCCGGAAAAATCAGGTTAATTTTGCATAAACCCATTGAAGTCGCGCATTTGAATAAAGAAGATATTCCTGCGTTACAGCAACAGGTTTTTGATATTATTGAAAAAGACTTGAATATTTACAGCAAATGAAAGTTGATAAAGATACGATTGACCGCGTGGCAGCGTTGGCAAAATTGCGTTTCAACGAAGAAGAAAAAGAAAACGTAAGGGAAGAACTGAGCAAGATCATTACTTTCTGCGAAAAGCTGAACGAGATTGATACTGATGGTGTAGAACCGCTCATTTTTCTTGGGGAAGAAATAAATATTTTCCGGGATGATGAACCGGTGATGGAAATAACCAAAGCTGAAGCATTGAAAAATGCCCCGCAAAAAGATTCCGATTATTTTAAAGTACCTAAGTTTTTGGATAGGGAGTAAATAGTTCGTTCTTATCATGAAAATATACACCAAAAAAGGAGATACCGGACAGACATCATTGATAGGCGGGGTACGTGTGCCAAAAAGCAATATCCGCATCCATGCTTATGGCACTGTGGATGAACTTAATTCCTTTATTGGTATTGTCCGTGATATGAGCAATGATACCCATATCCGCGAAGTGCTCTATAAAATACAGAACCTGCTGTTTACCGTCGGCAGCCACCTGGCGGCCCACCCTGAAAAGAGCAAAATGAAACTTCCCGAACTGAGGGAAGAAGATATTACCCTGCTTGAAAAAGAAATTGACGCCATGAATGAGATATTACCGCCGCTCACTGCGTTCATCCTGCCGGGTGGCCATCCGCATGTATCTCACTGTCATGTGGCAAGGTGTGTATGCCGAAGGGCCGAGCGCCTAACTGTGGAACTAAGCGAAAGCGAACCGGTAGAACCTATCCTGATAAAATACCTTAACCGCCTGAGCGATTATCTTTTTGAACTGGCGCGTAAACTTGCTTTTGATTATGGAATAGAGGAAGTGATTTGGAAGCCATAAAATAAAAACAGGTTTCCAGGTATGTAAACAACCCCGAAAACCTGTAATATTCCAATAAACAAGTTGCCTATTTTTTCTTGGCTTGTTTTTCCTGTTTTTTTTCTTTAGCCGATTTTGCGGGCTTCTTTTTTGTTTCTTTTTTTGCGTCCTGGGCCTTTGCCATATTTTTGTTTTTTTTAAAGTTTAGAAATTACCTGCCAAAAGTATGAAAACGAATTGAAAAAAAGAAAAATTAACGAAAGGATTTTTTAGGCCTGATCAAAAGTCAGCCTTTTATCAAGGTGCGCAGTACCCATAACTAATTTATTGCTGACAGGGCTAAAACCAAGAAACATACCTGACAAATGCACTGAAGGATTAAGCACTTCAAAAACAGAAGAACCAAATTGTAGTATATCCGGGTCAGGGTTTGTATAGTTCAGGTGCAAAAAGCGGTTGTTCCGGAGCCAGCCATTAAATTGTACTTTTTGCAGTTGGGTATTCGCATAAGCTTCAGGTTCAAGGGTTGTATCTGCGTTGCTCACCTGAATAGTAGAAGTGCCGCTTAATTTATCATCATCCTGTTTCAGATCCAGTTGCATGACCAGATCAAGGTTCAGGCCGAAATCATTGCCGACATGCTGCTGTTTTGCCATGCCCCGCCACTGCCCTGCTGCTGAAAATGTAACGTTGGGTGTTTTGCTTATTGCGGACATATCAACAAAATGCTCAAATTCATGAATATAATTGCTTTGGGTATGAACCAGGTTAATGATTGTAAATATCAATTGTTCATTGGCTACGCTATAAGATAATGTTAAACCTTCCAGTTTGCCGGAAGGCATAATTTCCAGGATCACACTCCCAAAACTAAGTATATCAGGATCGGGGTGAGCCGCCGTAAAATGGATAAATCGGTTGCCAATTATTTCTCCAATCACATTGGTTGCAGACTCAGACTTGCGGCCCAGTTTTACATAATCCGGAATATTGTCATTTCTTAGATCACCTGTAAATACCCCATTGACTTTGTTGCCGTCCTGGTGCAGGAATAGCAGCAGTTCTATCTCCACCAGCTCCATGTTTATTTGCTGTTCAAGGGTGCCTTTCCACAGTCCCCTTACAGAAACCACATCTTTATCCCCCTTATTCATAATTATATCTTCTTCTGATTATTAACTAATTTATGTTACAACAAATTTATTAAAAAACTGTTTTGAAAAATTTAGAGAATTTTAACATATGGTCGAAAATTGGCAAAGAACAGCATTTGTTCTTTACTCCTTTTATTCTGGCGCTTCCTCTTCCACAATGGGCTTGCTCCTTGTAATTAGAACCAGGGCGGCAATTATAATTACTGACCCGATGATAGTATATTTATCAACCGGCTCACTGAAAAATAACCAACCCAGGAAAACCGCTATTACCGGATTTACATATGCATATGTAGAAACCAGGCTTGGGGTGGATACCCGCATTAGCCAGCTATAAGCAGAAAATGCTATCATCGAGCCAAATATAATAAGATAAATGAAGGCAATAATCGAAATTGCCGAAATATCCTGCGGATGAAAAACCTGCCACTCCCCTTTAATTGTCCCTCCAACAATTAACAGAATCCCTCCTGACAACATTTGCATACCAATAGTAAGAATATGGTTGGACGGCAAAACCGCTCTTGAAGCAAACAAAGAACCAAATGACCAGCCTATAGCCCCCAGGCTAATGATAAGAACACCAACTGGATTAATTCCGGCACCAGTGTTAAGAATGCTGTCGGGCCCTACAAGCACAATGATACCTATAAAACCGACGATAATGCCGGCAATGACTTTTTTACCAGGTTTTCCTCTTTTAAAAAATAACCAGCTGAAAAGTGCAAACCACATCGGCACCGAACAAACTATCAGCGCTGCAATGCCCGAAGGAATGAGCTTTTCGGCAGTTGCCACTCCCCCATTGCCTATTAATAATAGTAATGCGCCAATAATTGAGGTATTTTTCCAATGCAGCAGTGTTGGCTTTTCTTTAGAGGTTAACCTAGCGAACAGGTAAAGGATCAGCCCGGCAATGCCATAGCGGAAACCAGACATCAGGAGAGGTGGTATTGTCTGAATGGCGTATTTAATGCCCAGGTAGGTAGAACCCCAAATAATATATACTGCTGCAAAAGCAAAAATAAGACTGATCTTTGAGGGGCGGGCGTTTGGATTCATCGCTGCAAAAGTACAACTGTCTGAATTAGGATTAATAAGATTTCAGGATGAAAGGATTTTAAAAGCAAGACAAATCCCTAAATCTTTGAATCCTAAAAATCCTAATTCAGACAACTATCAACTATTCTTATTTTCTTTGCACCATATTTATATGGCTAAACAGTAGTATAGCAGATGCTTTTTAACAGCTTTCCTTTTATTTTTCTATTGCTCATTACATTTGGGCTATATTACCTGCCTTTACTTAAGCGCTTCCAGGTTCATATTCTGGTGGCTGCCAGTTTCGCCTTTTATTCATGGTACGAGCCTATATTACTGCTTTTACTGCTTTTCTCCATCACTATTAATGCCTATACCAGTTACCAGGTATATTACGGTCCACCAGAGAGAAGGAAATTCAACGCCACCCTTGGCGTAGTAATAAACCTTGCCTCATTGGCATTTTTCAAATACAGCCCGCTTTTTTCAAGGATGATTTTCTCCCCTGAAAACTCTGTTGGTAGTTTCCTGCTGCACATTCCTTTGCCAATTGGTATATCCTTCTTTACTTTCCATGGCATCAGCATGCTGGTGGATCTGTATCGCGGCAAAAATATAAAAACCGACACTGAATTCATACCCAAATTATTTACACAACACTGGCTATACACATCCTTATATATTGCTTTTTTTCCGCAACTCGTGGCGGGGCCTATTACCAAGAGCTACAATTTTTTACCGCAGATCGGAGGAAAATCCATTGCTAATATCAATTGGGAATCGGCTTTTAAACACCTCATTATGGGTTATTTCCTAAAGATGGTGATCGCAGATAATATCAAAGACCAAACCTTTTGGATCGCTTATCCATTCTTCGAAGCGCAAACCTCGTGGACACTTATTGCCATGCTTTTTGGTTATTCCATCCAGATTTTTGCGGATTTCGCTGGGTACTCATTAATTGCTCTTGGCCTCGCAGAGCTTTTTGGTTACGTTCTTCCTGTCAATTTTAATTTCCCCTATATATCCGCTTCTTTCTCAGAATTCTGGACGCGGTGGCATATCTCCCTTTCATCCTGGCTTCGGGAGTATTTGTATTTCTCTCTGGGCGGTAATAAAAAAGGGAAAGTACGCACTTATATAAATCTAATGCTTGTTATGTTCCTCGGCGGCCTATGGCATGGCGCCGCATGGAGCTACGCCGTTTGGGGCTCCTTCCATGGACTGGCCCTGGCAGTAGAGCGTTTCTTTAATGATAAATTCGGCACCAGGACATCGCCAATATGGATGAGTTTTCACCGTATAAAAGTATTCGTTTTTGTTACGTTTGCGTGGCTGCTTTTTAAGCTGCCAAATTTCAGTCAGGCAGTGCTTTATTTGCATGATATGTTCACCCACTGGCATACTGGCGCGCCCAGCCCTGCCATCAGTATGAATATACTTTTATATGCCGCACCAGTCGTTTTATACCATTTATATTATTTGTACAAAGAAATGAGCGGCAGGCAATTGCCAAAAAGCCTGCACCCTGTATTGTATGCCTTTTTACTGCTTGCCATATTTATTAACAGTGGGTCAGCCGGGGAATTTATTTATTTTCAGTTTTAAAAAATGATAAAAAAGACCCTCATATATTTTCTCGTTCTCTTTGTCCTGTACAATGCGGTCATATACTTATGGAAACCGGATATTTCTACAGGCCAGAGCCAGAACCAGGGCAATATAGTGAGTGCAGAAAATTATATTTTTAATGCAAAGGGTAAAGATATAGTTATTGTGGGTTCCTCACTGGCATTCAGGATGAAGCAAGATTATTTGCCAAATAATTATTATAATCTTGCCTTCGGTGGCAACAGTATATATGACGGGCTGGAGATAATAAAGCGCAGTGGCAATATCCCTAAAATTATCCTTATAGAAACGAATATACTCATGCGACCGGCAAACGCGGGTTTTGTCAATGGTTTGTTTGCGCCCGGCCTTTCTGAAGCTAAAAAAGGTTTGCCCGGTATGCGGGAAGCCTACCAGCCGGTAAACCTGCTCATTGGCAGCCTGCAACACCTGATGGCCAAAAATAAAACGACCACCGCTGCCGCAAAACCCGATTCAGCCCTGTATGATACAGTACTACACAGGTACCGCAGGGAATATAGCCATGTACCCGACCTGGATACAATTGATTCAAGGATAGAAACACTTAAAGCATATACAGAATACTTCAGAGGGCTTGGCATACAGGTAGTATTATTTGAAATGCCGGTAGATTGCAGCCTTGAAAACAGTGCACGCACCCGCTATCTTCATAAAAAATTAGAATTTGAATTTCCTGATAAAATTTACCCCCGCATACTTTCGCCTGATTGCACCAAATTCACTTTCAACGATGGGGAGCACCTCAGCGCTACTTCTGCTATGGACTACAGTGATTATTTGGCAAAGCAGGTTGGATTGATCGGGAAATAATTTATAAACGACTGACTACTGCAGACTTTCGACTAATTTTAGGCGTAAACCCCCATATTACTAAACTTCTCTATCCGCTGGCGTATACGCTCTTCCGGGTCGAGTTCATTTAGTTCTTTCATGAGTTTTTTGATCTCGGATTTTACAGTTTTATAGGCCTTTGACGGGTCGTTGTGCGCACCGCCTATAGGTTCTTTTATTACGCCGTCAATAAGTTTAAGCTTAAGCATTTTATCGGAAGTAAGTTTCAGTGCGTCAGCAGCTTGTTCCTTAAAATCCCATGAACGCCAGAGAATAGATGAGCATGATTCCGGCGAAATAACTGAATACCAGGTATATTCCATCATCATTACCTTGTCGCCCACACCGATGCCCAATGCACCACCAGAAGCGCCTTCACCAATAATAATACAAATAACAGGTACTTTCAGCATAGCCATTTCCCTGAGATTTAAGGCTATTGCCTCTCCCTGTCCACGTTCTTCGGCTTCGAGGCCAGGACTTGCGCCGGGGGTATCGATAAAAGTAACTATTGGTTTATTAAATTTCTCCGCCAGTTTCATCAGGCGCAGCGCCTTACGGTAGCCTTCAGGGTTTGCCATCCCAAAATTGCGATATTGTCTTTGTTTAGTATTACGTCCCTTTTGCTGACCAATACACATTACAGTTTGGCCGTCAATAGAAGCAAAACCGCCTACCATAGCCTTATCGTCGCGCACATTTCGGTCGCCGTGCATTTCGACAAAGTTTTCAGTGATATTTTCAATATAATCAAGGGTATATGGCCTGTCGGGGTGGCGTGAGATCTGAACCTTTTGCCAGCCGGTAAGGTGGCTATAAAGTTCCTTTTTCAGCTTGTCAAGGTTCTCCTCCAGTTCAGCAATAGTAGCGGTTTTCATCCCGCCGTTCTCATTCGCCTGTGCCAGTTCTTTAGCCTTTTCTAATTGGCTTTCAAGGTCTTTTACCGGTTTCTCAAAATCCAGTATATGCATACTTTATTTTTATAAAAAAGAGGCGCAAGTTAGGGAAAAATTATGAGTTATAACTAATAAATTATAAATTGAAAACCAAGGAGCCCTTAATCTCTAGATAATTAATAATTAAATCGCGACCAATAATCTTCTTTTCACTCTCCGTTATTCCTCGATACCCCTGTCAGCACATCAATCAGCTTGCCGCCCTCGCATACCGGGCATTGCCGGTACGATTGGGTACTCATGCCTATGCATGGCACTATGCCTTCACCCTGGCATTTTGGGCATAACTGCCAGCCCTGGAACAGCATGGCGCTGTCATCAGTCAGAAGTTCGTTTTCTATGCTTTGGCCGGTTATCAAAGGTGATTTTCGTTCAATTTTCTTTTTTACCATTTTTTTAGTTATTAACTTATATTTCTCCTTCCGTAGCAAGGGTGATACAATCGTGGCAAATAAATTCATGACCATTCCATTCTACGTGCGCATGATGAATAAATTCACCGCAGGCGTAACAGGTCCGGTATCTTGGCTTCGGTTCATACATGCTATTCGATATTTTAGAAGAAATATGTCCCAAAATATTATCATCCGTACCAGCCGTATCCTGTTTATATTCAGGAGCCTTCATTACTGAATCCTTGTTTTTGCGTTCTCACTTATATTCTCAAGGAGCGCCAAAAGCGTAGTTTCAGTGTGCAGGCCGAGGCAAAAGGTTTCGTACACGCCCATCCGCCAGGCAATTAATTCATTGTCATTGACCTGGATAAAAAATCCGCCTCCGCTTAAATAAGGCTTTTCCTGTGCACCTTTGTCATAACCTACTACTTCTATATTGCCAAAGGGCGCAATATTCTTTGCAATGATTATTTTATGGCGCAGATCGCAGAGTTGCTGTTCTTCCGGCAGCAAAGCCGGGCGGTGGCGACGGGGTTGTGTGTATGCAATACTTACCTGGTAATCAATTTCCTTTGGCATCTCTGCTTCCTTTACCGGAGTTTCAGGAATAGAAGAAATACCTTGCTGAATTTGATTTTTAAGGATTCGGCGGCGGCGACGTGGAGCTGCAACCGGTTTGGTTTCAATTGAGGATTGTTTCATTACTTTATTATTTTATTTTTAAATATTTTAATTATTATTATTCCCCCTCTTTGCCACCGGGTGAGGAAGACCGGAGAACCCGGTGGCTGGAGGAGAATGTGGAATGGAGAGAAAGATGGCCAGAAGCATTCTGGTATATTCTATATAAATCAGCCTTAATATTTCTGTTATTTATCATTGAGGATAGCGTTATTCTCTTTATGCTCTGAAATAATTACGGTACAAATATATGTCATTAAATAATATTAACCAAATAACTTATAAATTATTTATTTTATTTCTTAAATAATAATATAATTGTCTGTTTTAATGACACTTATGTACGTATTAATATTTTATAAAGCATTATTTATTGCAAATAAATACCTGATAATACTTGTATATCAAACCAGTAATAACATTTTTCATTTATTTGTTTAAATTAATAACAGTGCTAAAACACTGGCAATCAGAAATAGCGAAAACCCAGCCTGGATTCCTAAAAAAAGAACCAATGTTTTCATAATAACCGGCAGGCTGGTTATATTCGTACCAATATATTTAACAGGAAGACGGTGAATAAAAAAAGTGTATTGGTTCTATGTGGAATTTTTGCGGCGCTTTTGTGGCAAAATACAGCATGGGGGCAGAAAAACCATTCTACAGAGAATGATTTACCGTCAGCGCGGGTAAGCAACTATTTTAAAGAGGCTATGCATGCCTTTCAGCTTGGCGAAACTGAAGAAGTAGAAAAATGGTGTTATAAAGCCATTAAAGAAGATCCTTATTACGAAGACCCTTATATATTATTAGCTACTCAATATGAGCGACTTCGCCAGTATGATGACCAAAAAAATATATTACATGAATTAATTAACCAGGTCCCTGAAAAATACGAAGGCTACCTGGATCTCGCGACTGCTGAATACCGCCATGGAGAAACAGACAGCGCACTGGATAATTACGAAAAAACACTGGCCCTCAAGCGAGTTCCTGATAATTATAGAAAAACCGCTGAAGACAGGGTGGCACACATAAAAACAGCTAAAGAGCTCATGAGCCACCCTGTTCCCTTTGACCCAATAAATATGGGCCAACCCATTAATTCCAAATACGATGAATACCTTCCAACAATAACAGTTGATGGGCAGGATTTTTATTTTACCAGAAAGCTCCCAGATCCTCATAGCGCTGGCGGAATAAATGAGGACCTTTTTGTATCACATAAAAAAGACTCTGTTTGGCAGGAGCCGCATGGGGTGGACAATGTAAATACACCAGATAATGAAGGGGCTATGTCCATTGCGCCAGATGGTAGTTACATGGTATTTACCGGTTGTGAACGGCCTGATGGATATGGTAGTTGCGACCTGTATCTTTCATTTTTTGTGGATGGGAAGTGGACAAAACCCGTGAACATGGGCCCACCGGTGAATACAAAATATAAAGAAACGCAGCCATCTATCAGTTACGACGGGCGTTCTATATATTTCAGCAGCAACAGGCCTGGTACCCACGGCGGGCTGGATATATGGGTAACTACCCGGGATAATGACTGGAACTTCAGCGAACCTGTAAACCTTGGAAGCGTGGTTAATACCGACCAGGATGAGCAAACGCCTTTTATTCACCCGGATAACCAAACTTTGTATTTTACATCTTACGGACACCCCGGGGTTGGAAAAAATGATATTTTTTACGCCCGCAAAAACGACAAAGGCGAATGGGACTCTGTTACAAACATTGGCTACCCGATAAATACCCCTGATGAAGAAGCAGGCCTGATGGTAGATCCGCAGGGCGAATACGCTTATATAGCTTCAAACCGACCCGGCGGCTATGGGGGGCTTGATATTTACCGTTTTAAACTTTATGACAAAGCCCGCCCTCATCCTGTAACCTACCTGAAAGGCAATGTACTCGATGCATTTAAAAATACAGGAATCCCTGCAGCTATTGAGCTTGTGGACCTGCAAACAGGCGAAAGCGTAATTAAAGCCAATAGCCACAAAGATGGCAGTTTCCTGGTTGCCCTGCCTACGGGGAAAGATTACCTGGTAAATGTTTCAGCAGATGGGTACTTGTTTTATTCTGACCATATACCCTTGAAAGACTACAAAGAATCTAAACCCTTTGTACATGATGTAAGCATGCAGCCCATAAAAGCAGGAAGTAAAACAGTCCTCAAAAATATTTTCTTTAATACCAATTCCTATGACCTGCAAAAAGAATCGGATGTAGAACTTGATAAACTGGTGGCATTTATGAAAGCTAACCCCAATATAAGAATAGAAATCAGCGGCCATACTGACAATACCGGTACGCATGAGCATAATATAACGTTATCCACTCAACGCGCTAAGGCAGTAAGCGATTACCTGACTAAAAGAGGAGGAATAGATGCCAGCCACATTTCAAGCAAAGGCTACGGAGATACCCAACCTATTGCCGATAATAACACAGATGCCGGAAAAGCCCAGAACAGGCGTACGGAAGTGAAGATTTTGCAATAATGCAGCAGCAAGAAACCAAATACGGCAAAAGTCCAACTCAGGTAGCCTTGAAACGGTTAAAACGAAACAAGGTGGCTATGGCAGGCCTTACCTTTATTGGCTTTTGTTGCATTATTTCCATCATGGGGCCATTGGTATTGCCTGATAGCAGTCCTGATGCCAATGAGCAAGTACTTGAACTCGCTACCCAGCCACCAGGCTTTAGAATACAAATGCTGAAGGTATGCAAAAACCCGACACCTGAAAGGAAAAATATTTTCTTTCAACTTATCTATGGCGAAGAAAGCCCATATAAATATATCCCCATTACAGGATACTCATTCAAAAATGATAAAATAATATTCACTACTTTTTCCGGCGATCTTAAAACAAAAGGGCAAACGGATTCAATGCCTTTAGAAGCTGTTTTATCAGTTAAACCATACAGCGCAAATCAATCCGATTTGCAAAAACAAATTGTAGAACAAAACATTATTACCCGTACCTATTGGCTTGGCACAGACCCGTATGGCCGGGATATGTTCAGCAGGTTGCTTTTAGGAACACGAATATCAATGGCTGTGGGGTTTATATCAGTTTTTATATCCCTCTTTATTGGTATTTTTCTGGGTGCGGTAAGCGGCTTTTATGGTGGTAAAACCGACAGTTTTATTCAATGGCTTATCAATGTGGTCTGGAGCATCCCCACCCTGTTGCTGGTCATTGCTATTTCTTTTGCATTGGGGAGGGGGTTCTGGCAGGTATTTGTGGCTGTGGGTCTAACTATGTGGGTAGATGTAGCCCGTATGGTGCGCGGCCAGATAATTGGCTTGCGGGAAACCGAATATGTACAAGCGGCAAAGGCTCTTGGTTTTAAAAACGCACGAATCATATTTCGACATATCCTGCCCAATACTATCGGGCCTGTAATAGTGATCTCTGCTGCTAATTTTTCTTCTGCCATATTACTTGAAGCAGGGCTTAGTTTTCTTGGCGTAGGGGTACAGCCACCCGCCCCAAGCTGGGGGGTAATGCTTTATGAACATTATAGTTATATAGTCCTTGATGCAGCTTATCTTGCAATCCTGCCTGGTGTGGCAATCATGCTAATGGTACTCGCATTTAACCTGCTTGGCAATGGTTTGAGGGATGCTTTACTAACAAAGTAAAACATAAAAACGGGATGCATTCATCATACACCCCGTCAAATCAATATATGAAGTTTAACTTTTATAATATCGCCAACACGATAATTAATACCGCTACTATTACAACTATCGTCCCCAAAATATATCCTATCGGTTCGGGGAGGGCATAAAGTATACAACCAAGTATCAGTAAAATTATACCGCTTATCAGGCCACCCCTATTTATATCGGCATTCCTTACTGTAGAATGATGGCGGCGGCTGATTGCATAGCCTGAGGCCGTTTTGCTATTTACGGTTTCACCTTGAATGGTTTTTGTGGCTGGTTTCACTGCAAGAGAATGTTTAGTAGCGCTTTTAGTTATCACGTCCTGTTTTGCCATTAAAGGCGCCGCAGGGGCAATTTGGCTTTCCGGTTTTGGCGCAATTACAGACAGATCATTCCCTATCGCTTTGTTGGCTGCATAGTTTGCAGGGATATCCTGTGTTTGTACATACCTGACCTGGTTTACTTTACCATTCATTGCCATTTGGCGAGAACATCCACTTATCATAAGCCCTAAAACCAAAGCTGTCATCAGGTAGTGAATGACAGAAAAATTGTTTCTATTTCGTTTCATCATTTTCGTTTTTAATATTGTTAATTATCCATACAACCAACCATTATGAAAAATGTTTAGATTTGCCTGATATGAAAGTAATATTCCTTTCTTAATACCTTTGCTGCTTAATAATTAGAACTATGATTAAAACCGCTTTCATTACGGGCGCTACTTCAGGTTTCGGAAGGGCTACCGCTTTAGTATTTGCCACTAACGGCTATAATGTAATCCTAAACGGGCGCAGGCAGGACAGGCTTCGCGAACTGGCTGCCTATATAGAAGAAAAACACGGGGTTAAAACCCTGATTTCCGCTTTTGACGTACGGGATAAAAAGGCAGTAAATGATTCCATTAACGCTTTGCCGGAAGAATGGAAAGCCATTGATGTATTGGTGAACAATGCAGGACTGGCGCTTGGCCTTACTGACATACAGGACGGCGATACAGAACTATGGGATACTATGATTGATACAAACGTAAAGGGACTGCTATACATGACGCGTGCTATAGCCCCACTGATGATAATAAGGAAACAGGGCCATATCATTAATATTGGTTCAATTGCCGGCAAAGAAGTTTATCCAAAAGGAAACGTATACTGTGCCACCAAACACGCAGTCGACGCGCTGAACAAAGCGATGCGGATAGACCTGTTACCGCATAATATAAAAGTAACCGCTGTGAACCCTGGCCTGGCAGAAACGGAATTTTCAATAGTACGTTTTAGTGGTGATGAGGAGCGAGCCAAAAAGGTGTATGAAGGCTTTACCTCCCTTGCGCCTGAAGACGTGGCAGAAGTTATTTGGTTTGCTGCAAGCCGCTCGGCGCACGTCAACCTGAACGACATAATTATTACTCCTACAGCACAGGCAAACAGCAGAGATGTAGTAAGGGAGGCTGTGTAATTAAATGCTCAAAAGGTATGCGTTAAGCCCGCTTTAACTTTCCTGCTCTTTTTTTGAAAGGATAGCCATTAAGTTATGGATATCCTCTTCCAATGATGATATCCGCTCTTCGTACTTTTTTATAAGCATTTTCCAGGCAGATTTATATTCATTAAAATCATTAATAGTTAGCATTTTAGAGCCTTCCTGCTGCTTTAATTTTTCTGGAACAAATTTTGGTGGGATGGGTGGGCTTAATTTTCCGTCAAGCAAATAATCATAGCTAATATCATACTTTAAAACAATATGATGTATCAGGTCCAGAGAAGCGCCTACTTCCCCGTTTTCAATTTGAGACAAGGGAGGCCTGCTTATATTCAATGCATTGGCAAAATCCGCTTGTTTTAATCCCAATGCCTGACGTAACTCTTTAATTCTATGCCCTACTGCGTGTCTGTCGACCACGGAAAAAAAATTAAAAATGTTGAAGATTCATACATGATGTTTAAAAACATAACATACATTTGTAAAAAAAATCCCCGTACAAATAATAAAGTAATTGCAAAGTAAAAACAATTTTCATGGATATTACAAAGGAAGAATTGGAAAGTTTGCGAAAAAATCTTAAATACGGAGATAATAAATTGATAGCCAAACAGACAAAAAAAAGCCCAACCTATGTAAGCTATGTGCTGAATAGTGTTTATTACAACGAACAAGTAATAAAAGCAGCTATAAAACTTGCTAACCAAAATATAAATGGGATAAAAGAAATTAAGGACGGTATAAACCAGATAGACCCGCTTTAGCGCTTAAAATTGTTCAATTTCTTTACAATCATTTACAACTGTTCTTCCTCAAACCCCAATTTCTTAATTCCTATTTCTTCCCCGCCAAAGTATCCAGGCTAAAAACATAAGCATTAGGTGTCTGATCTACTACTTTCATTCTCGGATCATTCAGGATAATATTTTTCAGGTTAAAAAAATCATTCGTAGCCACGCCGTACCGCACGTGAAAAGTGTTTTTCAGAACATCGAATGTCCTATTACCTATTTTCCCATTAGAAAGGGAATCCCATATTTGCCATATACGCGGGTTCCAGTAGTACATAAAATTCGGATCCAGAAAAACGAGGTACCTGTCTTTATGGTTGAAGTAAAACAGCTCCGGCGCATCATCCCAGTCTCCGGTGTATACTAATTCATTGTCATTAGTATGTGCTTTAAGCCAAAGAGCTGCTGGTTCCAGTCCGGAGGGGCTTGCACCCTTATAATCATCAATTGTGCTATAGTATGATCCACATCCCATTGACAACATAGTAATGACAGCAAGGCCAATAACAGGTATGCGCCATTTCTTCAACGCATACCAATCCAATTCTGCAAGATAGGGGCTAAAATAAAACCCACAGAAAAGCAGGGTTACAGGTACAGAATATTCTGTAAAACGTTTGGAAAGACAGGTGAGTAAAATTAAAGCAAGGGAAATAAGGAACAGCTCTATAGTTTTATTTGAGACTTTAAACGGTGCACGAAGGGCAGTGAAAAAGGCAAGGATCATTGAGATCACTACTGCTATATTCACCCCGATAAGTTCGCGTGTATCCATGGGCCAGAATTCGCCGCCCATATGCAATAACTGCTGATTGGCTGCGCCTTTCCAAAGTACATAAAAATTTTGGAGGTAAAACATGGTGAAATTATTAGGGAAAAACGGGGAAAGCAGCATCCCCGCCAAAGTGGCTAAGAAAACAAGGGCAGGCGTTTTCCAGTCATTTTCTTTTTCAAAGATCAGCTGGTAAATATAAATGATACCTGCAAAAATAAAAGGCAGATGATAGGCTGTATAACTGTAAGTATAAATAAAACAGAGTATTGCCAAATGAACTCGTTTGCGGTTCAAAAGGAAATGCAGCGACCATAATACAAAAACAATCGACAACCCCTGCGGACGGGGAACATTGACACGGTAAAGAAAATACCCACCCGACATAGATAGCAGTAGCAGCCAAAACCACGCATATCTTATTTTATTCAACCTCAATATAGAATAAAATGAAGTGAATACAATGGCGCCCATTGTAACAGTTGCCAGTTTGCCGCCAAAGGCCAGGTCCTTAAAGAATGTGAAAGGAATAAGATATACATGGTAGAGAAATTCCTTGTCTGAATAATGGTCCCGCCAAATGCTGAGATGCGCCCATTTGAAATTGGAAATAAAGCCGGAATGCCCAAGCAGCCATGCTACTTTAATATGATAATAACCATCAGTTTCCGGCAGGTAAGGCGTTTGGAACTGGTACCAGGCAAAGAATAAAAAAGAAAGGCAGAAAATAGCCAGGTATTCAATCGTTCTTTTTAAAGTCATATAACTTTCTGCGGAGGAAATGTCCTGCCAGCCACAAATTTACATTTTCCGGTGACTTTTCATAATTTTAAAAAGATAGCTTGCCGGCAAACTATTTCTGTTTTGTACTTTTCCTAACAGAAACTTAATATTGAAACTGACTTGCGTCAATATCTTCTGACCATATACCACCTAATTTTGTTGAACAGGTATGTATAGGCAAAAAAAGATATTATCCCTTCTTCAAAAGGTAGAAGTGCTTGAAGATTTGGCATTAGATGCAGAGATGGAGAATAAATCATTGTTAATGAATATCCACCCTTCAAATATTGCTTCGGCGCGAAACCTACTACATTACCTTGCGATTCGTTCCCAGGATATTAGGAGCCTTCAAAAAGACCTTTCTGCCCTGGCTATTTCTTCTATCAGCCATTCAGAGTCTTATTCGCTCAGCAATTTAAGGAAGATCGAATACCTGCTTTCGGCACTCGCGAGTGTGTCTCCAAAAAATAAAAATAAAAGCTCAGCGAATTATAAGGAAAGTGAAAACCTTTTAAATATTAATTCCAAAGACCTTTTAGGCAAAGTATCATTTCATGGCCAAACCAAGATCATGGTAACACTGCCTGCAGAGGCAGCGGAAGATTATGAAATGGTATACAAACTTGTCAAAACCGGAATGCACATTGCCCGTATAAATACTGCGCATGATGACCCTGGAGCCTGGGAAAAAATGATAGTCAATGTAAAGAAAGCAGCGAAAGCAACAGGCAGTGAAGTAAAGATATATATGGACCTCGAAGGGCCTAAAATACGAACGGGCGAAATAAAATTAAAGAAGCACACTAAGAATAAGCCTAAATCAATAGTTTTATACAAAGGCAGTAATATAACCCTGACTAAAGCTAATATAAAAGGGCATGGAGGCGGCCACCCTGAAATATCCCTGACGTCTACGGAAGTATTTGGACACGTAAAAAGCAACGAAAGGGTTTGGTTTGATGATGGGAAACTGGGAGGTATTGTTCTATCTGCTGATGATGAGAATATAATAATAGAAATAGAACAGGCCCCGGAAGAGGGGTTTAAGTTAAAGGCCAAAAAGGGGGTCAATTTCCCTGATAGCAACCTGGATATACCAGCCTTAACCAAAGATGACCTTGGGCACCTTAAATTTATTGCCAGGCATGCGAACATGGTGGGTTACTCTTTTGTACAAAAACCCGAAGATGTGAATGCCCTGCAAAAACACCTAAAAAGATTGAAACGGGAAGACATGGGAATTATCCTGAAGATTGAGACGCGAATGGCATTTGAGAATTTTCCTTCATTGCTATTTGCAGGCATGCAAAGCAGGCATTGTGGGGTAATGATAGCGCGGGGCGACCTTGCTGTGGAGATAGGATATTTGCGGATAGCCGAAGTGCAGGAGGAAATACTGTGGCTTGCCGAGGCGGCACATATGCCGGTGATATGGGCCACCCAGGTGCTGGAAACACAAGTAAAAGAAGGAACAGCTACACGTGCAGAAATATCGGATGTAGTAAAGGCAGTAAGAGCCGAATGCGTGATGCTAAATAAAGGACCCCATATTTTTGAGGCCATTGAAACTGTTATTGACATTGACAGGAGAATGGCTGCCCACGAAGATAAGAAACGAAAAATACTCCGCTCGCTTCACGTTGCAAAGGCATTTTTGGAAGCCCGTAAGGCCAAAAGCGAAGAAGCTTAAAAAAATTGATCTTAATCATTTTATGAAGTGACTTAAGTCAGTCCACAAATAAATTCCTTAATTTATTTTCGAACTTTATTTATCTTATAAAATAGAAACTTATGTTATTAGAAGTCAGGAAAAAAGCAGTTCAGCAATCTTCAGTTGTTTATGGGATGGGATTTGTGGGTGCGCTTGTTTATTTTATTCAGCATGCCACAACCTTTTGGATTGGTGTTTTTGGCATACTGAAAGCCATAGTTTGGCCAGCATTGCTGGTTTATAACCTACTTGAGTTTTTTAAATTGTAAATATGAAAAGAAGCCCTTTTATAGCAGGCTTCCTTTCATTACTCATTCCCGGCCTGGGTCAAATATACCGTGGCCAGGGAAACAGGGGAGCTATCATCCTTTTTGCTGCTATCGTGATAGCTAATTTGAATATTATCATATTGCCCCTTATCTCGATGGCAAATTCAGTTACGCCGCCGTCTATAAATGATCCTAAAGCCTTATGGGCTTATTGGATACCTAGGGTAGTGCACGATGTGGCCTCGCTTTGGAGTATCATATTCTGGTTTTGGGCTGTAATTGATGCGTATACTATAAAAAAGAAAACTTAAAACTTAACAATATGAAGATTTTAATTATTTATGGCACTACAGAGGGCCAGACAAGGAAAATTTCCCATTTTTTAAAAGATGAAGCAGAAAATGAAGGACATACTGTTACCCTTGCGGATTCGTCAGACAACCCACCAGCCCCTCAGGGATATGATGTTGTATTAATTGGCGCCTCCTTACATGGGCATAAATACCAGGTAACGGTTTCACACTATATAAAAGAAAATGCTGAGGCATTGAATCATGTCAAAAGCGGGTTCTTTTCCGTTAGCCTTACTGCAGCAGACAATGATGCCGAATCATGGAAAGAACTGCAAGAGATAACCGCAAATTTCCTGACAGAAACCGGTTGGAAGCCTTTAATTGTAGAACAGGTAGCAGGGGCATTGCTATATACCAAATACGACTTCTTCAAAAAACTAATTATGCGAATGATCGCGAAACGCACTGGCCGAAAAACCGATACCTCCACCGACTATGAGTATACCGATTGGACTAAAGTAAAAGCTTTTTTAGAAAGGATGTTGAAGAACTGAAGTTCTAACGGCATATTTTAGCGGACATCACATGCCATTAGTAAGCTATTGGCGCCTAGGGCAATCTATTCTTTCCAAAAAAATATTCAAAAAATTTTGAGAAACCAAAAGGTTTCATATATATTTGTAGCCGAAAATTTTAAAAAACTTAAATTACTAAAATAATGGCAGCAGTAAATCCGAATTTGGTATTTAATGGCGATTGCGAAGAAGCATTCAATTTTTATCAATCTGTATTTGGGGGCGAACCCTCCAATAAAGTACGTTTTAAAGACATGCCCATGGGACAACCCATTCCCGAAAGCGCAGGAGACAAAATTATGCATGTCAGCTTACCTATTGGCGACACAATCCTGATGGGGAGCGACAGCCAGCATGTATTTGGCGGGCCGGCAACAAGTGTTGGTAGCAATTTTTCTATCTCTGTCAATGCCGAGAGTGAAAAGGAAGCTGACAAAATATTCAATGGTCTTGCGGCAGGCGGTAAAACAACAATGCCGCTTGGCAAAGCTCCCTGGAACGCATATTTTGGTATGTGTACAGATAAATTTGGCATCGAATGGATGGTCAACCATTTCTACGAACAGCCGAAATAACGTATTTTTAGACTAACGAAGAATCAAAAAAGGCCGGAGCAACCTGGCCTTTTTATTTTTAAGAAAAAGCGGGACAACCACCACAGATTAACAGATTACACTTAAAAAAGAGTTTAATTTAATCCGTGAATCTGTGGTATCTTTAAAAATAATCAAAAAAATTTGGGAAACCGAAAGGTTGCATGTATATTTGCAACCGAAACGTTACATAAGAAGGAAAAGAATATGAGGAGAGATGTTTTTCAGGCAATAGCCGACCCTACCCGGAGGGAGATATTAAACATGATAGCCCATCAGTCGCTTAATGTGAATTCGGTGGCAGGTAATTTTGATACGAGCCGTACTGCTATATATAAGCATTTAAAAATACTGACTGAATGTGGCCTGGTAGTGGTAAAACAGCAGGGCCGGGAGCGGTTTTGCGAAGCAAAACTGGAGCAACTGAGCCAGGTATCGGACTGGATAGACCAGTACAAGGAATTCTGGAATGCGAAACTTGATTCTCTGGAAGAATACCTGAAGATATTGCAGGCTAAAAATGAACCCGAAAATAAAAAGAAGAAAAAACATGGAAAAAAGAAATGAAACAGGTATCAAAACTGCCAACCGAAAATTAATTGTATTCAATATGCTTTCACTTGATGGCCTTTTTTCAGGGACCAACGGTGAATTAGATTGGCATCATGTAGATGAAGAATTTAATGAATTTGCCGTTGCCCAACTTCATTCTATTGATATTCTTTTATTTGGCAGAAAAACTTACCAGCTCATGGCAAATTACTGGCCAACAACCGGAGCGGTTACTGACGACCCCATCGTTGCCGGCCTGATGAATGGTTTACCAAAAATTATTTTTTCAAAAACGCTAAATAACGCCGAATGGAATAATACAAAATTGGTTAAAGACAATATTGAGGAAGAAATTCATAAACTAAAGGCGCAGACGGGAAAAGACATGATAATATTAGGCAGTGGCAGTATTGTATCTGCCTTGGCTAAAACGGACCTAATTGATGAATACCGCATTATTGTAAACCCGGTTGTTTTAGGGGAGGGTATCCCATTATTTAACCAAACAGGCAGGCTCAAACTGGAACTCATAAATACAAAAGTATTTAAGTCCGGGAATATCTTGCTGTACTATAAGCCCATAAAATAACAATTGAATTAACATATTAACTGATTAAATATTAACTACATGACAAATAACAGCGAAACCGCAGACCGCGAGATTGTGATCACACGGCTCATTGACGCTCCCCGGGAGCTTGTATTTGAGGCTTTAACTGACCCAAAGCACCTACTAAACTGGTGGGGCCCTAAGGGCTTTACCAATACTTTTCATGAAGCGGATATTAGGGTAGGTGGGGTATGGCGTTTCACTATGCATGGCCCCGATGGGACAGATTATCCAAATTATAAGGTCTTTAAAGAAATAGTAAAACCTGAACGCATTGTGAGCACGCATGGCAGTGGGCCCGGAACGGATTATCAGTTCCTTCAAACTTTTACACTAAAAGAGCAGGGCGGCAAAACATTACTAACCATGCAATTAATATTCGATACGGCTGCCACCCGTGAAATGGTAGTAAACCAATTCAATGCCATCGAAGGTGGTAACCAAACCCTGGACAAACTGGAAGCCTATCTGACTAAAAATTTTACCAAATAATATTAAAAAAAAACTAAACCATAGATAGGACAGATATACACTGATAAAACAACTCTTCATCTGTGTTCATTCGTGTCCATCTGTGGTTAAAATAAAAACAAACATGGAAAATAAGAAAGTAAACGAACTCGTAATTACCCGAACTTTCAATGCGCCAAGGGCGCTGGTTTTCAAAGCATTTTCTGACCGGGAAGCCCTCGACAAATGGTGGGGCCCAGCTGGCATGGAAATGTACGGAAGCAAACTGGATTTCAGGCCCGGTGGCACTTATCACTATGGCATGAAAACGCCGGATGGCAATATCATGTGGGGAAAATTCAATTACCTTGAAATAAATGAACCCGAACAAATTGTCTTTATCAGTTCTTTTTCTGATGAAGATGGTAATATAGCCCGTGCGCCGTTTTTTGACAAATTTCCTTTGGAGATCAAGAACACATTGACGCTTACTGAAAATGCTGGCAAAACCACGCTTACCCTTCGCGGCGGCCCCATCAATGCTACTAAGGAAGAGGAGGATGCCTATATGGGTATGATAAGCGGTATGGAGCAGGGCTTTGGCGGTACATTCGACCAACTGGAAGAGTATTTGAAAACACAATTATGAATTATAAATTATGAGTTATTAATTGATAAAAAAGAAAAATATGGAAAATTCAAATGAAAAAAAGATGACCATTACCCGCACTTTTGATGCGCCACGCACGCTAGTGTGGGAAGCCTGGACAGAACAAAAACACATTAAAGAATGGTGGGGGCCAAAAAGGTTCACTAACCCGGTATGCGAATGGGATGCCAAAAAGGGAGGAATGATAAGTATACACATGAAGGGGCCCGACGGGAATATTTACCCGATGGATGGGGTATTTATGGAAATAGACAAACCTGAAAAAATTGTTTTTAATGGAGGAGCTCTAGACCAGGATGGTAAGCGGCTTTTCGACCAGATAACTTCCGTGAGCTTTACTGAAGAAGGGAAAAGAACGAAAGTTGTTATTGACCTTCATTTTCAAAATATTTTACCTGAATCAATGGTTCATATCGGCGGCGCTAATGAAGGCTGGAACATGAGCCTGGATAAACTCGAAACGCTGCTAAATATACTAAAATAAAAAAGTATGAGAAAATTAAAATTGCAAATGCACATATCCCTGGACGGGTTTGCAGGAGGAATAAATACGGATGCCGGTTTCTCCCATTCGGATGATGAGCTGAGAAACCACTCTATAGCAAACCTTGCTGAAGTAGATTGTGTAATACTTGGCCGGAAAACAGCAGTAGATTTTATACCGTATTGGGAGTCTGTAAGTCCTGATGCACCCGATTATACTTTAGGCAGAACAATAAACGAAATCCCTAAAGTAGTTTTCTCAAACATGCTTACAAATTCAGAGTGGCCAAACACAACATTGGCAAAAGGTGATATTTCAGAAGAAGTAAATAACCTGAAAAAGCAGGCAGGCAAGGAAATTATGGTATATGGTGGGGCAAGTTTTGTATCCTCTTTAATTGAAAAAGGATTAATTGACGAATATCATTTATTTATTAACCCAGTAGCTTTAGGCAAGGGCCTCCCTATCTTCAACGGTTTAGATAAAAAATTAGATTTGATATTTGTAAATTGCAAACCATTTACTTCCGGGAAGGTTTTAATAGTGTATAAACCTAAAAACTAACTGATTTTAAAAAATACTGGCAAATATTTGAACTAATTAAATTTAAAAAAATGGAGGCAGAAGACCAAAAAATAATCCCTTTTCTATGGTTCGATGGCAAGGTAGAAGACGCCGTCAACTTTTATACCTCTACATTTAAAAATGGTAAAATACTAAGCATGCACCGTGCCGGAAACGGCATGCCCGGCGAAAAGGGAGACGTATTTACATCAACTTTTCAGCTGGCAGGCCTTGAGTTTTACGCCCTGAATGGCGGCCCTCAGTTCAAGTTCACCCCGGCCATCTCGTTTTTTGTAAATTGTGAAACAGGGGAAGAAATAGATAGTCTCTGGAAAAAACTGAGTGAAGGAGGTATGGCGCTCATGCCTTTGGATAAATACCTGTTTAGCCAAAAATTCGGGTGGATACAGGATAAATTTGGCTTGTCATGGCAGCTGAACTTTACCGGCAGTGAACAAAAAATAACCCCATTTTTGATGTTTGTCAAAGAGCAGAACGGAAAGGCTGAAGAAGCGATGAACTTGTATACTTCGCTGTTCAAAAATTCCAGCATACTGCGTGTATCACATTATGGCGCAGGCGAGAGAGGCACAGAAGGAACGGTAAACCACGCTGCCTTTTCACTTGAAGGCGAACAGTTTATGGCTATGGACAGCAATATGGATCACCAGTTTACCTTCACGCCTGCCACCTCCTTTTTTGTAAACTGCTATACCCAGGAAGAAGTAGATTTTTTCTGGGAGAAACTTTCGGAAGGCGGCAAGAAAGACCGCTGCGGATGGCTTGTAGATAAATGCGGAGTATCCTGGCAGATAGTGCCTACTGCTTTGGGCAAACTAATGTACGACAAAGACCCTGTAAAGTCGGCCCGGGTAATGCAGGCAATGATGAAAATGGATAAATTGATTATCAAAGATTTGGAAGAGGCGTATAACCAGTAAACCTGTGAGAAAAATAATTCAATCTATAAACGTAACCCCTGATGGTTTTTGTGACCACCGGAATGCGATACCTGATGATGAAATACACAAACACGCCAGCGAATTATTGCGAAATGCTGATTTGATGTTGTTCGGGCGGGTTACCTATCAGCTCTTTGAAGAGTATTGGCCAAATGCCCGCGAAAACAAAACTGCCCCGGAGTATATGTTTGAGTTTGCAGACCTGGTTAATAATATTCCTAAAATTGTATATTCTAAAACACTGAAAACGGCGGAATGGCAAAACAGTATGCTAATGCATGAAATCAATAAAGAGGATATATTAGCGTTAAAGCAAATGCCCGGCAAAGATATTTTAATTGCCGGTCCTACAGTTTTTGACCAACTGGCTCAAATGGGGGTAATTGACGAGTTATATTTTCAGGTACACCCCATGATCGGAGGCCAGGGCAAACGGTTTTTTGAGAACATAAGACTTGAAAAGGCTATTCCCCTGGAACTGATAGATACAAAAATCTTTAAATCTGGAGTGATTAATTTACGATATAAAGCTAAATAAAAAAATAATATCTCTATGACAAAAGTAACCTCAAAAGACGGAACACAGATAGCTTACACACTGTCAGGTAATGGCCCGGCAGTAATTCTTGTAGACGGCGCCATGTGCAGCCGCGCATTTGGCCCAATGCCGAAACTGGCAACACTGTTAGCCTCTCATTTTACAGTAATCAATTACGACAGAAGAGGCAGGAACGAAAGCGGCAATACCGAACCCTATTCAGTTGACCGCGAGATAGAAGATATAGAGGCGCTCATCTACGAAGCCGGAGGATCTGCTTACCTGGCAGGGTGTTCTTCAGGCGCAGCCCTGGCATTAAAAGCTGCCGCTGCCAGCCCAAATATTAAAAAGCTGGCATTGTACGAAGCGCCTTATTTATCAGGCCAGGGCGGCCACGTACCACCGAAAGATACATTAGAACAACTTAAAAGATTAGTAGCCGCTGGTAAGAAAAGTGGCGCTGTAAAATACTTCATTCATGATATGGTGGGCATGCCGGCATTCGTTACCTTCATCATGCCATTAATGCCAGCATGGGGCAAACTTAAATCCGTAGCGCACACACTACCCTATGACGCAGCCATTATGGGGGATTTTAAAATACCCGTGCAGGTTGCCAATTCAGTAAAAATCCAGTCACTTGTCATGGCAGGAGGTAAAAGCCCTGCATCAATGCAAAATACAGAGAAAAAACTGGCTGAGGCTATACCTGGTGCACAATATCACATCATTGAAGGCCAAACGCACAATATTTCGGAAAAAGCCCTTGCCCCAGAATTAATTAAATTCTTTAAAAGCTAAAAGGAGGAATAGAATTATGTCTTTCCAGGCGTACATCGATAACATAAAAGCAAAGACCGGGAAAACTCCGGATGATTTTCGTAAACTTGCCGAAAAAAAGGGTTTACTAAAACCCGGCGTAAAAGCCGGAGAAATAGTAGCCTGGCTAAAAAATGATTTCGATTTGGGCCATGGTCATGCAATGGCTATTGTAGCGGTTTTTAAAGGTATTAAACAATCGCAAAATTTAATATAATTGCAACGATTCACAGAAACAAAAAATAGACAAATAAAAAAATGAAAAAAACAAAAATTATCTATTGGATTATTACGGGCATATTTGCTCTTCTTATGTTGGCATCTGCCGTGCCTGATTTTCTGGCAACAACCGATGCTGTAGCCATTGTAAATACACAACTGGGCTATCCAAAGTATATCACTTCTTTTTTAGGGGCAGCGAAGATATTAGGAGCGATCGTAGTCCTTATCCCCGCCTTCCCAAGGTTAAAGGAATGGGCTTATGCGGGCTTGGCATTTGACCTGATCGGTGCCACTTATTCCATGTTTGCTATTGGCACCTCTGGTGGCAAATGGGCTTTTATGCTGATATGGATAGCCGTTTTGTTCGCATCGTACTTCTATTATCATAAAATGCTGAACGAGAAAGCCAGGTTACAAACGGTATGAGTGAACCCGTTGTTATTGAGCGACATTTGATACTCCGGTGGAGAAAGATTAAGATAGCTATAAATGAAGGAATTCGCGGAATAGTAACATTCCTTTTGCTTAAGGTTTCTTCACCGGCTTGTCTAAATTCAAAGCGATACCTATGGATGGCGAAAATACGGACACATTAGATTCACTAGTCATATATTCATCCGTTTCCTGAGGGGCATATTGTCCATTATTGTTGTAGTTGCCATTGCCGTAGCTTTCGTCCGTTTCATGCACGTTAAAGCTCTGCTTGGATATTATCATATCTACCTTGAAGAGGAAAGAAACTTTCTCGTTTAGTTTATACCGTAGAGACGCACCGAACAGGAAACCAAATTGTACGCTGCTGGGAGCAGTAAATTTAGAATCATTATAGCCAGATGTGTCGCCGGCATAGTAATACAGGTTATTGAAGCTTGAACTGTATATACCCATCATAAACCGGAAATCAGCGAATAGTTTTTCGTTACCAACGCCCACAGAAGGGCCAATAAATAAAAAGACATTCCGGTAGGGGTTATCAGTGATTTGAAGTGGCGGTAAAGGGTAACCATTGCCATTTCCTTGGCTGTTCTGAGAATTATAAAGATCTGACAGCGAAGTGGTATTATAGCCCTGTTGAGAATATCCCCCCATAAAACTAATACCAAAATGGGAATCGAAATAATACGCAGCATCAATAGAGGCCTGAAAACCGGTATTAGCAGAGCCTGCCAGGTTTGGCCCGACAAATATATTATCTAAAATATCAGACTGCGAATACTGCCCCAATGGAACTGAAGGGCCAACGGAAATTGCAACATAGCTTTGTGAAAATCCCAAAACGGGGAATAAGACTACGGCAAATATGATGCTAATCTTATTAATGACTGTTTTGATATGATTTTTCATAATTTCTTATGGTTTTTTTACAAATATATAAATATCCCTGAGAAATGCACGGGAATTTATTATTTCTATTTAGCCATAAAAAGGCAGCCTTACTCCTTCCCTACCACCAAAATCACGAAACTATCCGGTTGTATGGAAGGTTTGCCGGGAGTGCCATCTTTTTTGGTTTCAGCAGGGCCAAACGAAGCATCAGGAAGATATACACGGTTTAGTTTGGTATCTACCGCCATAGTACGGGCGCCCTTTCGTGTAGGTATATTTTCTATATTGATGTATTTGTTAGCGTTTTGCTGGGTGGCTATGGTTAAGGTGGCATCCCCATTCGAACTAAAAACTGTTTTTGTAGTGTGGTTAAAAGCCGTAGCATCTACCCCATCGCCAATAGCATAGCTCTGAACAACTTTACCGTTATATGGGTTTAGCACCACCATGGTCTGATTACCGCATCCGATGAAAAGACGATCATAGGTTTCATCGTAGCTGAGGCCGGAAGGTTCTTCCCCGGGCTTGATATCCCACCGCGCAAATACCTTCATCGCCTTTGCATCTATCACCACTAACACGCTTTTGTCTTCAAGGTTCACATATACATTCCCTTTTTTATTAGTAGCCGCAAATTCAGGTTTGCCGCCAAGGTCAATTTTGCCGGCAACAGTAGAATAATGGGCATCAATAACAGTAGCGTCTTTGCTCTTGCCATTGAAGGTAAAAACGTATTGGGTAAAAGGATCATAAAGGATACAATCGGGGTTGGCGCCAGGTATTTTTATAACTTTCAATGTTTTAAAAGTCTTGAGGTCGAATTCAGTAACAGAAGAATCTTTTCCGTTGCTGGTATAGCCTTTGTTGAGGTCGTACGCAATGGCGATGCCATGTACGCCATTAGTATTTGGGATCTGGCCGACAACTTCTCCTTTATCTACATCAAGTACGTCTACTTTTGTGCCGTGTGATATGAAAAGGTGGCGGTTTACACTATCGAATGCGCAATAGTCCCAATGACCGTCTCCAGGCACTTTTATTTCTTTTAATATTTTAAAACCGGAAGTACTTTTGTCCTGTGAAAAGCAGTGAGTGAAGATGAGCAGCATAGCTGCTAAAACGAACGTGGATTTTTTTTGCATTGTTGCTGTTTTTTTTAAAGTTTAACTAAAATTAATCTCAAATAAAAAGGCAAATATCATATTAACGGACCAAAACAAAACGAATTGAAGGTTTATTAACAATGATTTAACTTTAGGATTATTTTTTACCTGATTTTTTTGCCCTATAAATTCCATTTTTTAAATTAAATTTTCTACATTTGATGCGGGATAGATGGAATAGTACAATTTCGGGGGAAAGGAAATTGTATTCTGAGGGGTTGGATCAAAAATAACTAGTTAAATGGGATCAAAATGATTGGTATCCAATCGAGTGAGTCTGTTATGCATGAAACAGATTTACAACAGAAACAGCTAATAGAAAAGTTAGCGCAATTGACTGAAAAAGCCCATAGACTGAC
>Ga0302280_1000518_pt1 | contig 34411 bp, 26 predicted proteins | sample III_Fen_E1_1_FD_198771 | JGI IMG/M metagenome (GOLD analysis project Ga0302280, IMG submission 198771) | Peat permafrost microbial communities from Stordalen Mire near Abisko, Sweden - III_Fen_E1_1 | ecosystem: Environmental > Terrestrial > Soil > Wetlands > Permafrost | place: Sweden: Abisko... | reverse complement strand
ACTATGACTTTAAAGTTATGATACAATCAAATTCTGATATCGGGTCCGACAACCTCATTAATTACGGCATACTCTGCGTTGGCTGCTCGATTATTATTGCGCATGTCACTCCATTCTTTAACAGCCTCAGAAACAAACCAAACTGACCCACAGCAGAAACAGTTGGTGCCCCATCCATCGAAAGCGAGAAAGTGACAGCACTCTGAATCAAAGTTGTTCATATCAGTTGGTTTGAAACACCAAGCCGAGCAAAAACAATATGCGAGGTGCCAACCAGCACAGAATTCGCCACAGCAGTTAAACCAGCAGCAATCACAAAGAATGCACTGACACATATTAAATATGATGCTTATTATAAATAAATGTATCAAAAGTGTTTCTACTTTTAAGACTTACTCTTCATAATCTGGTAGTCCATCATTGATACTTTACAACAATCCTCTTAAGTTATTCTAATATATTCATATTTTTGCGAATCATTTAAATTGTAACAAGATTAATCTGCAATATTTATTGATAATATGTTCAGATCTACGGTAATAACATGCGAAATTTCGATAATTGTATTGCAGTTCTCGACCTATTTAATCTTTCATATCGTGAATTTAATTATAGTTTATACCTCATGAAAGAATAAAGAGAGAACAGATCAATACAAAGTAGAAGAGAAGGCTTTTATAAATGGAAAACAAGCAGAAAAATCATTTCAATTAACTGCTCTAACTCCTCATCGATATCGTAACAACAAGTTTCAATAAACATTTTGAAGATACGCATCAAAATGACCATCACTAACAAAAAATATTTGTTTAAATGGATTGATCATCTCAGTTTAATTCCTCCAACTATTCGACAAACAAAGAAACAGATTGATAAGTATGAATATTTTTAATGATTTGATGTGTATAGAATCAGATATCGAAGTGGTCATCTCTCTCATTATGATGATATTTGAGGTGCTCCTTAATGGCCCAATCGCAAAAGTCAGTAAAGGTAAGATGGGCAACTTCATGGTGTTTAACCAGTAATTATTTGAAAGTCGCTGCGGGATCTGGCATCGGGATTCCAATATCAATAATTAGATGTGGGCTGCCCGCAAGAAACTCAGTTTCTGATATTCTCCTATCGTTATCAACATCGAATCTTTCAAAATTCTCCCATAGGAAGTAGTACAGTCTAAGATAGCTTAAGAGGAAGCGGAATTAACCCTTTGAGACGTAGTCATCACCATGGGGGCTCTTGGATTTCATCTTGCCCTTAGCAGCTTGGAAGGCTCGCATGATAACAGGCTTGGCATCAAAGAGTTCAGGTAGATTGAGAACATCTCTGATTCCTTTATCGACTTCAGCCAAGCTCAAGAATCCGTTGCCGTTCATGTCAAACTGGTTGTAGATTTCAATTCTTTTGCGGCGATCTTAGGGACTATCTCCCATTGGAATAGCCTTAATTTTCTCTGCCTAATTTCCCATTCAATAATTATAGGATTTGATTCTATGACTGCAATAAATAATGAAACTTCCCTCCTCCAAAATAATAATTCAAAAATATGGTTAGTTTCATTTACAATTTAGTCTCAAAACGCGGTGCCGATTGAGCAAGCTCATTCTGTGGTGGTGATAAGGAATTTATTTATATTATCAAAAAATAGCACTCACCAAAAGCTGTTTGGGAATGATTGAGAATAGTGGTTATGTCGATAATATGTATTGGAGCGCAAGGATTAGATAAACAAGAATTCAAAGGAATAACTCTTGGATGAATCTATTTTTTATACAAAAATGTTATGGAAGTTCAACAACTAAGTTTCATAAGTTATCATTGAAAATTAGAAATCATGTGGTAAATTCAATGGGTTTTATGGGCGTCTCAGGGAGTGAGCTTTATGACTTCCCTGACTTTAAAAACGATACTTATTTTTAAAACTATTCCAGAATTGTGAGCTTTTCCACGCCTTTCCTTGCGGATTGCTCGCTCTCCAAATCACTGCTACTCTTGGTTTCTCCTGGTTTTTTGATGTCCTCATAGAAGTATTATCCAGGTCGTACATCATGGACAAGATAATCATCTGAGGAATTACTCTAATCTGAATCAGATGATGGAGCCGATCCACTTGTTATGCTCGACTGATGATGCATTGAAATTTATGATATCCGTTTTCGAGAACGTTTCCTCATGCTTTTATCTTTCCACCATGCTTCCTTAACAATCAGTATAATAGTTTTCTGACAGGAAGAGTAGTACTCAATCGTGTCCGACAGTTCTTCCTCACTCTCCAAAAGCACTTCATCTCCCTCCGCATCCCTATAAGCAAAAATCCAATTTTTGTCACTAAGAGATGGTTCACTGATGAGTACAGCTTTCCTGAGTTACTCATAGGTGCGGGACTAAAACTCCCACTAATTATCTTTGTATTTAACCTTCATTCCGTAATAAGCAAAATTATAACTCGGTTACCTTAATGCTTAATGGAAGGATTATCAAAAGCTATCATTTCAGTTTCTTGGCGGAGAGCTCTCGCACTTTACCAATAATCGATATTCCGTTGTCTGGAATGTATTTGGTGTATAAACTGTTGGCACGATCTGTTAGCATTTTGACCCAGGATGAGGGTTAGTAGCCGTAACCGGTAATGTTTTCGGGGTCGCAGTATGAACCATAGAGACGATCGCATACTGATGTGAATTTACCGTAGTTATAGTCCTCGCCCCAAGGGAAATGGTGAATCGAGTGCGATCCTGCATAGAGTATCCCTTTGAAGGGCAGCATGTTAACATTATCATGAATGCTTACAGCCCATAGGGAAGTGATCAATCCCATTAACAATACAAAGTCGAGAGGTAATGGCAGGAAATAGCAACTCGTGAATACAGGTACTGCCTGCAAAAAAGCGTCCAAAGGATGAAAAGCAAACCCCGTAAATGGTGTGACTGCCTTAGAACGATGATGAATGGAATGCAATTTTCTATAGATACTTGGGTGGTGCAGTAAACGATGCACCCAGTATGTCAGAAATTCATCGTAAATTACATGCATCAGTAGATAGATTAAGAGAGCAGGACGAAGCTATATTGTATACTCAACCTTGGAGAAGTAGGGATACCCCAATTTAATGAGATTTACCAAAGGAACTTGTCCTGTGATGTTGAGGAGTGACCACTTGATATCATGCCAATAGCTTTATTTTTCAAATTTTAACTACTCACGTCGAGGGGTAAACTCTTGCTTGCCCCATACAAAGAAAATTAGATAAGATAGCGAACTGACTGTAAAGTAAATAATGATGGCGAAGATAAAAGTGACGGCGCAAGAGGTTACGTACTCGTTGAGAATAGGGTACTGTTGCCCGAAAGGTGACCACTCTCCAACCAAGAAACAGGGATGACTATAGTGACTCCTTGCCTGAGCCAAACGTTATTGCATATCTATACTGTTCATAGTATAACAATATGACCAAAAAAAGAAACTTAAAACCTTATTAGCATAAACAAAATTATTTGTATGGAATCTTTGATAGATGCTTTAGTAATATTAAAGATTTACAATTTATTTTTGAGATATTAGACAGCTGATAAATTAGATCATACATCAAAATTTTCTGGCTATTGCTCTGAAGCATTCCCCAAATCTTAACAAATGTGAATTTATTAATGAATATTTTGAACAATCTATCTATGAATCAATCAAATTATTGAGGAATCAAAATAGTATCGATCAGTCAAATAGAATTTTACAAGAACATTAGCATTTCATCAAATAATTCTTAGATATTTCGTATTTTTTATTTACACCACTATTTTTTATATATCATTCGTATATTTCAATCATTTTTATGAATAGTCAATGACAGCCGCTAAATTTCATTAATCGATGTTTAACTATAAAGATCACTCGAAGTAAGCTTCTTCTTAGTTGGATGATTAGACATGGGTAGAGTCGTATACAATCGTATAGTTGTCTCGAGTAGTCAGATGAGGATAATCACGAGGAGGACTCAAAGGCCACCCTGATCCGAACAATCTTCCTTCATAGAGCCTATTTAGAGAATGGTGGATCATCAAGTTAGCCAAGTCAGAATTTTGCATCTTGTAATCACCATAAGGGGAGAAGACAACAAGCTCATCGTGACGAACGAAGCGGAAGTCCAATGTTGTAGCACGAGCGACGCCTTAAACTTCGGCCACTAGTCCAACATCGAAGTCTAATATCTTCTGTTTTAGGATGTTGAGCTAACAGGCAAAGTGTAATGATATGTTAAAGGTGTGAATGCCAGATTTACGCAATTCAACGCCTGCATTTGTTGCCTTACAGTTGCCAGTGACTACCTCATTGGCATAAAAGGTAGTTTGAACTTTGGGGAATATCTCATAGAGATCGCCAGCATAAAACTGAAACATCCGAGACTCCCAATTTTCGCGTTTCAGATCACTGTCCAATATTCTATTTGCAATAGCATAAAGCAAAACATTTTTGTAGAAGTCAAAAGAAACAAACTGCTGACTGTGACCGTATTATCTGGGTAAATAACAAATTACTTTGGTTCGAGGGGATGTGAAGGCACAGAGCGATTACCACACTTCCAATCTGTAAAATTGGCAGCCTGAACTTATAAATCAAGTTGTAATCCCCATTGTTCCAAATCGATTTTTTTTAGTTTACGTGTAAAAGGGATTGTGATATTTCCCGGTGTGTGCCAGATGTAGTCGAAGTGATTGTCGATGGGCTGATGTTAATCGTGTAGACTTTGCCCTAAAATGTATGAGTATATCTTATCAACTTCCTATTCTAGTACCATGCGCAGTGCTGTCTTATTGGTAACTAGGTTTAATAACATAGTCAATGCTGACTTGTCATCTTCACTCACATCTGCGGGGTCCACTCTTGTTAATGAAAATGCACTCTCACCCCACACAACAGGCCAGGAATCCAAAAGTTAAAAATGATAGGTACTGTCATTTTAGACTGATAAAAATTTGGCAAAGGTAATATTGTTACTTCGACCAGAGGCTGATCCCGTCCCATTGCGAGGAACAATACTTTTCTTGACCCATTGGAAACTGATATCGACCGACACAAATCCTTCTTTGATAATAATTGTATTGTTGCCTGTGATCTCAGCTTTCTGAGTAGAATCACGATAGGAGAAAATTGGCTTAGCGTTGAATATAGTGTAAAGAGTAGTATTGCTAGAGTTGAAACTAACGTTGGATAGAAGTGTTACCTTCTCCTGTATCTTGGTGAAGGTTCTATTCAACTCATCCTGTTTGCCGAGTGAATAACTTCCGATGAAATCGAAATGTGAGGCGTTGCAATCAGCTGCCATGGTGGTCTGTAAAATCAGCAGTCCCAGTATAAGGACTATCATCTGATAGATCTTCATAACAAATAGATTTTATACTGCTCATAACATAATCGATTAGATTTTAATCCTTGTGTTGGAGTTTAACAATTTATGATTATGATATAGTGTCGATCAAATCAATCACCGCCCGTTGCCTCAAGGAGCAGTCGTCGCATCTCACGGTATGATATTGATTTGTTAGTATTTAACAAACGTGGGCCACTCCATTTCTTTTATTCTTTGTCTACTTCAGTCTAATGTCTTATATCTTTAGAATCAATTAATGATGCTTTTACTGCTGTTTTCAAACTCTATAAATTTTATAATCTCTATTTCACCTCTTAATTGTGTTCTGAAGAGTCGTTCATGCTGAGGATGAACTTATAGGGATGTTCCTTTTGACTTGATCTTAGTATTGCATCTTCACGAACTATATGATTGATCTACTAATTTGATGATTAAATTTGAGGTTCTTCCTTTTTACTAATGCTGATCTGATCTTGTTGAGATGACTATTAACTCTCGCTTGATATGTTATGAACCTAAATATTATAATGGGATTATTTTAAAGTTTATTACTTTGATTTCTCAGGGGATAGTTGGATGATGGGCTAACCTTGAGAAATAGGCTATTACATTGGATTATTCTAAAAATGCTATTATATATTCTTAAAGGTGATAACTTGCTCCACTTTTTCAGTCGGAATAGTTTTAACTTGGGAGATATTCTCAATATCCTTATGTGAATTGCTGAATTAGGAACTTTTAATTTCATTAGCAACCTTCATATCCTGTTTATTTAAGTAGTTTTATTGTTTTTATTGCATATTCACAGATGTACTTTCTACGTTCAAAACAATTTATTTTATAGGCGACCTTGAATAAGTTTCCATGCCGATGCGAGGCGCAGAGCCAAATTCATTTGGCAATTTATTGACTGTCGTTTTGATTGATGCAATTGGAATTGGGCGATTGAGGTGACCAAATTTTATGACAGGTTTAGAAACGTTTATAGGGTTCAAATTTTGTTGAGAACTTATTAAAATTCTATTATTTACAGGAGCCTTCTCTGAAGATTGAGAAAAATTTAATCTTCTTTTATTTGGGATCATTCTTCTTTCAATCTCTTCAAAAGGACGGAAGCCTCTACTTTGGTTGCCCACAAGTGGGGTTAAAGAATGGGCCTGCTGCCCGAAATAAGGAGTTTGAGCAATTATAGAAGCATTACTGTTGGAACCAACATGGACTGGAACAGGAGGGACTTGTTGATGATAGTAGCTTTGATCAGGAGGTATTGCATGAATTGGTCGTTCGTATGTTGGAGGAAATTGTTCATCTGGCATATTTATTAATCCAAAAGTTTATGCTCTTGGCTCATAGGAAGGTTTATTAAAGGGATTCCTCAGTTAATCAAACAGTCTCAATCCTTTCGCTTCAATGAAGTTTTAAACCAAGACTAGCGCTTAATCAAAAGTTCTGGGATCATTAATTTCTCTTCTATGTGCTAAATCGATCCATAACGATTCCTGCTCCGCCTTCGAACTTACCAAATCAAAAATATTATTAACCATTTCCCTCTAATGATCCTTTGGATCCAATTTCTGAAGTGAGATTGATTTTTCCTAGGGTCTGTTAATTGAAAAATTAGGATTTAACCAGACTTTAACTTTGTTTTTTGGGGTGATTCCTATCATGCTATCTTTAACACTGATTAACCCATGATACTTAAAAACATCCCTGAATCCTGTTAATGCCACTCGCAGCAAAATAAGTGAATTATAAGCATGCTGGGTTGGCAGATGAGCCAAGCGGTAGGGTATACGTTAGGTAACAACATCGTATTTGGTGCGGAGGGTGCATCCAAAGTGGTTCTGTTGCGGTCCTGCATTATGCACTGCATACCTGCATAGATTACATCCACTAATTCGTTGTGTTTATTGTTTATTCTGAACTCATAGCTGTTCTAAAACTCGCTCGAGCCATCGTTAGTGACCACATATTTTTCATATTGAGATCCATCATCACTCTGAAAGATCAAGTGGGTCTATTCTGTATCTATTTCACGAGCATGTAGAGTTGGATCCTATCTTATAGGCTGAGAGGGTGTTTCGCTACCCATCCAGTTATTATACCGATATTATTAATAAATTTATAGAGATGAACAGGAGAGTATTGTAACTAACAAAGAAGCTCATTACAACTGCTAAGTTTGAACTCCTGATGGTTGGTCATACTGCCCAAATTATGATGGAATACGGTAAGATCCTGGTCCAGGAGCTAATTTACAGCATTGATACTCTTTACTGTCTTGGCTGGAACAAGTAAAAATGATTCACGATACTATTGGTCCAGTCTTCTTCGGCCGTTGCCTTTTTGAGTTGACAATATATATTTTCCGGAGTCACTCATTTCATTCTGAGGATGATAGTGCCCAGCTCCGGGAACTTAAGTGTCTGCATGGTGATATTTTTACTTGACTTGTTGAATCTTTTGGAGGTAGGAGGGTTCCAGACCTTAGCCCCCGAATTCTTGTACTTAGCAGCATAGTATCGACCCTTAGAACTCATTTCCTGAGTGAAGTTAAACGCATTGGGCCCGGGTACAATTATTTGAGTTGTTTTATCGAACACTGAATAATTGCAAAAAACACATTATGGGTTAGTGATACGACGCATTGACCATTTGGGAGTGTCATTATAGCGAACCTCGTTATACCTGCCTGGCCCTGGGAATTTAACATGATCGAGTTAAATGTAACTTCCTGGCGTAGTGAGCTTTATTGCTGAATTTGTACATCTCTGCCGATATGGGTAGTCATCCCACGTCGATGTTTGTTGTTTGTTTCCACGAAACTGTCCAATTTATAGTCGGCTGGTGAAGGGGTTTCGTTGTGGGGAGTTTTGTTATAGTTAAGATCCGTCTTTTTACCAGAGCCAAAACCTTCATTATCGATAAAGTACTGGTATGGCGAGCGGTTCGCATGTTAGGTAGGTTGTAAATGTTATCGCAGCTGTTTTAGAAAGAAAGTACTATGAATTTGGACTTTTGAAGCGTTCGCTTCGACTGAAAGAAAACTGATGTTTGGCTGGAGAGAAATTGAGGGGCGATTTACAGATTTGAGTCGCTTATACACAGGAGAACAGGTTGGCTGGGCTGCTCATAATAATTTTAATATAGTTATGCGTTGGACTTATTTATCACAAATTTATCAATCCTAAAAAACCAATAAAAAATGGAATATTGGTATCAAGGACTGAGAATTATCATTATTAGGATGAATAAAAAATTAATAGTGAACTGGCATTTATTATTAGAAAAAACAAGCATCAATATAATCATCCTTTATTTGTTTTAAACAATCATAATCTACAATAGGGTTTAATGGGCAGACTATTTGTTGATTAGATTTTGTTGACGAAACCTATTCTGATCAATTAGTTTTTAAAACGAAGCTACTCTTTTGCAATTATATTATAACTTTAATCCATGTTGGAACGTATCAAAGAAGAGCTTGACATCGAGTACGAACGCTATACTCGCACCAGTAACTTAATAGATACGTAGAATTTGGGAAACTCGGGGCCGCTTTCATCTATTTCTTGGTTTTTATACTCGTCCCCCCTATCCTCAAACACCTGCTCTCTTACCTTTCCCTCTACCTGCAAGAAAAACATGTCTTTGTAATCGTTCTAATCGGAACCATCGCAATGACCTCTGTAATATGGAATTTGGTAATGCTGGTGGTCTACAAGCTTAAAATACCAGCCCTTGAACAATATCGAGTAAATCCTGACGTAATAGTGTAATAAATAAGAAATTATGGCCTTGGGAAGAAAACAAATAAAAATGGAAAAAACTCCTACGCAGAAACATCCTCTCCGCTGGTCTATAAGTGTTGGTACTAGGGCCTCTCCTTTTGCTGATCACTCTCGAACTGGACGATTTCAAGGTGGTGATGGATATGCAAAAAACTCCAGGGTTTCTCTAGATGTTGCCTCAACTGATGATAATGATGGTGATTTAAGATCTGGTTTTCTTCTGGTCGCATTGGGCCTTCCACCATCCTCTCCTCTATCGTTTTCATAAAGTACATCATGAATATACAATTTCTGTGTCTATAGCTGGTTTCCATTTCCACATCTTTGAGTTTTTTATCGGTCAGTTAGTCAATGCCCAACTATATATGATGGCAGCCATGATATATGCTCCTCTTCATGTAAGTACTATTGTATACTGGTTTATTTTCAGGACTTGGGATGCGTATAATGGTCACTGTGGGTACATGTTCCCTTGGGCTCCACTGCAACTGATTCCCTTCTGCACCAATGACGAATACCACGACTTCCATCACACTCGAAATTCAGGCAATTACGGATCTCACTTTAGGTTTTGGGATATTCTGTTCGGATTCACCAAACCTTTTCGAGAGTATAAACTGAAGCAGCGTTGCCTCAAAAAATAGTGATCATTTTACGTCAAATGAACCTAATAGAATCAATTAGTTTATTATGATAAGTTATCAGATATAAGGTTATTTCAGTCCTAATTAATGATCGTAAAACAAGATAAACTGTCAGATAGGTAGATGCTGTTCAACAGAGTAACAGTGGCAAGGCTGGCTGATCGACTATCTCACAATTTGGAAAAATTAAATCAAACAGAGACCAGATTATCTTTTAGTAGATGCCACTCGTCAGATTCCAGTAGTCGGTCTTCTTTAAAGCGGGGTAATTCTTTGGCAAATTTAAATCAGAGTGAATCAAAAGCGAGATTGTTGAGAAATATAGCTGATAAGTTGAAGCAATCTAAGGGCAGTCTCCACAAAACACCAGTTGTAACAGATAATAATATACCTCAAGAAAGAGAGTCGTTAAATACGAGTCGAAAGCGCAAAAACAAACTTGAATAGATGTTAAAAGATATTAAAAAATGCAATCAAATGAGTACTAAAGCTGTCCACTCAATCAAGAAAAACATCATCGATGGCCTAGATAGAGTCACTGTTAGCAATTTCAATCCAACCTTACCAAGAGAATCGATTATAAATGATATTAAGACAGAGTAAACTGAAAAACAACCGAACCCGAGCCAAATCACCATCCTATTTAATGAGTTGAACAATCTGAAGAAGGAGATGACCAAATTAAAAGAAGATAACGCAAACCTGATTCAGATAATCAAACTCAATCACTTTCAAGAACGAGGAATCATTGCTGATAGCAAAAATTGTTTGTTTTGTGGGTGTAACTGTCATTCATAAAAAATAAAAAATCACGGATATAGCAAAACTGCCAATTATGAGTGAAGGAAGACACTATAGCTTAGGATGACTATATAATTGTATTGATCTAATTTTATGTCAATTATGACTTTCAAACAATACCATATCACTCTTCTTTGGGAATCCACTTAGCCTGCAATACTATCTCCCCTTCCACTTCTTTCTCATATTCGCTGGCCTCCAAGGGAAAACGTTGATTGACTGCCCATTAGTTAGGTTTTTGCATAGTTGCCTCCATCTATACTTGTGTTTCGCCAAGGTAATTGTCTTCATTAAAATCACGTGTTTTAAAGACACTGATGTTCAGTTTAAGATCTGAGGTTGACAGTATCTTATAATCTATCATCTATATTTTAAGAGCAATGGCTAATTTAGGAAGAGTGAGATTGGCCATCTTAATTTACTCGAAATCACCGATCGAAAATTTGATATAGACCTTATCAGGACTACCCTCTGCTACCTTAAGGAAAGGAACTTGGACTTTGATCTACCCATTAAGCTTTTGAATACCAGCCTAGGCCTAATCATCTTCTTCCTGATACTCTTACTTAAATTCGTCTGCCTCTTCGGAAAGGAGTTTGTTTTAACTTTTCTCAGGCTATTCTTCTTCTTCTTTTTGCTATTCCTCCTCCTATGGTTCTTTATTCTATTCTTGATTTTATTAATCCTTTGCGTCCTCTTCCTGTTCTTATTTGTTTACTTCTTCTTCCTGTTCTTTTTGTTCTTCCGGTTATTCCGGTTATTTGTTGGATTGTTCATCTTTCTAGCTTGCTTTCTCCTCTTTGTCGTCTTTCCTAATTACAGATCCGATTTATTCCAGCTTACCTGATCCCTCTTGCTCGAACAAATTTTTCATCTCCTCAAGTTAAATGGTGCCTGATTTGTCAGCATCCAACAAATTGAAAAGATTACTCCAATCATTCTGATTCATAAATATATTGAAGTTCTACAGCCCCTATCTCAGCTAGCTACCTTCAATGCTTCCACTTCCATCCTTATCGACAACCTCAAAAAACTTTTCCAGTGTAATTCCTTGCTGAAGAATGATGGTTTTTAATTTACGAATTAATTGTTTTTACCACATAGGACGATTCTTATGACGGTTCTATAAGATTGTCTTGAACTATTAGAGGGAAAGAGTCTTACGTCCGTGCGCAAAACCAGTTATACGATGCATTGACATCACGTCTTGAGGCAACATAGATAATCCCTCAAGCAATTTTGTGAACTCTTAAATGTTTAGCTTGTTCGCACCGCGACGATCGCACAACTTGAATCGCTTTGATAGATTTGGTGGATTTGTCTTGAGGAGGTCGTACATGTTTATGATGGCATCATCGTCATAGAGGTTTGCTTCATCCTATTGACTGATTGTGGATTCCCCAGTCTTTGCCAAAGTCAAAGATTTTAGAAACAACTGTCCGCATTTTCTTCTAGCGGCTGCTTCGTTTAGTTTAACGCTTTAAATTTCTTTAATTAAATCCTCGTTCTTTGATCGTAACTCTTAAACCATATTGGATAAAATCTGAGATTTTTCTTCTCCATTGTTTAATTTTCCCAATTCATCTTTTAAGACTGCTGCCTCATTCATATATTTTAATATTTCTGTGTACTGTTGTGTATTCTTTGTCCTTTCTTTCCGTAGTTCCTCTTATATTTTACTGTAGTGAGATATTTGCTCGTTTAGACCCATTATTTTTCCCTATAGCTTTTCCATCTATGAGTGGCAACCTAACAACTATGTCTTTAGATCCTCAGCCTCCTTCGCCTTTAGTTATAATTAGTTTCTTATCTTTGTCTGCGAGTGCAAGTTTCTAATCTTTTCGACAGGGTCATTACTAAACCAATTTTAACCAAAAAAACTTTGAAATGCTTCTTCTGATTTACCCAAAACATTAGGAAGCTGCTTTTCATAGGGGCAAAGAATATTAAAAGTTCGCATGGCTGCCTCTGCTCCACTGAGATTTAAAAAACATTCATAGAGATCTTCCAATCCCTACACGTCCTCAGCCCAACTTCCCGTATAGATGTATGGTCTTTTTAGATGCCACAGTGATTTGATACCAGATTATTGCAACTTCTTCATCAATACAAAGAACTTTTCACGCACCCAAGTTGATACCTGATTCACTTATTTTGTGTAGGCCTGCCCGTTAGATTTAGCCCCTTATGATTGTTTTGAGTCAGGCTTAACACTGCCACCCTATTTTAATTTTGTTCCGCTCACTATTTTTGCGAATTCACCACGTTTCTCCTTTTCTTCCTTTTCGAAAACCATCCCACGGCCTTCGCAATAAGCAGTGATTATTTTGTTTACCTTCTCATTGGCAGCCAAATCTATAGCTGTTTTGCCATGCTTGTCACGAATATCAATGCTGGCGCCTTTCTGCAACAAAAAAGGAATGCAACGTAATTTTCCCATCTCAGCAGCATAGTGTAGTGGAGTTCGATCTGTGGCATCTTGATCATTGATTCGCGCTCCATTTTATAGCAAAACTCTGATTACATTGACTTGCTCTTCTGAAGTATTATAAATTGCATAGAAAAGTGGAGTTTTGGCTGCAGAGTCGGTTTAATTAACCACATTGGCCTTTTTTAACATTAACTCTAGGATTTTATACTCACTTCCTGAAGAGGCATAGTGCGCAGCAGTGCAGCCTCTAAGATGGAATCACAATTACTTATTATCTCGTGAGACAACGTTCGCCCCCTTTCTCAGCAACAGTTGACACACAAGTTCATTTTTACAATAATGCAGGGGAGTCTTCAATTATCTGTCTCGTGAGTTAACAGACCAACCTTATTTTATGAGATACTCGGCTAGCACATCAAAACCCTCTCTGACTGCAAGATGAAGTGCTGTACGTTTAAAGTTATCAGTCGTATTGACAAGTTCATTACGATTGGTTTTTCCGAGATTAAACATGAACTCTTTAACCTGAATTAAAGCGAAATGACCTTTTCGATGTCTCCTCTAATGCACATTTGCAAAAATGGTAAATAATTTTGATTGTTGACTCGTCCATACCATCCTAGTTCATATTCCGAATTGGCTAACTTGGCAAAAGCTTACCGTTCACTCTTGTCAGACCATTCAGCTCCAAATTATTTGCTAACCTATTTGAAACCAATGGTTGTTATCGCGATGGCCAAGTCATGATGAGACAGAGACTCTATGCCTTTAGCTTTAAGCCGTTTGACGACGTCCTTGACCGAATCGATGGAAATCTCAGGCTTGATTTACTTTATGCTCATTATTTGATTTTAAATATTCCAAGTCCAAAGTTTTAATGATAGTTGCATATTTTTAGAAGGAACACTATCCTTGCCTTGTGATATAAAATGATCTACCACTACTAATGCTGCCACTTCTATTTCTAAGGATGAATCGTTGTTCGTAAGTCTAAGGATAAATTCCCAGTTTCAGTAAAGCAGGTGTGAGCACCATAAATTTATCAGTTTATTAAAACAGTTGTAGCATTTGAATAAATTAAAATGTAAATCTTGCAAAAGGGTAAAGATTATTGCCATTTTCAACTTAGTTGGCAAACCATATTTGCAATTGAAATTCTTATGAGCTGTAAATGAATTTTTTCGCGTAATAAAATAATAGGTTTACATCATGAAGAAGCCGCAGTTAAAAACAGACGATAAAGGTAACGCATAGTTTATCACAGTCAGCAAGAAATCACAGGAAAACGGATACAGGTATCAAGTCGGACCAACTCAATATACCACCAATTACAACTCGGCGCAAAATCTTAGGCCCAATATACCTCCTCAATAATCGGAATCGACAGGCAAAAACGATCGAAATAGTCGCAGGCCCTAATTTCTGAGGAATATGGCTAAAAACAGCACGCCTGATACGGTAGGTATTCAGGAGCAATACTATCCTGCACCGCCAGGGTAGTCTCCACACAAGATAAAGCTGACTCGTGCAAAATAAGCTAAAGACGGAGTAAAGCCAGATGTTTCTTAGTATCAAAAATTGCATGATAAATTAAACTACCTCCAGAGTAAAATTACTGATATGAGCAACAACATCGATAAAAAGAGAGAAGAGAAGTGGCAGTTTCTGTAAAATTAAAGGAAGGAAAGAGTGAAAAGATTTGAGAGGAACTAAAATAAGGAACCACAGCGTAAAAGCAAGGACAATAAAGGTGAAGAGGAAGAGAAAGGCAATGAGTCACTCAGGAAGTTTGTAACGCAGGTCACTGAGGGAGAAAACTATCAGCCTTGCAACTTCAATCCTTATTCTCCTCGCCACAATCTCTACTACATCTCAGAAATTATCAAGTTCTATAAAGAAGATAGATCCCTTGCCCGTGAACATATCACAATGTCAGCTCAGTATCTCAAGATATTTGAGACACGGAGAATTCCCACATAAGAGGAAGCCGTTGCTCGAGCGATCAAACTACCCAGGAAGGGGTATTCAAGTGGTATTTATCGCATGAGATAGATAAAAAGACAGTGGTGTTTGACCTGGATGAAACTCTTATTCATTGCAATGACAATCTTTAAACTCCCCACGATGTTAAGATTAAGATCAAGTTTCCAACGGGGGAAGAGATCGATGCAGGTATCAATGTGCGTCCTCATGCAATTTAATTACTGCGGTGTCTGTCAAAAAACTTCGAGGTAATCGTTTTTACAGCCAGTCACTCTTGTTATGCTAATGTTGTCTTGGATTACCTCGACCCTCATAACGAATTTATTCATCACAGACTTTACAGAGAGCATTGTCATATTACAACAGACGGCGTATATGTAAAAGATTTGAGAATCATCAGTCGTGATTTGTCACAAGTACTGCTAATTGATAATGCTGCATATTCATTTGCTTACCAGGTGGATAACGCAATTCCAATTATACCCTACTACAAGGGTAAAAACGATTATGAACTAAGGGCACTGCAAAGTTACATCTAAGGAACCCTCTTCGTCAAGGATGTACGCGAAGTGAATCGTAAAACATTCAAACTTCACAAATACAAATAATTCTCAGACGTGGATAATCTAGTAAAAACACTTTATGGGGAGCATATTTGATTTTATCTTTTTTGAGGATTAATAAATCGTAAAATAAAAGAATTATCATCTCTAGAGGTCATCCATCAGCGGCTACCATAGTTAATCGACCTTCTCCTACCCATAGGTATGACACAAACGTACGTACAACACCTTCATTTATACGTCTTTGAATAGTTTATTCTCCACAATATGATTCAGTATCTATTTGTAGGTGCACCCTGGCAAATCGGATGCTATTCTTTCTTACTTTGCTTTATGAGGGTTCGCCGACTGTGGTCGTATCTTACTGTAGTTTGGCACACTTCCGAATGAGAGTGCAGGTTTCATTTCTTTTGTCTCTGGTTTTCCTTCCATCCTCGGAATTTGATGTTCCTCTTGTCGAGCTATACTGGACTGTGGCCGATTCATATGCAACACCTTTTTGCAGTACTGATTGATAGTAACATCTCCAAGATCTCCTCCTTGCTTAATAAAGTAAGTGGGATTGACGATTGGATCAGTTTTGTCCTTTTTACGTTGTTGCAGCGTCTTGCAGTTTTTGATACGATTATTCATGGACTACAGTTCTTTCTCGTGTTCTTTTTTGGCATGTTGCTCGTATTTGTTCTTTTTATTGCGATCAGCAAGCATTTCTTTTGCCTTATCATAGTTATCCACGCGGTTATCTATAGTAGATCTGTATCCTTTGCTGTACAATTTTTGATTGAGATGTTTTACGTGCTCCATTGGGTTGGTATTAAGTTACACCTTGTTGTTTCTGCCTTATCTCAGAATTACTTCACAATTCTAACCTCTTCCTTTCTTTTGGTAACCACGACTGGTTTTACATTGGAGTGCAGGGCCTTTTGGTGATTTATAAATTGCTAATGCGCAGTGATATCGTTCTTCATGGAAATAGCCTGAGTGTTATTCATATGCGTTTTCATTTTAATTTGTATAAACTGTTATATCGATATGCTCATGAATCATCAAGGAGATTGTTCGCGCATCACTTCACCAAGGATGTCCGAAAACTAACGGTAACTGCCAGCCAGCATGGTCCTTTATAGTTCGCTGGAGCTGCTTTATAGCTTCTTGCTGCGGAAGCGGCTCATCTTCTTGTCGATTGATTCTAGGATAATTCTCAACTGTTATTATTGCATTTTTGCTAATTTTTCCCGATTGAGTTTAAGCTCTGCCTGGAAATCGATTTGCTGCTGTTTATTTTTGGCTCTTTCCTGTTCCAGTTGAGTCTCTACCTTGTTTAAATTGGCAGTAACCTCGCTGAGCCTCGATGAAAAATTGTCGAATTAATACTGCTGGTTCTGAATAATGAAATCTCTGGCAGTGAGTTCGTCATTTAAATCTTGTATTTCTTTATTGAGCCTTTCGCTTTCTTTCTCGTAGCGAATTTTAAGGCTGTTCGCCTTGATGGAAGCAGATGACTTTTCAATATCGCCATCTCTTTCAGTTGAGTTGCCCGATGCCTTTGAGAACAAGTCCCTTCTTTCTCTTTAAATTTCCTGTAGTAATTTTCTCTTTTCGGTGGCGATGTCATAATTTTAATTTTCCAGCATTTTCTATAGTATTTTAACTCTCTTCTTGAGTTCTTCCTAGCGACTAGTTTTGGAACTTTCCATTCTTTTGGACTCCTTCAACATGTTCTTAAGATCCGTCACTTGACGCTAATAATAGTTTTCAGTATCGACTTTATCACTGCGTAACCTATCTATTTGCCTCTCCAGTGAAGCAACCTGATCGTTAACACCTGAATTATCCATGCTATTTTTAAGTTGTGACACCATCTGCCTGTTCTTATCGAGATTCGATGTGATAGAATCCTTTTATTCCTGCAGAGCATTGCATTTATGCTCGAGTACACTGTATTTATTCTGAATTGTCATGATCTATTCATTGAGCTTAGTGATAATTATTTTTTTCTTGTCAAGTTACTGCTGGAGCTCTTGTTTCCCCTCTCTCTATAAAGTGGATGAAATTTATGCCTGTCGCACCATAAAATTTTTAAGTTATATTTACGAACTGGCTGAAATGACTTTTTATTTCAGCTACTTAATCTCCACAAGGAGTTTATCATTCAATATCTTTGTGGATTAAAGCTTGGCTTTAAGCTGGTTCTACAAGTCTGCCGATTTTGACAAAACAACTGCATTTTCATCTTTTAATTTTTAAATGTCGTGCGTAAGGTCCGCCACTATTTGACTCTGCTCTTGCTTTTCTGTTAAATAATCCTGACTTCTCTGCTTTTCCAGGGTGAGCATGGCACTCAACTGCTAAATGTTTTCATTCAATTTTTTAAGTTATCTATCCTTTTCCTTGCCATACCTGTCACTTTCCTTGAGTGCTTCCTGATATGAATTGGCTCGTTGAGTCCATTAATTGGCCTTATTCTCTGCCTTTTCCAGTTCATATCCCATAATAGTTTGCTCCGCTTGGTATCTTTTAATAACATCAGTCCTATCATGAATCTCCTTTTCCTGTGTTAGCACTCTTCTCTAACTTTCCTGTAATAATTTACGATATTTTAGAGTTTATGATTATGAATGACCCTCGATCTATTGCGTTCGGTACTCTATTGATGACTTTCCCTTGATCTCGGCTGATCTCAGCATCAACATACGCTACTAACACTCTTTGTTGTCTTCTTTCAAAGCATTGTATTTGGTGAGTAAAATGCGTTGCTGGGACTATAAGTCTTGAGCATGATCAGTGACTTTAACTAATTCTCGCTTTACTTCTTACAATTCTACTTGTTTTAACTCTAGTTATTCTTAGATTTTAAATAAACTTTATTTATGAACCTCCTCCTTGCTTAAAATTTCAGTCTGGAGCATTTTGACCTGTTATTTTGATCTGGTTAATTCCTTGGTATGAGTCTATTGCAATTCAGCGAAGTTGGTCTTGACTCGAACCAGCTCATATTACCAAATCTATTTTTATTGTGCGCTTTGTAGAGCTTTTGCTCTAATTTTAGAAGCCTGTTGATTTCGTTTCTGGATAACCTATAACTCCAAATTACTGAGTCTTTCATCTGGAAAACTTGCTCTCGTTTTAGAAGGATTACGAGTGGGAGAAGGAACCTCATCTTATCTCAATAACTCCATAAAGAAAGATTCCATTGCGCCAACGATAGTTATTTTATATTGGGCGTACTCTTCAGTGAGTTTGCCCAGCCTTCGAGTAATCTCGTCGGTTTACCTGATTTTTTTATCAATAGCTTAATCCTTGGATTGAATGGTCTTGCGTAACTCGCTTTCGCTTTACTTAAGCCTAATAATTGTGACCTCTTGCCCCTCCATTTATTTCTTAATGCTGGTGGCTGTGTCTTTAAAGCGCATTATGTCCTGTCCCATCATATTATTACTTTGTTTCTGAAGAGCTACTTCATCTGTCCTGTCTTTGATCTGTTGTTCTAAACTGCGGATGGCTCCGTCTTTGGCCTTAATATTGCTTTCAAGTTCCTTCAGTTTCCTCTCGCACTATGATATCTTTTCTTTGTTTGTCAATTAAAATACTCTCAATCTTTATTTTAAATCAGCTAGCTCCTGCTCAGTACGTAAATTCTTCTTTTTTGAATCTGCAATCTGGGTTGTTAAGTCTTTGATAACTGCCTGCTGTTCCTTGCGCTGAGTATCGATCTGAGTGCAGTTGCCAGTGAGATGTTCCTGTTGTGTCGAAAGAGTGGTATTATCATCCTCTAAGCGCTTTATCCTTTCAGTCTTATCGATAAGTTCCTACTTAAGTTTGTATATTTGATCGTTGAGAGAGCGAGAGTGCTGATTTAATTATTGGAGTGTTGATGATTGCTTCTGCAACTACCACCTCATCTCCTCGTTTTATCCCTCGATAGAATCCTTCTCAGCAATGAGTGCGCTCTCCCTTGAAGAATATTCTCTCTGTATTTATTCTAAATTGCGCCTCTCAACCTCCAGCCGGCTTTTAAGTTAATTTACTCTTGAGTTAGTAGCGTTTTGCAACAGAATCAAAGATTAATTCTCCTTAATTTTTTGTTCCTCGCTAAGTTTAAGAGTGTCATAAGTCTTCTTAAGCTGGGTAAGTTTACTATTAAGCTGGTTTTTGTCAGTGGCACGCCTTTGCAACTATTCCTCTTGCTCCTTGATTTTATATTAGAGCTGATCAAGTGTTTTTTAGTGTTTAGTTGTCTTTTATAAATGACTGTTGTTTGTCAAAAGAAGCTAATTTATTTTCTTCTTCAATTGTTGCCTTTCCACCTAGTTTTGCTTAAATATTTCGGCTTAGCCTCGTAGTTATTTGATAACCTATGCTTCACCCTTGATCTGATTTTCTAACTGTTCCACAATGGTTCTATAATTTTCAAGGTCATCCCCCAGTCCCTTGTGGCTTTCAAGAAAACCTTTCTTTTGCTTGATAAATTCCTCTCCCTCACTCTTCAAAGCATCAATCTCTCTCTTGGCCTAATCAATAGAGGAGGTAAGTATCTCAATCTTCTTATTAAATTTATTTTTTTCTTCTGAGAATGCCCTTTCCTTCTCCTTGAGTGTACCTTGATATTTCTTCTCCATCTCCTCATACAATTTCAAAGAACGATTATACTCCTCAGTTATTCTCTAGCGCTAACACTATGACTGGCGATACTTCTCCTCCAACTTCCTGATCTGTTCGCGAGACATATTCTAACGCAATTCATTTTGCATTTTTGCATTTTTTATCTGGTTGTTTAGCGATTAGCATTGCTCTGATAATTATTTTTGCTGTTTCTATACTTTACGTAGCTTTTAATCTTTAACTCGAACTGTCTCTTCCAGTTATGTTCGTACTATTTAGAGTTGGCTGATTTTATTTTTTTTGCGTTAAGCCTCATCCTTGGTCTCTCGGAGAATTTGGACATTGCTTCTCTCGTTCCTCTCCATATTCTTAATTTTGTTCTTCAATTTCTCCAGTTCTTCGATCTACCCCTCATCTTTGTCAAGAAACTTACTGGCATTGTTGTTTCTACGGGGAGAGGGTAATTGTCGTGAACTGTTATTGTTGCTGGTGTTGTCTTCATTCTTACCAAAGCTGCGACTCTTACTCCGACGGTGTTATTTTAATGAATCGCGCTATCTGCCAAATTATCTGGCAGTAAAACTTGTGTCTTTGGCGACATTCCTGCTCTCACGCTTATCCATTGTATAGATTTCTTCGACATGAGATTCATTCAAATTGCTCTTGTCATTTCGAAAGCGGCCAAACTATTTATTGGCAGATAGACGGGTTGCTTGAGGAGACTGCAATGAGTTGTAACTTAATATCTTCCTTGAACCATTATAATCTTCACTTTGTCTTTCGTTCATTCGTAACTCCCCTATTATTGTCTTATCCAAGCGTTACCCCTTCCCCAGCAACTGCTAGAAGCTAAAACTGTAATAAAGTTTAGCCTGTTTGTCTGGGCATTTCTACAGAAATTGTACGTTATCATAACTGTTGCCAGCTTCCTTTCCAAGTAAACTAAAAGTGATGCTTCCAGCCGCCACCTTGCCACTGGAAGAAGACATGAATACATTTATAATGATTTTTTTATCTTCAAATCTTCCTCTCACCACGTTATAGGGCGCATCGAGCTCAGAGTCTATAACTTCATTAATGTTGCATTCCCCATTTCGCAGTTCATACAATCTTTTGCAATCATGGAAGGTATCTGAATGGAAGTTGTGTTACCATGCTTGACTTGAGCGGTGAGGGAACAAGGAAATTTGAGATTCATGAGGATTCTCTTGAAGGTGAGTCTGAGGCGGATACGCTGAGATTATGGATATGTGCTCATTAAATAATAATTTAAATAGGAAAATGGTCGGCGTAGAAGAGAGGATCGTCCTAAAAGGTTGTTAAAAATAGAAGAAAGCAGGCTGCAAAGAAAGGAAAGCGACACACAACAAAATGATGAGTCTTCTTAATTGCAACAGCAATAAATTATTCAAAGAATATTCACTTTATTAATTCAATATAATAATTTGCAAATATAACAGTGAATATGACTCTGAATTTGCAGGTGTATCTTATTGTTGTACTTAAGTTTAAGGAAAGCGGTTCAAGATGAAGTCGTAGATAAAAGATAAAAACCATATATCCAATTTAAATGTTCATATTCATGCTTTCTATTCAATGTAATATTTCAACAGATTATATCATCCATTCCAATATTGAAAGGTTTAGATTCAACCATCCTGAAAATATCAACAAAATATCTCCTTCTTAAATTAACTAATTAATTTATATGCTTAAATTATTTCGGAACGAGTCAGAAGCGACTCTAATCTCAGACAATTATCACCTCTCCTTTCTCAAATATGAATTCGTATTTAAACATATAATATCCCCAACTTTATACAACTTAATACAATATTCAAACATGAGCAAACCCAGAGAATCGCTTGTGCAATACCAACCTGCCTTCGAAACTATACTCACTGAAAGCAAAGTCGAGGAAAAACGCAACTTCAGCAATTATGACTCCCGCCTCGCCATTGATGGTACCTCACAAAGAATTAAGAATTACTAAGTTCCATGTTTCCAGCTGTTCAATGGGATGCAGAGGGCAAACACTTCACCCAAACCATCAGCACAAACCCTCCCTCTCGTGAAGATGTCAACACTCTTCAAAAATTGCTTGACGAAAAGCTTGTTATCAGGCAGGCTAGGTATTTATTATTTCATTTAGAGATTCGGGGATTTGTCCTATTCGCTAGGAATTACATCGGCAATGTTATGATGAGATCATTCGGCAAGTAACAATTGACTGTCCTGAGCGAGGAGTCATCTTAATGAGAGTGAGGGATTAACTATACATGACAATTAGCGCTTATGAAACCCTTTACGAGAGTTCATTGACCTTTGCAATGAGAAAACAACTGCAAGCAGAACAGGGGACCCCCTAACTCAACACTTCGATTCTTTAGTTGGAGGAAAAGAAGTCATCGTTGTAGGAAAAGGCGGAGGAGCTCAAGAAGAAGAAAGAAACTCTATAAAAGCAAATAAAGTAAAAAAAACTGACAGAGGACAAGAAAAAGGCAGAAGAAATCGATTTCCTTAAATATCAAGCAAACCACCTTCAAAATTTCTTACGGTCGGTTAACGAGGCCAATAAATGATAGGCCGTCTTCATTAATTAAATTAGCATCTTATTCATACATAAACTATCAGCCAGATCTACGCCGAAGGAAATGCAATAGCAGTTTTGCTCCGTAGCCAGTAGCTCCATCCATATTTGCCGTACCTGCGATGTCCACATGAGCCCATTGAACTCCTGGCTCAACGAATTGCTTTAGGAAAGCAGCGGCTTGACTAGAAGAAGCCTATGCTTTACCCGATGAATTGGTAATGTCTGCCTGTTTGGCCTTAATTAGTTATTCATGGCATTAATCGACTGGCATATGCCAAACTAACTCCTAAATCTAAGACCCTATTCGTCCAAGTTCCTATGCCAAAGGCTGAGAGTTGGTGAACACTCCAGCCCTCTCCTTGCCCAAAGCCATTACAATGGCTCCAGTAAGAGTCGAAAGTTCAACCAAAGTTTTAACTTTATAGTTTTGCTGTACCCAGTGCATGCAATCAGCCAGTACAAGTCTGCCTTCAGCATCTGTATTTCCAATTTACACAGTTAATCCTTTTCTAGATTTAATGATATCCAGCGGACGATAGCTGTTGGCACTAATAAAATTTTCAACCACTCCTATCACAGCTACAATATTGGATTTTACTTGCAATTTGGCTGCACTTTCAAAAGCACTTAGCACTGAACAAGCTCCATGTTTGTCAACGTGCATTCCTTTTATGTTTCCACTCGGTTTAAGGTTAAGACCTCCGGAATCAAAGCACACTCCTTTGCCGACTAAACTCAAGAACTAGTCATTATCAGCTCCTCCTCTTAGTTATAGGCAGATGAATAATGGCTAACTACTGCTTGCTCGTCCTACTGCATGTAATAGATTGAAGCCTTCATCAAGCAGCTCGCTTCCTCTAATGACTTTGATCTTCACCTGAGGATAGGCTGTAGCAATACGCTAAGCTTGTTTTAGTAAAAAAAGTGTATTTGCTTAATCGCCTCTGGTATTTGCCCATTCTGCAGCCTGAGTCTTGGCCTGTACCATCTCCAACACATAATCTCTTTCAGGAATATCTCCAATTTTTATCTTTATCTTGTTTAAATCCTTTTGTTTTCTCTAAAATTTATACCCTTTGGACAGCACTTCCGAAGCCAATCCTACGAAGTTGTGACTGCTTCTGATTGCTTCTGAGAAATCAACTGATATATCCTTGCTAATTTAATTAATCTTTTTCCAACTGTTCTCGGAGTAGAAGTTCGTGGTTATCTCACGGATATTGGCTCCCTCTCCTTCCAATTCCACACTACTAACGCTCTTTTTTTATAAAAATTTGGCCAATTTGTGGCTGGGTAGGTGGACAGCTGCATCTTTCGTATGAACAATCTTTATGGAATCGCCTTTTGAACTGTCCATCGATGAAAAGACAGGTATCCTACTAGAGAAACACTGTTCTAGCCGAAGGATCCCTTTTGATTTGCCCAGTAATATGTTTGCAAATTTATGAGCTATCATAACCGCAATTATATATATTCTCTTAACTATACATATAAACAGCGAATGGATCACTTATGCGCTCTCCATCCCAATAATCCCCTCCGTCAGTACTGCGACTCATGCAAGGACGCAGTCTGCGCTCTTTGCACATAATTAGGTCCACATGCGGACAGTCGTCATGTCATCTCTTCAATCGAAGATGCAGTATAACTTCGGAATAAATTCTACCTTAGCTATCGAGATTGCTAAATTAATCCTCTTCGCGATCGAGTCTGTAATTATCTTGGGTATTTATCGACTCAACAATAGCAGTATCTTCTGGAACGCCGCGTTATAGAGAAAGATATAAACCTTGAATTCTAGGGCATCTTCCAAAGGTTAAACGCACTTATCAATCAAGAAGTTATTCGTAGGCAAACAGACATTAAAAATTATCAGGAGATAATTAATCACTGCGATGATCTTGTCTATAGCTTTGATAGTGTGGTTCAGTTTCCTCAAAGGTTTTTGCTTTGTTATAAGCAATTTCATCAACAGCTCAAACAACTTGAAAACTTAAACTATGGGTAGGAAAGAAATGAAATAAAAATTGAAGATAGTCGTTAGGATAAGGAAAGCATGTAAGCCAAAAGTGTAAAAGAATCGATTTTGAGTAAAACTATATCAGTGGGCTTCACCCTTCCAAGGGAAATGGTGCAAACACTGGCTTTGGCAGCACAGTTGCCACTTTATATCAATAAAAATGCATTCCTAAATCAACTGATTGCAAAGGCAGTTTAATTCTATCATTAAGAGTTAGCCAGAGCAAGGAACGACATTTTGGCTAACCAGAAGAAGATTCTATCCTTATACAATCAGCAAAATGCAGATTTATTGAAAATGCATTCTACTTATGTATGTGCGTACTGCTCAACGCCTTTTTCTATCTCTGAGAGCAATTAGGCTTGTGCATACAACAAGTCATTTAAATCTGAGCCTACTTGCAAGGACATTCTGATACCAAGTGAAATAAAAGGCACCAAAATGCATTATTGGATGGCTGCTCGTAAAGCTGATCGGCCAATTCCCGATATAAACAGTCATAGTTTAGTAAGAAACCTTCAGAAGAAGCAATTCCTGAATAGTTTGAAGGACATCAAGCAGGTTCGCTGCAAACTCAAAGCTTTTGACATCAAATTAGGCAAATCTAAAGCTTATCTGGACGTATTTAAGCAAGATGATCCGAAATCAACCGGAAGAGTGACTCCTTTGGCTTTTCTCTTCCTGATGACTAACAAATTCTAAGTCAATTAAGTTCAAACGCAAGTTCTGTCTGACCTGTGCCTCTAAAAATGCTCAGGGTTGGTTGACTACTCCAAACTTGACTAACTCCTCAGCAACCCTCTGTAACTTCATGCGAAGTTTTCGCTTGAATAATAGTAATTTTAGAAATCCAAACCCATGGGCCCTCCCAGTTTCAAATTCAGATACTGATATATTTTTGATTATCGTATAGATCTCATTGATGTAATAATAGATGAGCGATTCACTTGTTGAACTCCACTTCGAATATCTTTTAGAGCACATGTGATCGTTATTACTCCAGAACATATTTGGGGGCAAGGTGGGTGTATACCAACGTTTTAAAGTCATTTGCTCTAAATAAAGCAATATGTACTCGTGCACGAGGTAAGCTGGAATTTATTGTGAGTAATGCTCGCCTCGAAGACAGTTGATATAATCGTCTGTTGAATGAAGCACCTTATTTTGTACGTCCTGTTGCAGTTCCTCATTTGCCTCTTGACTCAATAATCTGGGGGCTTCTTTTTTACGTGTCTGTATCATCTTATAGAAGCGATAGCCGCACGTTTGAAGTCTATCCCTAAAGAAGCCGATTTTTTTTTCATAGTGAGTCTCTTCCAAGATGGACGACATCTAATAACCCAACAAATAATAATTAATGCATGCAAAATAACAAATCAATTAATTTGGTTCAATAGGAACAGAAGCACATTATTAAAAGATACAAATCAGAGAATGGGTGGCTTAGTGTAACTTTATCCATGGATATTTGAAGTAATGTTAGTCATATCTTTCTTGCGGTCGTATTGAGAACGCTTTAGCACTGTTTATAAAGCTTATTTCTATGGACTATCTTGCGAGAAAAGTTGCATCGTTTTTGCTAACTTAAAGTATGTTTTATTTAGACCTCCATTGCTGCTAGTTTGAGAAGCATTAATACTAATTTGGCTGGAATCATTCAACAAGTTGCCTGACTCAGGTTGAGGAGCAATATCCCCAGAAGGTTGTCTTTCAAAATAGAAAGGCTTAGATTTATCCATCTCAGATGATGTCTCATTCAATTAATCAAGAGTATTTTTCTTTTCCTGGTACCTTCCAGTGGGTGAGACTGACGTTCTGCCAAGCTTCGACTTTGTCATTTGGAACGATCTCAATAAATAAGGCCATACTTGTACAAAGATGTAATTTTTTAGTCAAAGCTCATTGAATGCTAATTTATACGTTGTCGATCTGTTATGTTGGCGAATCTTAACCTTGGTTGCAGGCATTCATTATCCTTGTTTAGACTTCTAAATTATATTTTGGGATTTAGAGGCCCCTGACTTCGTTGACTGCGTTTTCGCTGTTCGTCAGGTATGAGTTGCGATTGAACCAAAGGTTCTTTCTTTTGAGACAAATAAAGAATCTATTTACGTTCACGTTCATTAAATATTTTGCCCATTTCATAGTGCGGCTTATGTCTAAAAGTCTTGAAATCCAAGAATTTAGTCGCATCTTACACATCTCGGAAGGGTTTTTGAGCACGCCAAGCAATATGATGGTCGTCCTCTAAAACAAATGGCTTTTTTGATTAAATTTGCTGAATAATGCAACAGATACTTCCTTAATAAATGCTGTTAATCTGTCTTTCTGTTTCTTGATAGCTTCTTCCTTAAAATCTGAATGAGTAGAATATACCTCCATGCTTAAGCAGATATTTTGCATAGCGTTCCTCCTAATCCCGCTGCTGTTCCTGTATGCGAACAGCTGAGTTGTATTGATGAATATTGTACATAGGTTTATTTTATTGTCCGATATAGAGTTAGTACTTCTAAATAAAAACTGTTGCGTGAATCAAGACATAGCAGATTCAAAGGAAGTAGATTTAGTGGAAAAAAGAAGTTATATAAGCTAAATATGATCATTGATGATCATGGTCACACCCTGTGCCTTTCTTTACCGCTGTAAATACCCATCACATTTTAACAGTGGTCCAGTCTATCTTGCAGCGACCCCATTGCTTTTTTTAATGACATAGTGCTCTCAAGCAGCTTATCGCAATCCCCTTTCAAAGCGAGTGTTCTTTCCTCGTCATGTTTTTTCGATATTTTGAACATTTTCTATAACTTGTTTGCCTGCGTTAAAAGGTCAAGTTTGGTGCAACCAAGCTGACCTTCACCAAGGTCGTCCTTCAAAAAATTGCAATAACGTCGCGACTCCTAAATAAGGAATGATTTACCCGAGTCTCTAATTTTAGCTCGTGAAGTTGCTGAGAAATAGAGCTAAGGGTGGCCTCAATGGTCGTGAGCTTAAGTTTAGTGGACTTGGAGGAGGAGAAAGAGCGTGAGAGCTGGGGAAGACGAGTTGTGGCCATCATTGAGTTATTGAGTTGCGAAAAGCCAGTGGAGGCAAGAAGCCTATTTTTTCTGGGATATATTTCTGCCATGGAGTGAGTGAATATGCTATCGGGCTCGTTGCCGTACTGCCGAGCAGTATAGTTCATCATTATTATTTTATTTTGAGAGTAATAATAAAAGTGGAGTTAAATTAAATCAATGGATTACTTATAATAATCTAATAAATTGTTACTAATCGTTAATCTGACAGCTGAGCTAATAAGGATCTAGAATGTGGGGTTGTTAAAAGGATAAAATCAAACAATCACTCTTACTCGACTTCGACTAAGATGGACGACAACTCAGAAGCAGTTAATGTTGATAGAATTAACTGTAAATTTTGCTGCAATTCGTTGGTTAGAGAATCGAACTATAAGGACACTAATTTTTAAGTCCTTAACTCGAGATCTTGAAGATAGGCGCTCATTTTTAGCATCTGCCTTCTGTTAAGTCTACATATATTTATGAGTACTCTTGAATTTGCGAAGAGGAAATCCCTTATCTCTGTTAAGGAGCATGTTTACTTCTCATTTGATCTATGGTTTGATGCAGTTAAATGATTGTCTGTTTGTTTTGTTTGCTCTATCTGTTCCACTTCGCTCTTTCCTCTTCAAACTGATCTTCGTTGGCACGAATCGTGTTTTTGAGTTTATTGACTTCTGCCAACAAATTTTATTTGATGGTTTCGTATTCTGTGCATTTGTTTTTGAGTCTGGTCAGTTCCTTTTTATAATCCTGCTCAAAACGATCATTGCCTTATGAATCTTGCATCTTTTTGCGCAGAGAATCCAACTCTAGTCTTAGCTTTTTATTCTCTTTTGCCAACCGCTCATTCTCACCTTAGAGGTCTTCGATCTCACGATTGCATTTGTCATGATTGTCTTTAACTTTAATGACTTATGGTTTGGGTAGTTCTTGCTAACGTTGCATCTAGGCATAGTATCGATTATAGAGCCATTAGTAATTGCGCTGGATAGCAGAAGAAATACCCAAAAATAGTACAGATCCTTAGATTTGACTTAGAGTGCATTAATGACCTCGTCATGGTTTGTGCAGTCAATCTGGCAGCGATGATTGGCAGGTCGTTGCAACATAATTCAAATTTATAAATTTTGATTGGTATATTTCCTGTTTTGATGATTCAAAAGCATCAAATTATTATCCATATATTTTGCTTAATAACCACCAATATTTAATCCTTACTAATTTGTTGACTACTCATTATCTCCATTATTAGATTTGGATTATAATCCCAAGATAGTAGGATCTATCCCGACCAATGAACTTCTTTAATAAGATAATCAAAACCGTGTATGAGACTGTCATTGAGGACGAGTTCTATCAGTCCATCTCCGAACAGGATATTTACGCAGTTATTAACAGGACAAATAAGATACCTGCTTCACTAAATATTGTTAAAACTAGACCCAGCCTGAATCTCGAGCAGGACATTCTAGCACTAATCCAAAATTCAGCTCAACTAACACCTGATTTAGAGTTCCGTATGCTGGGAAGTGATCCTTCTCTTTAGGCAATTTCCTCTCGAATCTCCTCCATAAAGTGCAATCTCTAAACCATTGATACTCATCTATTGTCAAGCTACGATGAATACCTTGTAACTCTTAATCGTAGTATTTCTGGTTACGATTAGAAGGAATTCTACGCAACTCGAAAAAAATCAATTTAATTGCGATAATGTATCGAGAAACTAACACGAGTGCTGAATAAGGGGAAAGCCATCACTAGATTAAATATACATATCAAGAATCTTAAGGCAACGCTTAAATTGATTGAAAAGGTACCCAACATTCGCAAGATGAATTTGGTCCAGCTGAAGGCTATAGATCTCCAAAAGCTAGAGGCCATCAACAGTCAGCTTGAGAAGGAATATAACCACAAACTGATATGTTTGGAGCACATGTACCAATACATCGTAAAGGTTAATAACGAGGAGTTTGTCTTCATTATTAGCAATTTAAAAAGTTGTCTGGAGGGATTCGACCAAAGATCGTACGAGTAAGTCATTAAGAGCTATGTGGTAATTCAGCCGAGTTCTCCTCTAGAGAAGCTGATAATGACTTTGCTGGAGGAAAAGATTCGCGCTATTTATTAGAATGATATCGGTAGCCGGGAGGGAATGGCTGCCGTGGGGCATCGTGTGCTTACCATCATCATTAATCTACATAAACTGATCAAATGGCATAAAATAAATGCTGCTACCCTGCAGTTGGAGGAGAGTGACGGGCCTCAAAGGAGGAGACTATCTGTTTCTTCCAATAACTAAGAAGAAGGAACCACTACTATTGATCTGAGCGATAATGTTCTCATCAACCCCGAACAAATTAAACGAGGCTTTAGCCTTACAGCCGATTCTTCACTCACTGAGTTAATAAGTGATCATTTGCTCAGTCAAGACCTGGACAGTCGCACTTTTTATGAGTATCTTTACCTGATAAGTCGCATTGAGTCTTTGTGCTATAATTTTACGGGACTTCCTTTAACCAAATTGCGAGCAGCAATAGAGCAGTATCTTATCAAGAGATAAATGGGAGTGTACGCCAAAAGTGTAAGAGAGCTCATAGTTTGCCTGTAGCAGGAGAAGAGCTAATGGAATAGATTGCCTTTTAACAACAATTTCAGATGTAAAGCTATCGACAAACAATTTTTCAGAATCAACAAAATGAGAGAGCATACTGATGCCAAAACAATGGGGACGTCAGTCAACAGAATGTTTTAGAGAGAGCAAACTATTGAAAATGATGAAGAAGATGAGAATGCCTGGGAACTACAAATCTTGAGTCTTACTTCCTATGATAAATTAGATAGATGGTTTGAGTAATGGACAGCTCCCAAAAACTACTTATCTTGTTATACTGGCGATGCAATCGTGTGCCAGTCATCTCTGAAGTTATTCTCCATCTTTGAGCGTTATGTTGATCACGTATCCTATTCTCCTCGCAGTGTGTGCATCTCCTCTCTTTCTCATTTGCTGATTTTAATCGAATACAATGTAAGCGTCTGTTGATTTAGATCTATTACATCTTCATCTTTTTCCTCAGCGGCAATTATAAACAAATATTTTATTAGGAGTATAGTAACAGCCTTACACTTGAAAAAAAATATACTAAACGGAGATTAATGCATTTGTACCCAGATTTGACCAATTTTGTGAGAGAATTTAGGCTTAAATTGGAGCAGGTTGAGGGAAATGTGCCCACGGCCAAAATATATGGAATGTTTAAGAAAGAGGTTAGGGAAATTATGGGAGAACATACACAAATTTTGAGGGCCAAAGTCATCGCCACTGAAGCATGCCGATACAATTTAGCCTACTTACAATAAATCTTCAACCACTTCAGTTCTTAAGGCAATGTCGAATCTAAAGCTGAACAATAGCTGCATAAGAAGTTTAATCGATTGATGACAACTCTCGGCTAGCTGTAAACCCTGCTGTTGACGTAATCAAGTCAAAAGATGGTAGGTCTGTAGATTGAAACAATAAAAACTTTGTTCCAGTCGATAAAGTGGTATGAACCATACTAATAACTGCGCGAATACGTAAACAAAGTGATCAGCATAATCCGTGAATCCTATTAAAAATTGAAAAGTTGCCATCGTGGCTAAATCCCTCCAACTGTGCTTGAGAAAATATTTGTATTGATCTGGCGAACACTATTGACTTTTATCGTAAAATCCTTTTTAGAGTCGAAGCAGAACAATCGTCGATAAAACAAACTCAACTTTTAAAAGCTTATTGATGACCTCTATATTAACTTCGAAAACAAAGACAGGAGTCAAGATAATAACATGCAGATCGCCTACAGAAACTTTAAATCTATCTTTGGTGTACTGCTGAGTGACGAGTGGGAAAATATTAAGGTTTGTCTGCTGGGTAGTATGGCTAGATTCGAATATATCTTTCCTATCATGATGAACGTTATGGAAAATAGTGATTTCATGGCTGGATTGGCCGAGAGGGAGAGAGAGAACCGCAGACTGGAGGTTAGAGAGGCCATTGCCTTCAAATTGTAAGAAAAATGACATTTATATCGTTTATTTATCACAGACTAGAGCAAGCCGCATCTATCCAAATTAAACTATATAATCAGTAGTATAACTCTATGAACCGTAATGAAGATGAAGATATTTTTGAAGAGGACGAAGAATTAAGTCGCAAAAAGATAGCAGCTTGTGAATATAACAACGCAATCCATAGTAACTACGAAGTTGGATATCAGGGTGCTCTCATTGACAGGCTCGAATAGAGAGAACAAGTCACTGCTCTTGAAGCTATTCGAGAGACAGTTGAAGCTTAAAAACTGAAATGGAGGGAGAAGTATCTCGCATAAGCCCGCGAACAGCTGTCTAAATTTATTCAAGAAAAGCATTGATTTTTTATTGCTGACTGGGTTATAAAAAATAAATAGATGATCGACTTAGCTGCAAAGGCAGAGAGTTAATATTATGACGAATTGGAGGAAATGATTAACTTTGAACCCGAGTCTTCCATTGCGACTCCATCAGTTGGAGGACCAAGTAACTGATTATACATGCAGAGAGAAGATATAGTGAATTGTAAACTCCAAAGGCAGAAAGGAAAGACAGATAACGGTTGAAAAGCAACGAAGCAAGACCAAAACTCACTACCATTCTCGAAACACTAAATGGATCGAGTTTATTTCCTAAAATTGCTAAATATCGTAGCATCGAGCAAAGTTAATAGAGGATAAAGCTGCCACGACTACAACACTTTCAAAAGGATCATAAAAAGACAGAAACCACAGGAGAGAGAAGCGCGAGCATTGAAACTAGACATTAAACCGAGTCGATACGGACTCCTGATTTAGGAGAAAAACTCTCGGGATCGAAAATAACCACTGAGGACAGACATCAAAACAGTGGCGATAGCAATGAACTTCAGAATATCATTTATCATAGAAAAAAAAAGAGTGCCAAACAAACAGTAAATCCTTAAACAAGTGCTATACTGTAAACCAATAACGAGTAAACCTAGGAAGACGACGAAGAATATTAAAAAAATGCACTTCCAGGGCCTGGTAGTTACCACTATTCCTACTCATGCTTCGAGAATGGCAAGCATTACAGCACCAGATCAACTGACGTCAGCTTTATGAGCAAACTGACCAGATTTGGCAACAGCGAAATTATAGCAAGCAGCTACATTCAGGAAGCTCCTCAAAAACAAATTCTACCTCCCACTAAATGCCAAAGATAACGCGAAAAGACACTGTTAGCTAGGAAAAGGTCCAGAAAGATGATTCCCTTTAATTCCAAGGTTTAGAGAGAGGAATCAGATCTCAAGATTAAGGAAAGATCGCCCGGTCCTTTGGACTACAGTCCTCGCTTTAGTGTTAGCTTTATGTGATTCAGATTGAGGAGGATTTGATAAAAAAGATCCAACGCCATTTCAAGGGAAGTTTTGACAGTGCCATTCCCCGTTTCTAAACTTACGACAGCAATAGTCAGCTCGGTCCAGGTTGCTATCGACTCCCTTCGATCTCTAACGACCTTGTAAACACAAATTTCTACTTCAAGTCGAAGCAGCCCCGATTCTAATGACATTTGGCTGATGAATCGATATGATTGTTTGATATAATATAGAATTATTCGATGTTCCCTGACGATCAAGAAGTGAAGGAGCCAAAGCAGAAAGTTATTCACTTTATACAGAATGGACATCCTGAAAAGTTGTTCACTCATACATTCACAAAACCGCTTAACAAAAATTAAATTGACAGCTTGTGCGAAATCAATTGGCCGAGTGGCAGACGAGGGTGGCCCAGGTTTTTTAGTGTGGAGGGGGTCGAGATATTAGAGGAGGAGTTGGGTTACGTGCGCACTGGGGAACGTATCTACGTAAGCAGAGGTAGTTTCTGTTTTACTCAGGGGAGGAGTTCGATTCTAAGAGTAATTTTGGGTAGTATTAACTAATAAGACAACTTGGTGAAGGCGGTTTCGGTAAGGTGTGGCTGGCGCGCAGTAGTATTTCACAGTAAATGGCCGCTATAAAATTGTTGCGTTTGGACAAAATCAGTAAGAATTAAATTAAATAGCTGGAGCAAGGGATATTGACATGGTATTTCGAGAGATATAAAACCTCAAGGCACTTTCACATCCCAATATTGTGCATATTCTCAATTGCTATACCCTTAGCAATATGCAGCTGGTAGTTGTTATGGAATATCTCGAGGGAGGAGAACTCCTTTCATGCCTACGCACGAGGGGGCATTTTTAAGAGGCACCTGCTAGGAAAGTGTTCGAACAGATCCTCAGCGCTGTGGATTATTGTCATGGGAAAAACATTGTCCATCGCGACCTCAAACTATAAAATATACTATTAGTCAACAAGCAAGATCTGAAGGTTAAAGTCGCAGATTTTGGCATCAGCGGAGTAGCAGATAGTTTTAACCCTGACTTCGATATGGGTACTCTCAAATATATGGCTCCCTAGGTATTGTCTCGGAAAGAAAGGATCAACACTCCAGGAGTCGACATTTGGGCTTGTGGTGTGATGCTCTACTAT
>Ga0302280_1000517_pt1 | contig 34417 bp, 16 predicted proteins | sample III_Fen_E1_1_FD_198771 | JGI IMG/M metagenome (GOLD analysis project Ga0302280, IMG submission 198771) | Peat permafrost microbial communities from Stordalen Mire near Abisko, Sweden - III_Fen_E1_1 | ecosystem: Environmental > Terrestrial > Soil > Wetlands > Permafrost | place: Sweden: Abisko... | reverse complement strand
GGTATTCGCTTCGAAGAAGCATTTAAAATGATGCAAAAGACTGATTCTGAAGACTTGCGTCAATTGCTTCAGGAAAAATAAGAGGGGGAGAGATCACCATAAAAACCTACTCAATAAATAAAGGACAGAAAGATATTGAGAGTTGTTGGCAAAAAAGAGAGAGCAGATATTTCAATGCTGGATAGCAGACACTAAAATAAAATCAGAAGCAAGCCATCAGCATCTAATTTATCAGAAAGTGAAGAGGAGGATATTAATTTTGAGGGTCAAAAGAGAAGAAAGATATCGCAGTAAAAGAGAGACAAAAGTAGATCAGCTCGGTGCCTTTAAAAGATGTTAAAGAAACAATAAAAGTAGTGATTATGTTTCACTTTATGTTAAATTTTTCCAGAAATAGTGATTATTTTACTCAATATTTTTTATTACGATAATAGAGCTAAATTAAGGTTATCCTAATCACTAAACTTTCAAGCATCTTTCCATTCTTCTGATATCTCATTATATTCAGCTCCACATTTTGTACATTTTATCGAAAGATCGTAAGTGACTTCCTTTCCATAGACGCGTTCCTTGCGTGAAGTTTACCCTGTAAGATGACCATCCCTATCATAATGTTTGTCGCTTCGTGTGACATCTTTAGCTGCCTGCTCCTCTTTAATTTTTGTCTTTTTGGTTACATTTCTGCCGAACCACTGGTCGCATTTTAGACATTTGGTAGACAAACCTACGAGACAGTAAATTCCACCTGCGACCAAAGCCACTCCTCCAATAATCCCCACGACCATCATTCCGTTCCACATTGATTATCTTGAGCTTATTTAAAATATATAACTTGATCATTTGACTCTTATTATTAGTTACTTTGAATGAAGCCAAAATCGAAATAAATTGAAATCAAGGAGGGATTCTACCCCAGCATCATCTATCTACCCGCTCCAAATGAACTCAAATCCTAGCCTTTTGTTCACTCCATCTAGCAAATTCTTCAATAATCATCAATTCAATATACTCTTATATAAGAGTTTCACGTATCACTAACCAAAACATTTTACCCAATATTCTCGGAAATTAATCAAATAGTTGCCAAAAGTAAAAAGGATATCGTAAACAAAGTTATCAAATTGCCAGTCGTGTTGCTGCTTAGAAAAATTCAGATTTTGGATAATTTCGTGACGGCTGTAGTCGAAAGTATAACTGCTTAGAAATTGCTGCCCATTGTGAGGTATTTAGAGAAGACAGTGCAGGAACCCTTTTATGAATCTCCTATCTTTCACGTATCCCTTTTCAAGATTAACTCTTTCATTTGCTAATAAACTCTGCATTCAATTTTAAGCGTTTCAATATCTCCTAAGAAATCCTATAGTTTGACGACCTGCATAATGAAATCTGGAAAAAGCATTTATAAGTTAAATTGAGTTAGTATTCATAATGATATATTAATCTATAATTTTTTTGATTTTAAAATTAAGTTCCTTTGATAATAAGGAATAATCTTGATTAAAAACAAAAAGGACTATTTGTGTCGACTATTAGCAACATTTATAAGAAGCATCAGTAGTTTAGAGGTAGAATTATAGCCTTCCAAGCTGTCGACCCGGGTTCGATTCCCGGCTGATGCATTTTTATTAAAATCAATCAAAAATTAAATAGATCTATTATCATACATACTCGTTAAAATGAAACTTATTTCATAATTTTTAATTGCCTAGTTAATATATCGATAATCATGAATAGGCGGTATTGGGCATTGTTAAGACTTTATTCCCTAACTCCAGGAATGGCTTATCTACGTTCGTATTATAGGCAGCAGATACCTAAAAAAAACTCAGGCCCAATTTTTTTGCATATCCCTAACCCTCTTCTGATGAAATTTCCTTTGCATTCTTTTGCTCACTCTTTGTGCCGACGAGTACCCCGTTCAGATTACTTTTATTGTTTAATTTTTTGATTTTATCCAACCACTTCAAACTGTTTTTCAGACTTTCTTGGTTCGTGCTGTCGTAAACTACCATCACTAAATCTGGGTTTTTCGCCATTGTTAATACAATGGATTCATAGAACTCGTGGCCACTGAGATCAAAGAGAAAAAGTTCGACGCTAATATTTTTTTAAGTGAAGGGAATTATTTTAGAGTAAAGTTATGCCCCTTGTGTCTGTATAATGGCGAAACTACCATATTATAGTCGCTGGTAAATTGATAGTTCTTTTTTGCGTAGGACTGTACGAGAGTAGATTTGCCGCTGGCTGCATCTCCTGAATATTTAAAGTGTTACCTATGACAACAATCTTAGCTTTCTTTTTGTTCATTTAAATATTGTAAATATTATTTAAATTTATCAACTACAAAATTTGATTTATGATCTAATTCCGCTTTTTTTATCTTTATCTTGTCAATCAGTTTATAATTAATAAATTAATAAAATTTGGGAAATAAAATAAAGCATATGGATTTGATTTCTGAGTCTAAGGAAAAATTTGATTAGCATAGAGAAGGATTTAAGACAATAGAGGGGAAAAAGGATAAGTTGACGGATGCTGAGTTGAAGCAAAAATTAAAAGGCCTAAAAAATTATGAGACATGGAAAAGAACTCGAATGCAGAAAATAAGTTTGGAAGAAATAACAAAGGCAAATGAGTCGCCAATAATATAAATAGCGAAGGCATGTGGTATTAAAAACGGATAAAACGTGATGCTCAATGAATTTGTTTAAGGCTATGATATTTCAAAACTGGTGCATCCTCAAAAAATGAATGAATTTCAAAAATTATTAAGCAATTATGATCCAATGAAGAGTGTAATAGAAATGAAGAATAAGCTAATCGGAAACAAGGCAAAAATCAGAGAAAAATAAAAAATAAAAAAAATAGTGGATGTCTTGGATAGAAAATATAAGAAATTAAATTAAAGATAAGTAAAAACATAACCATCTTTAGAGCTATAGGACAAATATACTTTTGATAAGATAGTTAAGAACAGGTCTGTTTTTAAATAAATTAGAAAACTCAACAAATTGGCATTACTCCCAATAGTTTGTGAGAATATACCTGATTGCGTTAAGTCTAGCTCCAACCCTTAAATATTGTAAATAAACAACAGAAGTATCATTAAGACAGATCAATAAAGCCTGCTAATTAAAAATTCAAATACGGTTTTTTTGACAAATGATAGCAAAAAAGAAGGCTATTTAAAATAAATTTTGACATAAAAATCAATCTAAAAAAGCAAAAAAGGATATATAAAGGATATAAAGCATATTTTAAATAAATCAGATGAACTATTGAAAGAATAATTTAAATATTAGTCCAAGGATAGAGGAGGCAAAAGATATAGCAAAGTCACTGAAATGAATTCTTAGGGCATGACTCAAGAAATGATGCCACAAAAAGGGAAAAGATATCAACATTGGCCAAATTACCAAAGATATTCAATATCAGCGACTGATTCAAAAAATCTGTCTTTGGCATATTCCCATTTAGCTGATTTCAAAGCAAATCAAAATAATATTCCTGAATAATTAAATGAGATGATTAATAAGGTAAAACTTTAATTCAAATAACAGCAGAAACATATCGACTAGGAGATTATCCAAAATTAAAAAAACTCTTTGGATCTACGATATTGCTATAAAATTAAGATGGAGAGAGAGAATTACCTTCGAAATGTCGAAGAGTTAGCAAAATGCAAAAGGGAGTATAGAATCGAGAAAGACAGGCAGTAAGTGAAAGCCAATGGGATCACCAGAGTTGCAAGAGATAAGCCTATGAAAATGATAAAGAAGTTAAAAACTGAGCAAACTGATGTAGATTCAAACTGAACTGAGATTTGTTTTGAAAAATATTGGTAAATCTGAAACTGATCATAATTATTTTATTAATGAGTTCTTGGCTTGTATGATGCTATAATATTTTGCAATCAAACATGCATTATCGCTAAGAGATTGAGGTTTTTTTGGAAAAACACAAGATCAACCAACCACCTGTTTCCATTGTCAAAGCTCGTGAAAAGAACTCCGAATCTGGATTAAATAAACAACGCGAGATAATGGGATCTCCCTTGCCAACATAAGATTAACCTAAAATCTTCAAAGGGGGAAACTTATAAAATACGACAAAGAATGTAATTAATTCTGCCCTTAGTCCCTAAATCAATACCTATGCGGAGAATGGAGAAAAAGTCACCAGCTCAATTACATGATTTCGTTCAGCTTCATTTATGATAATAAGTAATACAATACAATCGATCTATGTTTAACTTATCAAGTGCTCTCTTCTTTAAAATTTTTTATAAATATTCAATTGGAATCTTGGTAATATTTAGCAATAGACAGGGATATGATGAGAAAGGACGCAGCTGATAAAATAAGTGAGTAGAAATGAGTTGATTGCTCGCGTAGCTCAGTCGGTAGAGCGCTCGGCTGTTAACCGAAAGGTCGGTGGTTCAAACCCACCCGTGAGCGATATTTTTTTAATTTTTAATTTGTTCAATATTATTTAAATTAATGGGCCAAGTATATTTGTAAAAAATGTGCAAACAAATATTTTAGTCAATATTTTCTTTTTTTGCTAATATCTATTAATATCATGATTATTTTGTTGCAATATTTCTTGTATAATTTTATCAAGCCTTAATCTCATCAATTATATACCTTTTTACGTCATAGATGTGATCATAAGCTAATATATTTTTACCTAATGTTTTGACTCATTTGCTGCAGAGATAAAAAAACATTTCAATATCTTCATCGAGGCATCTTCAACCTTGCATTTGCGATATTGAAATTAATTGAGTCCTCTTTGAAACATTTAAAATTGTTTTGCATATTATGAAGTATGATCTCATAGATCCTCATATCAACATTTCGACATATTAATGCCATTTTATTGTCAAAACAATTTTTCCCAATATTTTCTCTCTCTGATTTGCTCAATAGGAATAACTGTTATCAAAATGAGTATGGCCATTAAAACAAACATGAAGAGTCTTTTAATAAAATGACAAATTTCATGTTAATTCAATACTAACGTTCGACCGTTCTCGATAACAGATAACCATTTCCTTTAATCAAATTTAAAAAATGAGAAACTTCCAAAAAAATCAATATCAATAAAAATATTAGGCTGGATTTTAAATAGGTCTAAAGAAGGCTGTTTTGGGTAGCTTCAACCTTTAATTAGGTTAATAGTCCAAATTTTGTTGTTTAATCAGTCGAAAATTTAAATTTTACAGTTTCTGATTTATAAATCATATTGCCAAAAATTAAAAGAAATTTTTGATTTTATTTGCTTCAAATCATCATTTTTATAAATGAAAGGATTTGCTGAAGAAATGGATTGTTCTTCCAGTATGAATGTTTTTGAGAAGGGCTTGCGGAAAAACGTATTTTTGTTTGCTTAAACAGAACATCGTAAAAAATATTAACAATAGTTAAATTCGAAAATATTAAAGACTAGTCTCCGCAATTGAGAGTGCAGGATGAAAAATCATGCAAATAACCAAATTGTACCTAAACTATTCATGAATTATTAATAACAAGAATAATTAAAGATTATTTCCAAATTTTAATCGTATTTCTTTATTAAACTTTGATGGTTTTAGGTTCGATCAAATGAAGGTTACCTATCCAAAAAACGTTTCTGATTCCCCATTTTGAAAACTTTGCTAGAAATCAAGTCATTCTCATATATAATGAAGCCGTCTTCATTTTTTGGGAGAAGGTAAAAGACCCAAATCTTGACTTTTAAAAAATTTATTGAAATAAATTTGTTTATATAAGGGATAAGTTTAGAGTAATTATTATTAGAGGAAAATCATTAGAATTCTTTCACAGAAGTGAAATCACAGTCATAGACACTTGAAACGGAAGTGGAATCCCAATCATCCTCAGCTTAGGTTTAGCAGCAGCTCAGCTCAATCTATTTTGGAGACTAATGAGGCGCTTCCACCGACTTGGGCTGTTCTTTCTGATAAGATGTTAAAGAATGGTTCTGTTGTGATATTTGCATAGAATACAGAGTCTGCCTTGGTATTTAAGAAATTGAGTCGCTAAATTTACGGGCTCTCAAAGTTGCTGAGGGCATGCTATATAACTTATATTCTAAATATATTATAATTTTCTTTAAATGAGATAAAAGCACTCCATAATAATTCTTAAACTATTAAAAATTATCAATTTGTTTGAGAATCGACCCCAACTAAGACTACTTAAAAAATAAAAGATATGTTGTTTTATTATCCATTTAGATTTATATCGATTCACGATATTATTAGATAACTGATTAGAACAAATAAAATTCATTAAGCTCCATTCAATATTGGCGTTTTAGAATTTAACTCATGGGAGTTTTTATCAAAAATAGGCGAGAAGTCTCTGAAATTGTTTTCATTTGGGAAAAGAGGAAGTCAGCAAAAACTGAGATGTCTTGCTCTATTTTTAAAGGGAATATACAAATGCGCCTATATCAAGTATAAACTTACTTTTTATAGTAACTAAAGCAAAAATGAACCTCTCATTTGATAATTTTAGTTCTTTGTTTCTGAGAATTTTATAGAAAAGCAGGATGCCCCACTACTTATTTAAAATTACCTCGTTAAATCAGATATCCTTCTGTCTAAATAGGCACTTCTCAGAGGTGATTCTTTGATCAATAGATGTCTTGATCATTTTATGCGAGCGAGATTATTTATGATAACTGAAAAAATTGATATTAACTGATCCATTGCGCCGAAAAAAATAGGCACTGGAAAATAGTAAAAAATTCTAAAATTATTTTATCGCCTAACACAATTAAATCGGAACTCTAGATATTGAAAAGCTGAATATAAATAGATTTTATGTAACAAAAACGAGTATAAGTGAATAAGATTAACATTGATTTTTAAAGAACTATCCTGTCCACCTAAATAATGAAAATATAAGAAATGATGGCAGGAGAATTATTTTATAGATATTAAAATATTTAGAAGGTTCATAAATCACTTGAAAATGACTCATTAAATAGAAATATAAAACCAAAATGCTAATTAAATTGGAACATCATAACGGGTTAATCTAATTCTTAAATTAAACAAATTATCCAAAAGGAGTAAAATTAGAAACAAAAACTTTGTTTATTAAAATTACGTCGAGTAAATATTGGACCAATGGAATTTAAATGCAATGATAAATAAACGCTATATTCTTCATTTTATAGAAAAGATAAATTAAAATTATTTGTGAATATCTTTTCATCTCCAACATTATAAATTGCCTTCTCTGTTAATGAGCAATAAGTCATATTAATAGATATTTTTTAATATATTAAATATTATTTACCATAAATTATATGAAGACTCACGTTTAAGTCAGTAGCAGCAGAAGAAAGCAGAGACTCGCACACTTCGCAGCCCCTTCTCACATTAGATATAGAATAATGTCATCCACATTATCCAAAGAACTCAGAAAGAAGTGGGGTGTTCGTTCCCTACCAGTCAGAAAAGATGATGAGGTCGTAGTGTTGCGCGGAACTCGCAAAGGCTCTAAGGGTAAAGTAATCCAAGTTTACCGAAAGAAATGGGTTATCCATATCGATAAACTGACCAAAAATAAAGCCAATGGTGCTCCCTATCAACTTCCTGTTGACCCATCCAATGTGGCTATAATTAAACTGAAGGAGGGCAAGGATAGAGTTGCAAGGATTGCAACTATTGCTGCCGGAATAAACGCAAGAAAGGGCAAAGCTGATAAGAAAATTAGAACAACCAACTGATGATATCAGATATATTTAACTCTGATTTAACTTTTAAATTAAATATAGCATCACTCTATGTCTACATTGTGAGATTCCTCATTGGAGTCAATTTCAATTTTAGATTAACTTTAGGAAATTGACTTCTTTTTATTGTTTTCCTTCTCTATATCATAACTTAATATTTGTAAAAAAGAGAATCTCAATCTTAATTTAATGGCTATTTTATCTGTATGTCTCAGAATTAATCTTGACAATAGCGCATTTACCATTCCATCTAATACTGCCTGCTTTTGATATGTTTCCTGTTTCTTTTGAATTTGTTAGCTAATTTATTTTTACTTTACTTCATTCAGATAAACTATTTTCATTATATTGAACATTCTCAATAATAACAGATGTACTTCCATGTGAGCCTCAGATTATACTATTTAATGATTGATTTGTTGATGATTTATTTTAACTTTTGCTTGCGATGCACCTTTATTACTGACTGCATAGCTCTTTTCTTGATATTATTCAATAATCTATTAATATTTTTCTTGAATTATTGTTCCTTTAATTTATATTTGCCGTATAGACTTACTCTCATATTAAAACTCAGCTTTTAGAAGAAATAATATTTGCGAAGTTTCACCAAATTGAATAATCTTTTCTTAATTAGTCTTTATTACTGAGTATGCTCTTTTAGACATTAGAATATTGCTTCTAGCTTAATGCGATTTTGATACGCACGATACTCTTGAATAATTCTGTTGTTAACAATTTAGGTTAATGTAACCTTTTTAAATCCTTAATAAACTTTTCGGAGTAAACTTAACGATTGCCTTTCTTGAAAAGATATAATTTATTGATTATAATAATTTGCAGCCAATCTGTGAGCCTTAAGATATGAGAACACCATTTTTATTTTATTTTCTCTGATCATTTCTAAAACAATAATCTATTTTGAAATAAAGTAATGATTAGTATTCTGCTTAAACTGTTAAAAACTTTAAATTATTTTGTTCCTATAAACATATTAATTAAGTTGCTCAATTTGGCACTCTTCTTTTTGCTTCACTATAGATATTTTAAAATTATGAATCAAATGCTTTAGGATTCGTTCCCCATGAATCATTTTAACCATCTCTATTTTTTACTTTTATTCATGCAGGGCTTGCCGTAGTCCATGAAATAGACGAGACAATTCATATTTATGAGAATAGAATCCTAATTTTCTATCGGTTATTTTTATATTGATTGAAAGCTATTCCATCCACTCTTCTTTATATCCTTTTCGTTTCAAAGACTATTTAATACCCTCGAACAACATTTTGAGGAAGATTATTTTTTATTTTTTCCTCCAATATACCTGACTAATCTCGTAATCATCCCTCATTCTATCAATTAAAGTTCTTCCTTTTGCTAACCTTAAAAAAAATTATATCTTTTGATTTTATTTATCTTTTTCCAGAATAACGCTTTAATTCATCAATTTAAGTAATACACAAATCTCCTTTTTTAATATTATCTTTTTTAATTGTTCCCTCTTTTTTTTAAATTAATAGTTTTATTAAGAGAATCTCTGAAGTCGATTTATTAATGCCTTTTTTCTAAATTTTTATAAATTAGCATTTACCACCATAGCAGTTTCCTCGAGTAATGCTTCCCTAGAATGGATAAACTGATGATATTTTTTCATTTTTTTAACTAAATTCAGTTGGCATAACAGCATGTATCTTTATTAGATTTCGATTTAAAACTGCCTCTCTGCTTCGCTCATCATAGCTCTCTCCTTCCACGCAAGGAAATACTCCTCTATCACTTCTTATTCATGCAAAGAGCGAAACTAATTTGCCCTCGCAGAAAGCTTTTGCATTTGCTAAGCCTATTATTTTAGGGCATTAAAGACTTTTCTCTGAATAGTGGTTGTAAATAAATATTAAGCAGCGCGTCCTCTCAATTCTTTTCTGATCACATCTCTTTATCTTTTGATGAGTGCAATCATTTAAATTAAACAATTCCTTTTTCTTGCTTACAATAGTTCCTATTCTTTCTCCTCAGCTTCCTTCAATTTAATTCGACTTTTTTATTTAACGTCTTATCCTTTACCTTGAGAGTTGACTAATTGCTGATTTTGGAATAAATTAAAAGATGAGACATAGCTTTTTTCCTCCATCCTATACAATTTTTTTGAATTTATTTTTTATGATCTTTGATTAGGTTAAGGCTAGATTCGATCTTATTTAAAGAGATTGGAAGCTTTATAAGTTTGGATTGGCTTGTTTATGGATACTTTTTTATTTTTTGCAAATGAAAATAGAGCAAACATTTATGGGTCATTGACATCAGCTTCTACACTCGACTGCTCAGGAGAATTCATTTACTTAGAAGAGTTGGTGGGTGTTTTAACTATTAGATACTGTCTACAAATAAATTCGTAGGCTTGAAGTGCAATTACACTAGTCGGATCGATTTTCATCTTTTCTGCATGTAGGTAAAAATACTGACAATTCGATCAAGAAGATTAAGATTATGCCGCAAAGGAGCACGGAGATCAATTTATTGATTAATAGCTTCGGTGAGTTGGTCTGTCATCTAAAATAATGACAATTTAAATTTAATATTTATTGAAGGATAAATAAACAGCCACCATCATTCATCCGAAATAAAGTCAACCAAATAACTATTGCTACTGATTTTTATAAAGCTGTGCCACTTTAATACTTGAGATTGCCCTTAAATTTACACAAAATGTATTCTCCAGCATAAGAGAAGCAGTATATCGAAAGAGTAATCTATCGCAAATTTTCGTAGATTCGGTATAAAAAATATCATCATCAATATCCCAAATGGCCTGAGGGATACGTTGTTGAAAAGATCATTAAGGATTGGTCAGATATGAGCGAAGAACAAAAGAAAATGGTGATGTATCTCTACAAAAGCAAAAAGATAATAGATTCAGATGATGATCGCGAGTAAAGTTAGTCATCAAGGATAAATGAACCACCAAAATCAGAAAAGGAGGATGATTTGAAGGAAAACGAAAATTCGGCTTATTTTAATTAAATAAGTCTACATTCAGCAATAAATGAACAAGCGCAACTTGAATCTCCTCAAATATAAACAGAGTATTAAAAATAATAATTATTATCGGCAGAAGAAGCATTACATTTCAATAATGCTAGCAATAAAGATATTAAACATTCTGAAAATTTATCAGTGTTTTCATTTAATCAAGCCGATGATGTTGCTCCACCTTCCCCTACTCTACTTTCTCAATTGGAATAACATCTCTAATCGGTGCATGATTAAATTCACTAGCCTTTGATAGGCATGAAACATGAAAATTAAAATAAGATAAAAGAATAGAAAGATTACATATTCAAGACTCCACAAGAGTTGAAATTAATGAAATTACAGGACAAATCAAAGTAAGAGGAGTGTCTTCGTTTATCTAAAATAATAAAATAAAAAGAACAAGCCAAAAATAAGAAAACAAATTAATATCTTAAGTTTTATGTGTTTTACTATCGCCGAATCAGTGCCAAACATCCTGAGCTCACTAATAATAATATTACTCGAGCAATCAAACATTTATGGAAACAGAGAAAATTGCATCACATTGAGCAGAGGAGAGTCCAAAATTAAAGGAAGAGATTAGAAAAAGGGAATATAAGTGGAAGGGAGCTTTTTTTCAGAGAAAAAGGAAAAGAAGGACTCAAATATGCTTAAATTAAGATGAAATGGTTGCGATTACCTTTAGAAGCTAAGATTTATTGGAATAATATGAAGTCTAAAAACCATTCTCTTGTCCAATAGTCAAAATATTTTATGTGTAAGGCAACCTTTTCAAAAGATTGCAAAGAGAAATTCAATACGTAACCATCATGGAGTTAATAACTATTTTTCGAATTATCCTAACACGATGACTTTTATTCGGAATAGGAATTGGAGGAATTTTTAGATTCCCTGCCAACTTAAAATGAAAATGGCTTGGAAATAATTAATCATACAAATCCCTTTACTTTCATTGATAAAATCATTCCTATGAGTTGATGATATTGTATTCAAATTATGCGATCTCATTTATATAAATTGGCAAATCATAATATCCATTTTCTTTATTTTTTGCTTATTTATTATTAATCAATACCGTTGCATTAAGTCTCGAATTGTTTTTGTTTATCACCACTAGTCTATAAAATATTAACTATAAATTGCACGATACATAATTATATATGGAGAGCATTTTAACACCGTACTTCACAATTCCCATTATCACCCGAATATTCCTCACATGTTACTTTCTTATAGCTCTATTACTATCGACAAAAATGGTCGCTATTTAAAGCTTATACTACACCTTTAGTGATACTTTTATCACCTTTCAATTATGGCGCCCATTTACCTCACTGTTTTGTATCAGCTACATTAGCTTTTCTTTCATCATTTATTTGATATTTGCCAATTTCCTTTTATCCTCTTTCTAAAAATAGATATTTGGAAGAGAGAAGCTTGCAGACCTTCTCACCTTGCTACTCTATCTCTTTGGAATCTTAATAATAATTGCAAGTTTTATGGATTTGTTCTTCATTTCTGACATTTTTGCCTTTTCTATTCTGTATATATGGTGCAAAAGGAAACCTTTTTAAGTGTTCACCTTCCCCCTTGATTTCACTATTACTGGTAAATAATATCTAATTCAGCAGGCTACTATCCATGGGTTGTTTTAGCATACACATTATTAATTGGCTAGCCTTTACTTAGAATAGCTCTCGCATATTTTATTGCACACCTGTATCTTTATATAAAAGGTCCTCTAATCAGCAAATATAATATAGATTTCCTACCAACACCTTCTTTAATAGACCGCCTTGCTAAACTTTATTGGTCAGATAATCCCCGTTCTCAAGAACAAGTTCTTGATGATTTATAAGAATGATTTAACTGCTTATAATTAATTGTTGAATGATTCCATAGAGAATTTGCGTAACAGTTGAAGCTAGTACTAAGGTACGTTTCATCGCTTCTATTCTAACCACTCATACTATTAAAGACACTTTGCCTCAACTGCTCAGCAAGTATCAAGAAGTGATTAAAGAAAATATGAAGGCATAGTAATATAACATTGAATTGTTTGAAGCCAATTCCATTAAGCAAATCACTAAAAATGGATGCTTGATTCCTCTAAAAGAGTATGTTTCTGATGTAATTGTCAATGGCGATTAGTTGTTTATCAATCTTGAAATCAGAAAAGAAAAGGTATTGCCTGTGAATCACGACGAACCAGAAAAAATACAATCGAAGAAGGAAAGATTAGAGAAGAAAAAGGAGGAGAAAAAGATAGTTGAACAGAAAAAGTAAAAAGGTGAAATACGAGAACCATTTATAAAGGAAGAAAAAAATCAAAATTCTGAAAGATAACAACCAAATCTGCAAAAAACCATTCAACCTCATCTCAATCCTAAGAAATAAATCAAAGAAATTTAAATAAAAAAAAATGCTCAAAATGTCAACAAATAAGATAAGACAATCATTTAAAAAGTTAAAATTACGGAGAAAGAATCGAAAGATCTAACAAATAAGTTGCTTGTCAAAATGAGATTAGCATCCGAGACTACTCCTTCTTCTAAGCCTGTATAGAAGAACAAGAAAGTGATAATTCAGTAGTAGTCGTCATCTTCTGATTGATATTCATTCCTCCAAAAAATATTTTATTTCAGATGAATTTTTGCAATAAGATATGATTTTAATGACTAGCATGCCTATTTTTAGAAAATATATGGATAAATACTTTTACTTAAATTTACATTTAATCTTGTGATATTTGTTTACAGCTTCCCTATCTTCCACTCATTATATTCGAATGAAGTTGTTTCTTATCTGTGCCTAAGACGATACATACGACCGGATTACCGCAGATATGTCGCAACTTATCATATCTATCTGCGAGCGTATCACCAATCGAATTGATGTTTGCCATCTAGCGCTCTATCTCTTTCATTGCCAAGCTAAGGTCGCAACATATCACCGCTTTGACCGCTTTCTCTATTCGTGTGCAGCTGTGCTTATTTCTGCCAAACTTACCTAAAACCTAAGATATCCTATGGAGATTATAAAGGCTATGCGAGCAGTACTACGCACTCGTCGAGGGATTGAAGGAGAGGATAGTTAATAGAAGTTAAAAATGATGCAAAAGAAAGTGTTTGAAGCAGAAGTAACCATCATGATAAACATTGGTTTCGACTTTGACATTGAATTAGGTCTTTACTCTCTACGAGAGTGGGAAAAATAAATTAAGGATACGCACCTCATCCGTAAGATGTAGCAAACATTAACTTCCCTCTATCAAACCAATGTTGTGATCTATTACTAGCCTGTGGACATTGCAATGACTGCGTTAGCGTTAGTCCTAAAAAATGAGGGACTAGTGCTTGAGATGTGTGGTTGGGATATCCATTTCATTGAAAAGATAAAAATCTAATCCCGCTTTCAGAAAGAAATTATACAAGATTATTTGCATAGAAGACGCTTCTTCTATGAATGATCATAGGATAACTTTATTCAATATTATTTTATCTTTATTCACAGAAAAAATGCAAAAATAATTATGACTTTATTTGGTATTTTTGTTCATGAGTTCACTAATCAAATGTACTATCCATCAACTATTAATCTAGTATGTATATTTGACAAAGATATTTCGCCAACATATAATAATTAGATTGCTGATGATAGTTCATAAAGCTTACTTTTTGGTCATAAATTTACTCTATTTCATAATCCAATAAGATCATTATTGCATTCAATCCTGAGAAATTTTAGTTATATGCCATATTGAAGATGATGATATTAATGCTATTGAAAGTTATATTATTTTTTCTATTTGTAATTTATCTATGCAATCCCGTCGTAACGAAGAGGAGTTCGATTTCATTGAAGAAATTGATAAAAAAAAGGGCAAAAGAGATTAAAATAAGAAAAGGAAGGCATCGGGGGATGGTATCAACTTTGATGAGTTGGAAGAGGAAGGCAAGTAGCTTAAGTTGCCTACTCTAGCTATGAGAACTAATAATAAAAATGAGAAACAACCATCAAAAAGTAATCATCAGAAAGGGCTGGTAGAGATCACACCGAAAAATCTGCAAGACAATTCAAAAAAGAAATTTGCCAAGAATGAGCCATTATAAGAGGAACTAGATGAAGAAATATATAAGGAATCGCCTAAAAATAACGTGAAGCCACCCCATAAAGTATAAAAGGAAGAAACGAGCAAATATCCCATCGAAGAAGATGGATACGGTCATGAGGAGTTCGAGTAGGAAAAATACGAATAGGACTTCTAATAGCATTAGGAGAAACAACATTCAGTCAAGCCTCAGAAAAAAAATGAGGAAACTAAAAAAATGCTAGCTGGTAATATTCCAAAACCAGAGAAACAAATTAAAAGAGAAACCGCTTCTTTGGCCAAGAAAACAGATAGCGCTGATAGACTTCAGTCCAGAAACAGCGATCATTCTCAAAACCGTTCATCTAATTCTCGTGCAAAAGTTGATACTAAAAAAGACTAACCTCCTAATAAATACTCAAATGCAGCTGAAAAAACATGTCCATACTACGATCGTTCTTCTCTTTAAGAGTTTACCATCGATAAGATTTCTCGTGAAAACGACAAGATGCGGGGATTAATAAAAAAGTTCAATGATGAGTTGAACGATATGATTAATCGAAACATAATTCAGCTGAAGAATAAGAAAGAGGAGAAAGTAGTTGTTACTGAGGACGTATTGAAACTACTGGAGGAACATAGAAATAACAATGAAGCTGCGCTTCAAAACAGTATTAAGGATTTGGAAAGATTGAAGGGTAAGGAGGGAGAGCTGAGGGGAGAAGAATTCCAATTGAGTTTGGAACAGAAGATAGCTGAGACAAAAAGCAGCATAACTGAGTATACCAAGTTGATTACTCGATTGACATGCGAAGTCAACAATGAAGGAAACAAACTATCGAAATTTGATAAAGAAAATGCATACACTACATAGATCAATACTATCAAAAACGGTTTAGCTAACGCTAAAAAGGATTAAATAGGCAATGACGAGTTCAGTCAAAAATTGGATATAAAATTATAGGAATTAAATCAGAAAATTTCAGATGCTGATTCTAGGTATACAAAAATTATTGATGAAAGTAAAATGAATGGATTTTCAATAGCCAATACTATATAATTAAGCAAAAAACTGGAAGATGTCAAAAAAAAATGGTAAATTGCTCGTATTCATAAAGCTAAAACGTAATCGCTCTACAAAACAAAAGGAGAAATGACTGGTCATGAATTAGAGCAACTTCGAACCCAGATTAAAGCAATATAAACTCAAATAGAGGCATGTGAAACCAATTGCGATTAAATACAGGGTTAAATCAAAAAAGCTGTATAAAAATCAAAGAAAAGTTCTAAATTATCCGCTGATTTGATTAGCTATCTGTAAGGTATCATAACAGAATTGTAAACTCCACCAAGTAACAGATAAATTAAAGATGAGCAGACTTCATTTACTCAGCCAAAAGGTACCAAAAAATATCAATCTCAGAAAAATGTAGAGAAGATCAATACTCAAACTAAGGAAGAAAAAACTCAAGATGATTTAAATTTCAAAAAGCCTTTACTCTTCAAGAAAAAAGAGAAAGAATAGGAAAAACCTGAAGAGAGAGTGTGGACTGAGGAGAGAACAGAGCTCAAAAAGATTGAGAAGCCAAAAGATTCAGATTTAAATAAATTTGAAGATAATGAAAAAAAAGAGGAAGAAAAGAAAAAGCCTTTTGTGATTAAAAAGAACAAGGATATCAAACCACAGACTCCAGATCTCAATGATAAAGCTCAAAAATAATTATCAAAATAAATTAAAAAATAGACGGAAACTAAAGAAGAAGAAATTAAAATTGCACCAAGGATGATGAAATTTAAAAGAAATAAGCAAGATGAGGGAACATAACCAGAAAAGAATATCGAAGCAGTTAATAAAAATGAATAAACCATTCCAAATAGTCATAGTCAAAACAATCAATTGCCTAAACCAGAAGAGGAATAAAAGGCTATATTTGCACCCAAAAGGTTTAACATCAAGCTCAAGGATAAGAAAAATTAAGAAACAACGGGCTATGAAGCGTCAACTATGGAAAAAAAGAAAGAAGAGCTCTCAAAAGAAAAATAGTTTCAACCCAATGCTTTGAAAACAGAAAAAAAATAGTATCTGCCAATGGATAAAGAAATAAAAACATAAATAGAGAGTTAAAAACCCAAATTCAACTTGAAACTCAAAGACAGACAAAGATAAAGTAACAATATCGAAGAAGCCCCTAAATTTGCAATAAATTTAAATGATAAGATAGAAGTAACTCTTTCAAAATAAAACAATAACCCCTACGCAAGTCAATTTTCAAGTTAGTAAGTCAAAAAAGGAAGGGAAGGTCCTTTAAAAAAAGTGAAAGCAGTTCCAACCATCCCAAAGCAGCAGGGTAACATATATGATCAAGTTTAAGACCTGACAAATATTCAATCTATAAATCCAGTCCCGTCTAAGACTATCCAAATTTAATCAGAATAGCCTGACTTACATAAACTTCTCGGTATAAATAAAAACACGAAGCCAATAGACGATGATCTAATAGTTGATAGTAAATTCTTGGGTAAGGCCAAAAAATAGGTCAAGAAGGGCACTAACTTTTTCGCTGAGCTGGACATATGATGGATCATACATGTTTTAAATTGTGGCTTGTTTTCGTATGATAATAGTTAAACATTATATCTATGTTAAGGAAGATATTTAGATCTACAGCTCTACTCTTCAATAATAGGAGATTCATTTCTAACTTCCGGGAGGAAAGAGATACCTTTGGACCCATTCAAGTTCCAGCCGATCGACTTTGGGCAGCCCAAACTCAACGATCTGTGCAAAACTTTGACATTGCTCGTGATACAGATCGTATGCCAAAACCCATTGTGAGATCTTTCGGTATTCTCAAAAAGTGCGCAGCAAAGGTGAACCTACGTTATGGTCTTAATCCCAAGGTGTGTACTTCCTTTTTTATTTAGCTGAGGCAATTGTACAAGCATCAGACTAAGTAATTCTTGGCAAATTGGATGATCACTTCCCTCTTGTAGTTTGGCAAACTGGTTCAGGAACGCAGTCAAACATGAATGCAAATGAGGTAATAGCAAACCGCGCTATTCAAATTTTAGGCGGATAGATAGGAGGAAAAGGTGTGCATCCTAATGATGATGTTAATCGTAGTCAGTCAAGCAATGATAGCTTTCCTACAGTTATGCATATAGCTGCAGTGCTTGAAACCCATAGAGTTTTACTCCCAGGATTGAGGGCTTTGCATGCTGAGCTCTAAAAGAAGGTACTATTGGATTAATTTAGTCGAAATAATTCGAGCATATTATCAAAATAGGTAGAACTCACACACAAGATGCTACCCCTCTCACTCTTGGACAATAATTTTCAGGATATACTCATCAGATCAAGATGGCCATCAAGCGAATTTAAAGCAAATTGCCACAAATATCAGAACTTGCGCAAGGAGGAACTGCTGTTGGCACTGGACTGAATACATATTTTGGATTCGCTTAAGCTATTGCAGAGGAGGTCAGTAAGGAAACAGGATATCCATTTGTAACTGCTCCTAATAAATTTGAATCTCTTGCAACTAAGGATGCTTTGGTCGAATTTCACGGATCACTTAACACCACGGCTGTTTCACTGATGAAAATAGCTAATGACATTAGATTCCTGGGCAGTGGCCCTCGTAGTGGCTTAGGTGAATTAATTCTTCCTTAAAATGAGCCTGGTTCTAGTATAATGCCTGGAAAAGTGAACCCTACCCAGTGTGAGGCAATGACAATGCTTTGTGCTCAAGTTATGGGCAATCAAGTTGCAGTAACAATTGGTGGTATGAGTGGTCACTTCGAGCTCAACGTATTCAAACCACTAATAGCATATAATGTGCTGCATTCTATTCGTTTGTTGGGTGACGGCAGTCAGTCTTTTGTTAAGAACTGTCTTTCAGGAATTAAAGCCAACACGAAGCGTATAAATTAGTTAATGAACAACTCTCTCATGTTAGTAACTGCATTAAATCCTCACATTGGTTATGACAAATCGGCATCAATTGCTAAGAATGCGCATAAAAAAGGATTGACTCTAAGGCAGTCTGCATTATAACTAGGATATGTGACTGAGCAACAGTTCAATGACTGGGTTAAGCCAGAAAATATGATAGGACCCAGTGAGTACAAACCTAAGTGATACATATTCAAATTAACTCAGATTTAATATTGCAAAATATGAGCATATTATCATTTAATGAGACAATTATTATAATAGCATAAGATACCAATACCTGTGTTTATCAATTAAGATGAATACTGATGCTTTGCAAAATAATATTAATATAGTATTAAATAGAATCAGCTCACTACCACTCCTCTAGATTTTAAAAGGTAAGGAGAGAGACATCAATATCTGCGAGATCGTCTTATGGACATGGTTGATTGGATTAATCTGAAAAGAATATTCCCGATTTTTCATTATTATCCTCTGAAGGATTTATTAATTCAGGTAAGCCAATATTATATTGTATGCTTTATTAAGATTTAATCTTTCTATTCTTTAATGGCCTGCCTCTATTTATTTTGAAGGAATCTTCTTGATTTATATTCATAGCATTATTATCAATCTTTATTGCTTTTATAGTCTAATAATCTATATCTTAGTATTACTTTTTCATATTTTTGAAGGGCCTGCCACGTTTTTTAGGCACAGTTACCTTTTGCACAGTTACCTTCTTTATTTGATTACTACTTTTATTACTCTTGCTTTTTATATTTGTAAACACAAACATATTAGTCATGTTAGCTACATTTGCTAATTGATTTTCATTTGGCACTGTTTGTTTGTAATATTCGAACAGACTCGTTCTTACATTTTCTCCGTCTTTAGAGAACACAATCTTTCTTAGTTCATCCTTTTAGAGACGGTTAAGAATGGGCATGGTTGGATTTTCACATAATTGTGAATCAACTTGAACCTTTCTGACTGCCTTTTTTACTATCTTAGAGAATTTTTTATGATAAAGAGAAGGGGGCCATTTCTGCAATTACGGATGTTTGCCTTTCATGATACGGAAAGAGACCAACACACTCTTTTTTTACAGATAAATATCGATTAATTACAAGTCCATACTGTCTTTCCATAATTAAAGAGCTTCCTGTAAATTAATTGGAGCATATTAACTTTTGGTTGTTTCATTGTTTTTCTAGTCTTCGTTCTTAATTTAACCACCCTCTTATTTCTCATTTTTAGTGTTTTGATGGGATTCGGGAGTTTTGGTCTATCTTTTAGCTTTTTTACGATGAATTTTATTGGAACGGAGCAATTTTGTCTCAGCAAGTTTTGCTTCCTTCTATAATTTTTTATTTTTTATTGACTGAAGAGTAGCCTCCATTTTTTTAAAATACTCTTGCTCTCCTATTTTTTATAGGGCTTCCATGGTTACCCTCTTTTTATGAATAAAGTCAAGAATAGAAAGATACACCCTCACTGACTCACTTTCCCCAATAGTCACATCTCCCATTCCTACCCCTGCCTTCAAATACTTACAAATTGTAATAGCTTACTCTGAATCCATTGCTGTTCTGCATCCAAGCACATAACTACATAATTCTCTCATCTGTGAGCGATCAAATTGCACAATCATCTTTCCACACTCATACATCAGAAACGATTCCAGCTTCTTTAGAGCAAGTATGGCTACTCCTCCAGCAAGTGATTTATACTGGCTAGGAGTGATCTCGAACGAATATCCTTCTGCCAATATTTGATCTCTTAATTAATTAAATCCATAGCCTCTTTCCAAAAATGCCTTAACAACAAATCGTCTCTCTATGTATTTTGCTTCCTGCTCTGGACTTTGAAAATTAACAGGGTGGGTATCTTTCTATCTATAAGTTACCGTAATTTCAACATCTCTTGGCTTGTAAATATAGTTAGGTGGGGCATCAGGTAATTGAATTATAAGTGGAGTGCTTGTTTGTTCAGATTCTTCTTTTTGAAGGGGCTATCCCATTAAACTTTAACCTTAGACATTTTCCAATTTTGATAATTAATTTCGATTGGAATTCTGAAAATATGTTTGGTAGTTTGCTTCGTTCGATACAACTGATGAATCTTCATTGTTTCTACTTGATTTGATTTCAGTTTCTGCTTGACCATTTTAATCATGCTAAACAGTTGATTCGACTCCGAATCCATTCAATTGATTTTATTCCTCAATCTGATTTCCTTCTACTTTTGTTTACTATCTATTTTTTGCTTCCTATTTTATTCTTCTTTCAGGTGCAAATACATACTCTTTAGCATAATTATGCATTTTTAGTTTGGCCTCAAAAGTTTGGTACAGTCTGATTATAACTTGTTCCAACGATCTCATGGGTAGTTTCTTTTTGAGACAAAGTATAGCCTGGCACAGCTATTTTTATTTTGGTTTATCAGGATTTATTTTCCTACGCTTAGGGCGAAAAGATTGAGCATCGCTTGCTTAATATACACTTTTGTTCAATTATTTTGAATATTTGCTGCTATTAAGTTTAGCATTTATAGCCCCATGTTAAAAGCGATAGTCGGGTGGGGATAATTAATTTTGACACTAAAAAGTTAAAGCCGTGTGGTCGTTAGCTGATTATTCCAGCTTGACCCTTGACTACGACTATACAATCATTTGCACTATTATGCTAATCACATATCTTCTGGCATTTTCGAAACAACCCTATTTTTATAAACAGTTGAGTGTGTATGAAAGTTGTAGAATAAATAAATTTACAATAATATGTGTTTGAGTTGAGATGGTATTCAAATTTAGACTTATGAATTTATAAATATTCATTATATAATCTCGATCTAGGAATAGAAAAACAATGCCTTATAATTAATTTCAATGCTGTATTCCGAGTTGTCTCTGGGCAATATTTGCAGAAAATTGATTTTTTCAATAAATATTGATATTAGCCAAAACTATTGATACTTTATATCTAATACTACAGTTCTATTTATTATCAATAATAATGAACAGATTTAACTTATTATTTAATTGCCTTCAAGATTTAATTATTCTATTGGAGCTACTTTATCAGTTTGGAAAAACATATATTCATCAAGAATCAAAATAACCCAAATATTTTCACAATTATTTCAAAGTATAATTAAGTACACAGCTCTTAATATATTGCGCATTTCCCCAATTTATATTTGATGGATTAATCAGAGCTTAGACTCTTCGTAAAGAGAGTTGATATGAGCTTCGTATTTTTGGTTTATAATCTTACGCTTTAACTTTAGAGTAGGAGTTAACTCACCACTATCCACGCTGAAGTCGTTTGGCAAAATGGTGAAGCGGTGCACCTTTTGAGCGTTAGATATAGCTTTCTTGTTGGCAACGTCCATCCCTTATTGTACAATCTTCTTAAAAACGGGGCATTTCATAGCCTCTGCCACAGTAGTTATGTTGGTTCCCTTCGCCTTTATAAAGGAAATGACTTCATCTGAAAGCACTCCTGGTGACTTAATTTTAGGCACGAGCAAACAACCCAAAAATTTTCTTTTATCTCCGACGACAACGGCGTGGTTGAACAGCGGTAGTGCTGTATTAATCTCGTTTTCGATGAGCACGGGTGCTACATTCTATCCACCAGCGGTAATAATTAATTATTTTATTCTACCAGTGATTGAGAGCACTCCGTTTGGTCCTACCAGTCCAACGTCTCCTGAGTGGACGAATCCCCTCGCATCCACTGTGTCCTTTGTCTCCTTTTCATTTTTATAATAGCCCATAAAAGTATTGCGTCCTGTATCATAACTAAAATACCCCTCAAACAAATTTCACCGTTCCCTTAAGCATCAGGGCGATCAATGGCGATTTATAGTCCTTAGATGACCTGTCCAGCCTCCTTTAGCACTTCAATTGTATGAAAATTCTTAAAGACAGATGGATTAGTGATGGTTTACGGACCGCTGAGCTCACTCATACCAAAAATGTTGCGCAGATAAATGTTAATATTAAGGAAGAAGAGTCTTGTTGATTATTTCATGGGAGCTGCAGAAAAATAGAATTGCTTGCATTGATCTAAACCTAGATTTTCCTTTATCTTATTAAACACTAGTTTCTTAGCTAAAGACCAACCATTAGGCAAGGAACCTCCATTGATTTAGGCATAAGTTCCCTCAGCTGCCATACTCTTCGCCCAATCTGCTATTTTACGTTTAAGTCCTGTAGTTTGTGACCCAATCGCAGTAATTCTCTCTTCAATCTTTTCCCAAACTCTCGGAACTGACAAGAGGAAAGTTCTATATAATGAATCAATTACGGTCGAGCGATAAGTAAAAATTTTACGAGATTACCTTGGAGAGCAGAGGGGTCTGCAAAAAATAGGCTACCTCCAAAATGCACGCAGACTATGAGATCAAGCAACTGCGCAGCGACGTGACTAAGAGGTAACAGACTTAGAATTCTGCCTCTATCATTTAGGCCTTCAGCATCCAATCCTACTGTTTTGCCAATTGCATTGGTAGTCCACGTGTAGTTGTCATGACTGATCATGACGGCTTTGGGAGGGCCAGTTGTTCCGCTGGTATAAATGAAAGTAGCACAACTGCCTGGTTTCTGTGCGGCCTGTCTATACTCTATCGTATCTTCTTCTTTTTCCGGCTTAAATCTATATAAATCAAACTTTACTTGTCTCCACAGGCCATGAATTAATTCCAAGTGAGCACTCGACCCTTCAATTCCGAAGGCAAGTCTTGGGGCACAGTTCCCTTCCAAAGGATATAATATTTTACTTTTTTTACTTTTGGCAATACTTTTAAGTATTTGTTTAGATGAGTAACGTCTTCCATAATGATAGCCTCCGCTTAGGAATGATTAGCTATGTACTCACATGCCTCAGGACCGTTTGTTGTGTACATACCGATCGGAAGATAGTGTCCTAAAATGGAACCGTGGAAAGCGATAGCCCACTCCACAGAGTTAAAACCTATGATGTTGATGGCAGAATATTCCTTCACTTGCAGAGCAATGAGAGCTTTGGCGAAACGCTCAGCCTGCTGATAATATTGTCTGTAAGTCAAAGTAGTCCACTGTCCGGGTTTTGACTCATAATTGAGTGCTGCCAAATCTGCATATTTTTCTAGAGTCTATTTCCACATTTGGGACAAAGTGTACGGTTGCTCTGAGCCTTTACCAGTTTTCTTAACTCTTACAGGCAGCTCCACTCGATAATCGGTGGTCCAAAGAAAGTTGCGATCTGGTACAGAGGGATCAAAGTGGTTCAGGATGTATTCCAGGCCCTCCTTAGATACACTGGCCAGCTAATCCTAAGGCAATTTAGGTAGAGTGGTGGTGGTATTTGTCATCGATGACTGAATATAAATATGAGAAAGCCCTAATCATATATTGGTGAATAAAATGGCTTGTGCCTATATTTTGATACCTAAAAATTAAAAGGGCCAAATTATTGGGGAGAAGATGGATAAAGTAAAGTAATTGTATATAAAACCGATATCTTCCTTAGCAATAATATTATATGCGATAATAATCAAACTGCTGGACGAAATCTACCCATCCGCCATCTGTAGTCTTATCCTCTTTGATAGAGTATTTCTGATTGGATTTAGACCTCCTCTTTAACGTAAGACAGTGTCTCTTCCTCTCTAGTTCGAATTCTTGCCAGTAGAGTTTCTTTCCAAATAATTTACCAAACTAAACAGCACTAGCCAATACCGCATACATTACCTCGGTCCTCGATTTATGAACACTCTCACGCTTCACAAAAAATACGCTTTTGCAGAGAAACACCCCATAGAAACCGCCACCTTACTTCAGGGTAGATCATCTTTGGAGAGATATCGAGTCGATATGCGTAAAATAGTTGAATCCTATCTTGTTCAATAGAAGCTAAGAGGAAATAGCTTCTACAAATCCAACTTGTTCTATCGCGCTTTTGAAGGCATGAACCCCACTCTAGCAATCGAGAATTAGATTATGTTTAACAGCGTTTTTGAAGGAGGCAATTTGGATTGTGTAATTAAAGTAGGATAACGCGAATTTGATTTATTTATGCGGGTCGATTCAAATACAAAAGGCCATGTTCAATGGTTTTACTTCAGCGTCCGTAATGGAAAAGATAAAAAGCGGATTAAACTTAATCTATGTAATCTCTCCAAAGCCAAGAGCTTGTATGAGAGTGTATAAATTACTGGATATAGGGTATGCAGCCATTTGTACTATCAAAAAAGAAATTAGAAGAAAAGGCAGTGGAATGGCAGCAGAGCGGCGTCAACTTAGGCCTTGAAAAGAAATAGTTGCGATATGACTATCTCGAAGAAATAATGCCTGACCGCAGCTACTACTGTCTAGAACTGGAATATGAATTTGAATATTAAAACGACTAGGTTTTCTTTGCTTATTGTGTGCCTTTTACTTACAGCTTTCTTTTGCATCGTATTAGCTTGCTGCCAGGACAATATACGCGAAAAGCAATTCTAGGAAAAACTTTAGCTGGAGTTGACATACCAATCTTGCATATCACTGATCATGAATAAGAACATGAGAAGAGGAATATCCTTATTACAGGACGCATGCATCCTGGGGAGACGAATAGTTCGCATATGCTCCAGGGATTTATATAATTTTTAAATAGCAATAGTCGATAAGCTCAATAGCTTCGTAGTAAGATTAATTTTTTTGTGGTACCAATGGTAAATCCAGATGGAGTGATAATCGGCAATAGCAGAACCAGTGCAGCGGGAAGAGACCTTAATAGGCAGTTTCTTCTTGCTCAAAGGGATCTTTATCCATAAGTAGCCCTTGTGAAGGAATTCGCGAGACGACTTCATAGTAAGCATGGAGTGTTTATGTACTTAGATTTTCATGGGCACTCCCGCAAGAAAAACACTTTTTTTTACGGTCCAGCCTTCTCTATCAGCGAGCCGAATTACTACAAGAGTCGCATCTTACCCAAACTAATTTAAAAAGTAAATTGCAATTTTCGTTTTCACAGTTGTTCTTTCGCTTTAGATGAGCAAAAGAAGCAAACAGCGCGAGTCGTTATGTTCGAGCATTTTCGCATTATATTCACCTATACTATTGAAACATCCATTGGATATTTCTATGACTGTCAAAAAATGTTCACTTTTCAGTTCGATCAGCAGGAGTGGAATAAAATAGGAGGGTCTATTGCAGAGGGATTGCATGATTTTTTCGTCGGGTTTTAGCAATATGAACTTCTTCTTAAGGAACGCAGGGATTCAAGACAAAAGAAACGACCAATAACCAGCAACAAATATACTATAACTGAAATCAAATTGGAGACTGAGGTGGAGTTAAGTTTATTCAAGAGAGGAGAACCTTTAAAAATAGCATATAACGATAGGTCTTTGTTTGCTAGCATCATTGAGTAGCTAAAGGCTACCAAACCGGGAGGATACATTAAATAGATTGATGATGATTAAGACTCTGATGCTCATGATTAAGATTAAGATTTTGAAAGGGGAAAAATGGCAGAGTTTAATAATTTGCTAGCTCATGTTGCTCATCATGACAAGCCAAGAGAGGAAAAGAGAAAGGTGAGAGAGCAGAAAACGGAAAGGCAAAAATCTATAAAGCAAAGTGAAGAGAATTAGCTCAAATACGAAGAAGAATGTCGGTATTTTGAGTAAATAGTGGAAATTAATAAGCCCGCAACTGTGCAGGGAGCAAGACAATCTTGGAGGATTAAGCATGCTCGAGAATCCACCAAGATGGAAGTAAAGGAATCTATGTAAATAAAAAACAAAGCCCCTTATCGCCGTATGATCCTCAATCAACCCTCCAGCAGCAAAGAGTAAAAAGCCAAATGGATGATGCTAAATAACAGTATTGAAAAAAAGATTATGTCATAGGGAGAGTTCGGCAATGAAAAGATTAGTTATTTTGGACAATACCATCTCTTTGCTAATAAAGAAGATACTTCAATTGATAAAACTGGTAGTTTGAAAAGGCACTCGTTGTTTTCACGGGAGAGATTACGCCAAAGTAAACGGGCTAAACCTATAGAAAAAACTCACTTTTCATCTGAAAGTTATTTATAGAAACCTGAACACGAGCATAGTGAGAATCCGAAATAAGAATTGCGTCCTCCACCTGTGGCTAAAAGCAATTATGAATTCAAATTTGACTAGATTGAGGCAGCAGTAATAAAATAGCAGCTAAAGAGTTAACTTTACCACAAAATAGTCCGTTCAACCCATAGTAGTGGTATTGGCCCTGCTTCTTTTTACGGAATCCGACAGAACTTAAATTTAAAGATAAGCAACAAGAAAAAATATTTTGAGGAGGATGAAAATAAGAGTACAAAAAAGTCAGTTAAAATCGTTGCTTTAACTTGATTTTATTACTATTTTACAAATATTTTTTGCACCTATAACTTCAATCTACAGCTAATATTTCGAAGGAAAATTGTCAATTGCTGTATCGTGAGAGTTTTTCAATAATATTTTTATAAAATCTTTTATTTCAAATATTAAAGCTCCTTAAATGATTAAAAAATTACAAATAAACTTTTTTATGTTGAGTATGGATATGGGCACAGATGAAAATTTTGGATAGTTCAAAATTCAATTGCAACTGTGAATTCATTGGAAGATCGATTAAATGATCCAAAATAATCTAAATACAATACACATTTGGGGCTAAAATCATTAAAAACACGACTTAGTGAGTTTGAATAATCGACTACAATTTTTATTTTCGGATCTATCCTTAGTAGTTATCATATTTTTGTGCTGACTGATTATATTGGATATAATTAATATCAATGAATGATATGAATGGAGATTTCATTTAAGATGATCACTATGACGAATTGCTGGACTATGTATACCCCTCCTCAAATAGATTAAAAATTTGTTAAAACGAGAAAATCTTTGCAACAATACCTATCTCTATAAGAAAATGAATGGACGCCTTAGTGTTCCTCTCTACATCATCGCTGAAGAGCGCACTGTGAGTTGTATTACTCGCAATTCAGAAGTTGTTATTGATGTAGCTTTATTTCAATTTAGGCTTTGGAAAATTCAGGATTGGCTCATGTGGTCAATAACAAAGAAGTTAAATTTATCGACCATCCAACTGTTAAGATCAGTATCGGAAGTCACGAGGCTCTGCGATAAATTTAGAAAATATTAGAGTAAAAAGTGGTACATAACTATGCATGTAGAAAAAATACGAGATATCAAAGCGACTAGACACATAGGAGTATATAAATCTCACAGTTTTTGGTTAAAACATCGTGTGGCTTGACAAATTACTTCAAAACGTCGATAAATAGATAGATTACCATAGAGTGAGTTTGTTGGATGATATCAAGATAGGAGTGGATCGCATCCGTAAATTGAAATTTAATCATGCTAAATTAAAAACTACCACTGGAAGAGCTAAATATTCTATTGACAACCCTCCCAAAGTATTTGTGAGAAAAGCACTTTAAAGCTCAGATTAATCATCTGATTAGGAACCCATTGAAGTTAGTACCACCAGAAATGGTCATACCAAAAGATATCGACTGAATGGAAAACCTGGGCGAAAGCCAAGGCTGCAAAATGAGGATTTCCCATAGCTCAAGTGATACTTCATAAACAATATCCTCAATAATCGAGTTCATATATTTTTATTATCAGTCAATTTTTATATGACCAAATGCCCTTTGTCTTCAGCAGGAGAATGTGACTAAGTGCCTGCAAATGATGGTGGCATTATATCTAATTTTATTTATTGAAAAAATGATTTAAATATCAGATTGTTTATTATTTGATGGGCAGTATCGTATTCAGAAACAGATATTGGTTCTACAAATCCCTATACGATGACTATCTGGGTAGAGATTTCAAACTGGCTTTTGGTATTTCCTGTGTCTTGTGGATGCCTCATTATTGGTAAAAAATAATCTATTCAGGGTGGGTATTTCCATCAACAGAGCACTTGAAGAAGGATCGGCGCACAAAAACTATTATATCTAATATCAAGCGAGAAGAAACCGATTAACCCACAGTCTATGTTTCGAGGAGTTTTAACAAATCGTAGAGAACTGGGCACAATTGGAAAGATAGTATGATGTTAGTAATTAACAAATTATTCAGATGGAGGAACTCTACCCAATTTGGTTTGACTTCAATGATGAACATACAAAATAATTCGACTATTGCTTTTAACAGCAGTCTAAATAAATATTATTGCTTTGATATTAACAATCAACTACTTCTTTACGGATAATATAATTCAAGATAAGTCAGGCTATCTTTGTTTATTGTATTACTGCTTCTTCTTTATGTTATATTAATTATATTAAAATCATGTCGAAAGCTAAAGGAAAAGATAAGAAGAACTAAAATGGCCCGTATACTTCCCCCTATTCAGTGAACAAGAGTTAATCTAACAACAAAAGAGAGAAATCCTCGAGCATTCCTTCACCATTAAAAGAATTCAAGATAGGCTCAGTCGATTGTAACCTTATTGTCATTCAGAACGGAGTAAAATTATGAAATTACTTCAAATAAAGATAAATTTCAGCAGGATTACGAGGAGAGGATTGACAAACAAGTATAATTAGCGTAACATAGAGAATAATAATCGAATCTCATTAGAACAATATCAAAGAAAATAGAGGCAAAATCTATGACTTAGAAGTGACGAAGATGACTCTCTAGAACAGGGTCAAAGATTTATAAAGAGAATTAAGTATCTCGATATTTATCTAGGGGATCAAGAAGCAAATAGAAACAGATAATTCGAAGAGTATCGAAGAGTTACACAAAATGAAATTGCAAAATTGGAATTACAACTTAAAGAATACAACATCTATATGAGTGAGAGAGATTAGATGAACCATGAAAACTCTCATCTGAAAAAAACAGTTTAGAATTAAAAGGAAGATAGGATTCGGGAAGTGGCTGACAAAGAACGAGAGAAAGTTCAAGCTATAGATAGACTAAGAGATTAAATGCTTACCAAAATTAAAGATATGAGGTCCAATTTGCTATCTCTCAAAAAAGAACAGCTGGATACCACTACTCGCTTGGCGGTTTTACAAAATCATCAGCTCACAAGTGAACTTTAGTTTCAGTCAAAGCAATCTGAGAAGTTAATCTTTGAAAATGAGCAATTATTGAAGAAAATCAATAACCTGCAAAAGGATCTTTAGATTCACAAGGAAATATAGGAATAATTGGCGAAACGTTCGCATTATTCAAGAGGAATCATCAAAAAACTGACTGCTAGGATTGCCGAATTGTAATAAAGTTTAAAGGAAGCTGAGTAGAAAGCTAATAATTTCAAATCGTAAAAGACTACACACCAAAATAGTACAGATGACTTCAAGAGGTAATAGGTAATCAGAGTGCTGGATAAGTCTCTATAAACTAGTTAAAAAAAATATATTAAGCTGCAATCAGAGTCAGAAACAGCAAAAAATTAAATTGCTTTGCTGAAGGGTAAGATTTAACAATATTAAAAGAGAGGAAATGCTCTTATTGAACTACTACTCAAAGTTTATGGATAATTTTAAGAGGGAAAAATATAGGCTAAGTAGGGGGAGTATAAAATCGATCTCAAGAATATTCGAAGCAAAGATGTTAACGAGTGGTCAAAAGAGTAACTAAGACTCGTTGTAAATGCTCTCCTCCAACAGCTATCTGTCCTTTTAATCAGAAAAAATTTAGGTTTATCCAATCACTTTAGAGCAGAATAATTTTCAGTCCTTGATAGTGATGAAATAATAAACAATATTAAATTGCCCAGTAACTCTTCTCTTATATAGAAATATCTGAACACTCCCTAAATTCAAAACTATAACTCTCAATGAAGCTAAAAGAGTTGCCTATTTCAATGGGGAGTAAACTTGTAGGAAGTCAAATTCGTGATTGGGGTCGTTCAGTACATTCTAGTTCGCACACGAATCTCGTCCGCAAATATAAAATGATAGATACTAATAAATGAGATGTTCAACATACTTTATCTGTTGCAAATTATTTATAAATTAAATTGTTAATTTATTTTTAATCATACATGCCCATAAATGTCAGGATAGAGAGACATTTTTTTCTTAAATGATTCAGGACTTGAATAGATTGTAACATTTGGATTGGCGAGGAGGCGTTCGGTGCGCAGCTGAGTAACTTGATCAAGAGAGGATTGCGATATTTAATGAATTTCAAATATTTTAGTATTTTGATAAAAGAGTGCAGCCAAGAATCTAAATAGATGAAATGGTACTGTTTAAATTACTAAATGGATACTTTTGGAATTTATTCAATTTATTTCTATTTGCGAGTGAATAAGTAGGAATGCTTGACTATTTAACCCCAAAATCTCGCTGTTTAAGCTGATAAATTTTTGTCTTTCTGTTTTTTTGTGCTTTATAGTGCATTTTTATATTCGCTGAATACTTTTTCATCGAGGGTGTCGATGCTGTCTTTTAAGATTTCATTGATAAATTTATCCACGTATTTTTGCAATTCATATGTGTTTTTAATATTGCTTTGAACTAATATGGAAATACCTAGAACTCCTCGATGATCATCAGGTAAACACATAACGATATATCCAAGCTGCTCTTTTGTTCTGAGGAAATCAAATGCTGGCTATTTCACAAAAGCCAAAGCGAGGTCTTGTAAAATTTTTGTTTTTATATCTGTCACCTTATATTGATAATGCACAATAATTGAATTATTCGTTTGATCTTTGCTTTTGAGATTTTCTTCAATTACACTTATCTTTCCAGAGGGTAGTTAAACTGCCCTTATTGCTCCAATAAATGATTTAGCTAGAGCTTAACTGTGACCCTTTACAAAGATTTCAACTTATTGAGCAATTCGAGTTGCATGCTCTTCCAATAAGTTGCCAGACATGTAGAATTCAAGGTATAATTTATTTTTCCAACTTTTAGCATAAGCAGCTAAGTCCTAAAGATGAACACTATCAATTTCCTTTAATTTTTAAGCATAAGAAGTTGAAGAGCCATCTCTCAAAGCATTGATTGCCAAATCATAAGCTAGTTGATAAGGATTATTGAGGAAAAAATTGGCATATTCTTTCTTCTGCTTTTCTTTCAAGGTTCCAAATAACTGTTCATCTTGTGGAATAAATTCTATAATTTATTTCAGGTATTGACTGGTAAACCTTTCAAAAGAATCACGGAAACCAATTATCTTGATATTTAACGTGTAATAAGAACTAAATGAAAACTAGGATTATAGTTCAGCCATTTATGCCATATACACGAACTATCGAAGCTTTTACTTTAACATTTTTTAGAAAAGAGTGCGGACCACATCTTATCGAACTGTGAAATTTCCTCCAAAGTATATTCGAATGTTTATCTCTGCCTTTGGAAGGGAAAATTAGTGATCTTGCTTATAGAAAACTTCGATAAATTTAGTTTAAGATATTTTTTTAGGATGAATAGCGGCGCCTAAAGGTATAATCGATAAGTCATCAGGGATAAATGTGTTGTGTTCAGGTAATGAGACTTTGCATTATAGAGGTATAATTTCTCCCATAGACTCAGTATTGAACTTTGATTGATATATTGGTTCAGTTTCTGTGCAATCCAACTCGAATTATTTTGATTCAATGACAACGAATAAGTTATCAGCAGTAAGCTGCTAAAGATAATTTGAGATTAGATCTGGTCTAAATTAATCCATAAAATATGGATGGGCCATAATTTCTTAAAGTTTACGTTTATGTAAATTTTTAGAAATCCCAGAACAAAAGCTCATCCCTTGTTTTTTATCTAAAAAGTCAAACTTCATTTTGTTAACTCTCTTGATTTAGTCAATAACCCACTCTTGAGGAGAAGCTTACTTTAGCATTTTTATGAAGAAAAGGACATATCCAATGATCTTTTTAATTTATTTGACTCCTTTGTCAGTCAGAGTTATACTCACTTATAACTCAGAGTAGCATTCATAACTATCTGAACCACAGGCCGATAGAGCAGTGGCTAACCCTTCCGAAATAAGATATGAGAGTAAAGATCCCTTGCCTTCATGTCCAATAATATGAGAAACATACTTGGAGGGAGAATGCTTGTATTATTTCGATTGATTACTTAAAATCCAAGTTAACTACAATATCCTCCTATCCTTAACTGGTATAATTTTAATTAATTTTCTCATAATTTTATCTCCGTAAGGATGCTCTTTAAGTGCAAATTTCAGATATTAATTATTGGGAACCGCATCAAATTTACTTTAAGTTTCTTTGGCTAGCGTTTCAACATCTGATTGCCCATAAACAGTTAGTTTCATCAAATTTGCTGAATAATTTGCCTTATAGAAATTAAAAAGCATTTCTCTTAGATTTGGATTGGATAAAGTACTCTTATCACCGGTTGAAAATTTATTATAGGGGTGACCAGGTTTTGCTAAATATTTACTGAGTTGATATTTACGCCAGGTATCATTTTGCAAATTTTTTGAATGCTCAGAATGAACTGCATTAAGTTATCTTTCAGATGAGGAATCCAACATCAAAGGATCAATGAAAAAACGAGAAAAGCGGTCTAATGTTTCGAAAAATGCGCCATGGGAAACTTAAAAATAGAAATTAGTTTCTTCGAGAGATGTATAGGCATTGGATGAACCAGCGTTTTTACTAAGAAACTAAATTATATTGAAACTACATTAGAATATTCATTTTATTCAGGATATTTTCCTGTACCCATGAATAACATATGCTCGAGGTAATGAGCTATACCTTGAGCCTCCAAAGGATCCAAGAAAGAACCAATTCCAACGCTTAATGCAGCTGCTGATTTTTGCGCATCTGGATCTGAAATGAGCAAACACTCCAACCCATTTTTGAGGGTGATAGCTTTATAAGTGCGCTTATCACTGATGCTTTTTATAACAATCCTTTCGGTCATTTAATTAATTTAAATAATATTTAAATCCTAATATATTTATTACGATATTCTATTCAATTCTTTTACCTATCAGTTTATATCAAAATACTACAACAAGAAATCATCAGCATAGTTGGAGTGCTTTTCTTTACAAATAATAATAATTTTAAATTGAATCAATCTTATTAATCGCTATTTTTATTGGAAAAAATGCCAGGAAAACATTTTAAATTGTGTATATATTTTACAGCTATTATTAATTATTAGTCCGGATGATCATTCATTTCATTCATTCATTATTAATTATTAGTAATGCTATTTTAAGCATTCATAAGTTTGATTAATTCGTAGTATTTGGTTTCACCATCATTTTAATTACGAAAAAAAAAAATATGGAAGATGGAATATGTAATTAAAAAAAATCTATTGAATAGTTCTATAATAAGGCAATGTACTTGTTCCTTAATGATAAATACTTAATGATTCCACCAAATATATTTTCAGGCGAAATATAGAAAAAATAAAATATCAAAAATAACTACTTTATTTAGATAAAAACAAATAGTTATTTATCTTTATCAAAATGTAAGTCATGTATAAATTATTTTTATCGTTCAAGGAAATCTGATGAGAGATAATTTCTTTTTGTGATTCTTTTTTTCAGATATTTATCACATGTAATCTATTATATCTTAGATCTCGTAGAGCTGCTAG
>Ga0302280_1000512_pt1 | contig 34571 bp, 41 predicted proteins | sample III_Fen_E1_1_FD_198771 | JGI IMG/M metagenome (GOLD analysis project Ga0302280, IMG submission 198771) | Peat permafrost microbial communities from Stordalen Mire near Abisko, Sweden - III_Fen_E1_1 | ecosystem: Environmental > Terrestrial > Soil > Wetlands > Permafrost | place: Sweden: Abisko... | reverse complement strand
CATTATCATAAGTATGCCGGATCACGGTCTTGTCACCTAGCATCTGCATCAGCTTTGCCGGGAAACGGGTGGCTGCATAACGCGCAGGTATCATTGCAATGATGCGCATGAAAATAGTTTAGCAACAAAAATAGTTTTTATATCCTGTAAAAGAGCATCGTGATATATGACAGAAATTTTTTTTAAAAGAGCATAAAGCCAATATATTTTTTATATTTATCCAGCCTAACGATTCCCTGCCAACATATTCCTGTCTTTCAAAACTATTACCATGCAAACCAGCGAACTGGTAAATAAATATCATGTTGACAGCAATACATGGGATGAAATGTATAAGGATGCTGCTGTGCGCGAACAGTACAGGAGCGTTGTTGATTTCATGCAGCAACTGAGCATTGATGAACTGAATAAAAAAGAAGAGCTGGCAAGAGGCCTGTTCATGAGTCAGGGGATCACTTTCACGGTATATAGCAGCGGCGAGGGCATTGAAAAAATTTTTCCTTTCGATATCATCCCGCGCATCATTACTTCCTCTGAATGGAAGCATATAGAAGAAGGCATCAAGCAAAGGCTGAAGGCGCTCAATCTTTTTCTGAAAGATGTGTACAATGAGCAATTCATTATTAAGGATGGCATCGTGCCTGTGGAGATGATTTACAGTTGCCCGCATTACCTGCGCGAAATGGTGAAGTTCCCCGTGCCTCATGATATTTATGTTCATATCGCTGGCATTGACCTGATAAGAAATAACGATGGAACGTTTTATATTCTGGAAGATAACCTGCGCACACCAAGTGGCGTGAGCTATATGTTGGAGAACAGGGAAATCACTAAACGTTTATTTCCAGATCTTCTCCCAAAAAACAATGTGCGAACAGTAACTGAATACCCGAACATCCTGCATAAGAATCTGGTTTCTCTTTCACCGAAACAAAGTGCAGACCCAACTATAGTAGTGCTAACGCCCGGCATTTATAACTCGGCATATTTTGAGCATACCACTTTAGCGAGATTGATGGGAGTAGAGCTGGTAGAAGGCCGTGACCTTGTGGTTGATAACCATCGGGTGTACATGAAAACCACTGCGGGCAGGCAACAAGTGGATGTTATTTACAGAAGAGTGGATGATGAATTTTTAGACCCGCTTGTTTTTAATCCAAACAGCATATTGGGAGTTGCCGGCATCATGAGCGCTTACAGAAAAGGAAATGTGGCCATCGTGAACGCTATTGGCAATGGCGTTGCAGATGATAAAGCTATTTATACCTATGTGCCTGCCATGATAAAATATTATCTTAATGAAGAGCCTATTTTGAAAAATGTGCCGACCTATCAATTAGGCAATAAAGACGAGCAGGAATATGTGTTCGCGAACATGAACAAAGTGGTTATCAAAAAAACAAATGAAAGCGGCGGTTATGGCATGCTCATGGGGCATACTGCTACCGATGAAGAAATTTCCAAATACAAATCTGAAATCATAAAAGACCCGAGGCAATATATCGCGCAACCAATTATCAGTTTGTCATCTGCGCCTTGCTATATGAATGGAAAGCTTGTTCCGCGAAGAATAGACCTCAGGCCTTATGCATTGTGCGGGCCTGATGGGATTGAGATTGTGCCCGGCGGGCTAACGAGAGTTGCATTGAAAGAAGGTTCTCTTGTAGTAAATTCTTCGCAGGGTGGCGGGAGCAAAGATACCTGGGTGCTGGCGGGATGAGGAGAAGCTTTTAGCCATGAGCTACGATCTGTGAGCTGTGCTTGTAGCTCATGGCAAAAGCTCACTGCTAAACTCAAAATAATTTTAAAAATTATCAACACATGCTGAGCAGAGTGGCCGATAGCTTATACTGGATGAGCCGTTATCTTGAACGGGCTGACGGAATATTGCGTATGCTCAAAATCAATTATGCTTCGTCGCAGGATGATTTGAATGAGTTTTCATGGAAACCCGTACTAGATATTTTCACTTATCTGGATGAAGAAGAAGCGGATGCTATCGCGAACCGTTCAAGAGATGTGATTCAATTTATGGTGACAGATAAAGAAAACCCGAATTCTGTTTTGAACATCGTTACGCATGCGAGGGAAAATGCAAGGAGCGTGCAAGACCACATTACCAAAGAAATGTGGCAATGCCTGAATGACTTTTATCATGCAGTGCGCGACGAAAGGCTTATACAATGGCTTTATAAGGAAGACCCGATAACCGTGCTGGACGTGCTTATTAAACAAGGGTTGCTTTATTATGGCACAGCCGATATCACCATGGCGAGAGGAGAAGGATATGCTTTCATCAACATCGGCAAGTTCCTCGAAAGAGGCGTGCAGTCCGCTGACATCACTTACTGGAAATATTTATTGCTTTCCATTTCGGGATATGAATTGTATTTAAAAACATACCGCGGAGGTTTTGAGCCAAAGAATGTAGTGGAGCAAATTGTTTTGAACAGAGATTTCCCCCGGTCGGTTCTTTATTCTATCAATCAGCTATACCGTTATTTCACAAGGTTGAAAAGTGAAGGGAATGCGCAGAGTTTTAACAAAATAGAATTCATGATTGGTAAACTAAAAAGCGAAGTGAATTATTCAACAGTGGATGACATTCACCAAAAAGGTTTGCACACTTATCTTACCAGGGTAAAGGAAGAATTATCAGAAGTGGCGAATGCGTTGAATCAAAATTATTTTGCCAATATATAGCACAGATATCATTGCTTCAATAATTTAATAACAAGAACCACAGAACAGATGCCGAGATTCAAAATTCACCACGTAACCAAATACAACTACATTACTCCAGTTAGAGACAGTGCTAACCAGATACTACTTTTCCCTATTAATGATGATTATCAAGAAGTGATAAAACATGAGCTGCGTATTTCTGGCGAGCCTAACGTTGATATTTATAAAGATTATTATGGAAATGAAATAGGTTCTTTCATGAACTCAGAGCCTCATGAAGAGTTATTCATTGATTTAAAGACCGAGGTCGTTACAAAATCACGCCCTTTACCAACGGACGAAAAACCTGCCGAGGAACAATGGCTGGAACTAAAAAAAATTCGAACGCAATTTCCCTACATAGATTTTTTGAAACAAGAACGATTTAATACGCTCAATGATGTTATAAGCGTTGTTGATTCCCTGGAATGCAAAACAGCAACACCTTTGCAAGCAGCAAAAAACTTGACTGAATACGTTTTTACCAATTTTGAATATATCAATGGCATCACCAGCGTGGAGACAACACTCAATGAAGTATGGAAACTAAAAGCCGGGGTGTGCCAGGACTTTGCCCACGTGCTTTTAGAGATGCTTAAAATAATCAACATCCCTGCGAGATATGTGAGCGGTTATATCTGCCCCAATAAAAAAGGAATGCGTGGCGAAGGCGCTACTCACGCCTGGGTCGAAGCATACATCCCTTTCTATGGGTGGATCGACCTGGACCCGACAAACAATTGCGTTGTGGATGACTTGCACGTAAGACTTGCAGTTGGCAGAAGCTTTACTGATTGCTCTCCGGTAAAAGGCACGTATAAAGGCACATCAAGCCATACATTGGAAGTTGGTGTGTCCGTCTCTTACGAAGATGGAAGGATAAGCGATGAAGCACCTGCGGTGTTAACACCTCAGCCTAAAAAAACCGGGGTTCAGGAGAATTCTTATCGGAAATACATGGAGATGATCCAGCAGCAACAGCAACAATGATTTTTATTATTATTTTTCCTCACTAAATTTTGCGCCAACAGGGGGTCGATACTCATCAAATGGGATGGAAAGTAGTTTCTTTATCCGGTTGTTCTCTTCTTCTTTCATGTAACTATCAATGCCATATCTCAGTTGCTTCGCGTCTTTTACATAAGCGAACGTTCCGAAAATACGATCCCAGAAAGAAAAAATATTGCCGTAGTTTGTATCAGTTAATGGCTGCACATAATGATGATGGACTTTGTGCATATCGGGAGAAACAATCACCCAACTAATGACACCATCAAGCCATTTAGGCAAAGAAATATTTGCATGATTAAATTGAGACAACAAGACAGAAAGTGCCTGATAAAAGAACAATAGCCAGATAGGCGCACCAGCAATAATAACCGCAATTAGTGTGAACGCAGCCCTGAACACGCTTTCGCCGGGATGATGTCGGTTTGCAGTAGTCGTGTCAACCCATGTATCCGCGTGATGGATGATATGAAATTTCCACATCCATTTTATTTTGTGTTGCAGCCAATGCACGAACCATGCGCCAATCAAGTCCTGAATTATCACGCCGAGCAAAATAAATAACCATAGCGGAAGATTGAAAACATACAATAAGCCAATTTTATTTGTGCTTGTGAAATCGCTCGCTTTGAGAATCAAAAATGCAAACCCGAAGTTGATGAGAACAGTTGTCAGCGTGAAAAATAAATTCAGCCCTGCATGTCTGAATTTACTGTATTTGAATTTGAATAACGGGATGATGCCTTCAATTACCCAGAAAAAAACAATCCCGCTTATTAATATCAACGAACGTTGCCAAGATTGGATATGCTGAAAAAAGTGAACGAGATTTTGCATGGCAAGCAATATTTTTCAAAGTAATTTAGCAAAATTAATTGTTATTCAGCCACAGGCAATTCATCAAACTTATACCCGCAGGACTTGCATCTGTAATATTTTTTTATTTCCTGATCCTGCCCATTAATGAGCATAAATTTTATTTTTTCAAAAAACCCTGACGGGTTTTTTATCTCCAACACCTGCTCAAGCGCATGCCGCCCACAGTTTGGGCAGCCAACGGTTTCAAGAAATTCTAAGTCGGCTTTTTTAAGAATTTTTTCAGCACTTTCTATTTGAAGTTCGTCAACCATCAGCTTCATACCTCCAATTGCAGGGCTTAGCAGTGGGTCAATCGTAATAGTATACTCGTCTTTTATGTAGCAGGTAATGCATTCCTCTTTCAGCATAGAGAGCTGCATATTTGCACTCAGGTAATTATCATACGAGCGCAGTTGAACAAAATTCATTCTTCAAGTTAAATAAAAAAACCCGCAGGGAGCGGGACTTTAATTTTTTTATAAAAATTTAAGATTATGCATTTAACATTAGCGGCATCACCAGCATCAACAATTCCTCGTTCTCATCCTGTTCAATAGGTTTGATAATTCCCGCTTTGGTTGGTGTTGACAATTCGATTTTGATTTCATCCGCATCTGTTGCGCCCAGCATCTCAATCAAAAATTTTGCATTAAATGCAATCGCGAGGTCTTCGCCATCGTACTGGCATTTCATGCGCTCATTTCCTTCAAAAGAAAAATCAACATCCTGTGCAGCCAGTTGCAATTCGCTTCCCTGAATGTTCAGCACAACCTGGTTGGTGCTTTTATTGCTAAAAATGCTCACACGGCGCAAGGCGCTCTGAAAATCTGTTCTGCCAACAACTAATTTATATGGGTTATCAGTTGGTATCACCACTTTGTAATCCGGAAACCGAGCATCAATCAGGCGGCAGCTCATGGATGTGGTACCGTGAATAACGAAGAGATGATTGCTGTTGTAGTTAATGGTAATTTCATCTTCGTTCAGCGGTAATGCAGATTTCAGAAGCATCAACGGCTTTTTTGGAACGATGAGCGAATCCGTTTTCGGGCAGCTTACGTCCGTACGTTTATATCGCACTAAGCGATGTGCATCCGTTGCTACAAACTGCAATCCTTTTTTATCCATCTCAAAATAAACACCCGTCATAGCCGGTCGAAGATCATCGCTGCTCACTGCGAATAATGTTTTATTGATTGCAGTGACAAGCGCTGAGGATGTGGTGGTAAATGAAGTAGTATCGTCCGCCGCGGGTTCTTTTGGAAAATTATCAGGGTTCTCGCCCATCACTTTATATTTTCCATTATCACTGGTCAGTTCAACAGAAAAATTCTTATCAATATTAAATATGAGCGGTTGGTCTGGAATATTTTTCAATGAGTCAATCAATATTTTGGCAGGGATGCACACTTTACCGCTGTCCTTCGCTTCGATGTCCAGATGCACTTTCATCACGGTTTCGAGGTCGGTTGCAACAACAGTGAGCTTATTTTTTTCTACTTCAAATAAAAAATCTTCGAGTATTGGCAACACGGTGTTGGCATTAATAACCCCGCTTATCTGCTGCAATTGTTTCAATAAAACGGAGGAGGAAACGATGAACTTCATGTTCTTTTTTGTTTGAGGCGAAACTACTGATTTTTGTTTAATACCAACGCAGTTTAGGGCTCGCAACTGCGATTGTTAATTTTATGTGATTAAGAGGAAAGATATTCACGCAATCAAGCATAAAGCAAGAATGATCAGTCTTTTAAAAATGCCAACTGCCCTAAATGATACGCGATGTGATTTGTTCTGCTTAGCAATACATTCAGTTTATTGCGGTGCGGTTCTTTCTTGAAATCCTCTTCAGTGACCGCGTTGTGCCTTAGCAACCAATCTTGGGCGGTAAATGAAGCGAGCTTTTCAGAGAGCTTTTCATTTACTTCTTTCCAGTAATCCCGTAAGTTCTTTACATCAGGCCTTTCAATCCCTGCTTTATCCGGATTTTTGATGAACGGGCTGTCAAGCTCCGGATGAAATTTTTCTCCTATCCCCAACAATGGAAACATGGCATCGTGTACGGCGGTAAGATGACCCAGGAGATAAACACCCGTGTTTCTACTAGGAGCAACTTCTATTTGCAATTGTTCATCCGTGTTCGCTTTAAAAAATTTATCTGCCCTGCTCAACTGGCCATTCCAGGCATCGAGCACTAATTTTGTTATAAATTCCTCTTGATTTGACATGGTTATGTTTTTATACATCGAAGTTAAAGTTTTAAAAACGTAATGGCTATAAGTACATTTGAGACTCCAAAAAAATGATCCAAAAAAAATATTTAACGACAGAACAGGCATTACAAAAAGCGAAGCATTATTGCTCTTATCAGGAGCGATGCCATTTCGAAGTAACAGAAAAATTGTATTCTCTGGGGGTATGGAAAAAAGATGTGGAGGGAATTATCTCGCAGCTTATTGAAGAAAATTATGTTAACGAGGAGCGTTATGCGATTACTTTTGCCAGTGGCAAGTTCCGCATAAAACAATGGGGAAGGGTAAAAATAAAATATGAGCTACAGCAAAAAAAGATAAGCCCTTATTGCATAAAAAGAGCCTTGAAAGAAATTGACGACAGTGAATATGAAAAAACTTTTTTAAAATTGGCAGAAGAAAAATGGACTTCGCTCAAAAGCGAAAAAAATATTTTTACCAGGAAAAGCAAAACGCAGGATTATCTGTTGCAGAAGGGGTTTGAGCATGAAATGATAAACGGATTCTTTAAGAACTCCGGCTGAAATCGGCCGCTTCAGCCTGAATTATTGCGGCAATCCGTTAACTTTATTAATTTACATCCATTCATGTCAACACTCACCATAACTACCATTCAAACCCATCTTCACTGGGAAGACAAAAATTCAAACCTGAAAATGTTTGAAGAAAAAATCAATGGAGTCAAAGAAAAAACCGAGCTTGTTATCTTACCTGAAATGTTCAGCACTGGCTTTGCAATAAACCCGGAAAAGCTTGCCGAAAGAATGGATGGAGCTACTGTTGCATGGATGAAAAGAATCGCTTCTGAAAAAAATATCATCCTCACCGGGAGCATTATCATTGAGGAAGATGCGAAATATTTCAACCGGTTGGTATGGATGCTCCCGAACGGCCAACATGGTTATTATGACAAGCGCCATCGCTTTGCTTTTGCAGGCGAAAATGAAAAATATACCGCCGGCAATAAGCGGCTCATCGCATCAGTAAAAGGATGGAAAATAAATCTGCTTGTATGCTACGATTTGCGCTTCCCTGTGTGGTCCAGGCAATCGCCTCATCACGAAAATAAAGCCGGGCTTGAGTTTGATGCGATCATTTATGTTGCCAACTGGCCGGAGCGCCGCAACAATGCGTGGAAAAGCTTACTGGTAGCAAGAGCAATCGAAAACCAGTCTTATGTGATTGGGGTAAACCGGATCGGGGAAGATGGTGGTCGTCTTTATCACAGCGGAGATTCAATGATTGTCGGGCCGCTTGGAGAGGTTTTATATCATCAGGAGCACAAGGAAGACGTTTTCACATATACTTTGCATAAAGAAAAACTGGAAGATGCCCGTTCAAAATTTCCTTTCTGGAAAGATGCTGACGACTTTTTTATACAGCCATAATATCATTGCTCAAAGAATAATCCAACATGCCAACAGCCTTTATCGCCAATCAAATTTTTGACGGATACGAAACAGTAAGTGGCAAAGCTATTTTGGTGGACGATGGAGTAGTTATTGATATTGTAACATCAGTAAATATACCTACCCGGTATAATAAAAAAGATTTAGGAAAAAATTTAATCGCACCTGCATTTATAGACCTCCAGATTTATGGAGGCAATGGAAAACTATTTTCGACAGAACTAACGACCGGGTCGCTCGAAGCTACCTACGAATATTGCCTTCAGGGTGGTTGCACCCAATTCATGATAACAATGGCAACCAATTCCATTGAAAAGTTTTTAAAGGGGATTGATGTTATAAGACAATACTGGTCAGAAGGGGGGAAAGGCTTGATGGGGCTGCACTTGGAAGGACCTTATATCAACTCTGCAAAAAAGGGAGCTCATATTGAGAAGCATATCAAAAAGCCAACGATTGAAGAAGTGAATATGCTTTTGCAAAAAGGCAAAAATGTTATTAAGATAATGACGCTTGCTCCTGAACAATGCGATAAAGAAATTATTAAATTGCTATTAAGGAATAAGATTGTTGTTTCTGCCGGGCATACCAATGCAACATATCATGAGGCAATAAATGGTTTTATTGCCGGCATTCCGGTGGCCACGCATTTATTCAACGCCATGTCTCCGCTGCAGGGCCGGGAGCCAGGTATGGTCGGAGCTATTTATGATTCGGGTGTAATGAGCAGCGTTGTGTGCGATGGTGTTCATGTTGATTTTGCCTCTGTGCGTATCAGCAAAAAAATAATGAAAGAAAAATTATTCTTCATTACTGACGCGGTGGCCGAAATCCTGCACGGGGAATACCAGCATGTATTCAAGGGTGACCGTTATACTTTGCCCAACGGGATTTTGTCTGGTTCTGCATTGACGATGCTGCAGGCCGTAAAGAACGGGGTTGAAAAAGCTGGCATTGATTTAGAAGAATCTTTGCGAATGGCATCGTTATACCCTGCTAGGGTCATGAACAAAGATCAAATTTCCGGTTGCATCAAGCCCGGATCAGCCGCGGATTTTGTGGTTCTTGATGAACTACTGAATCTCGAAAGAGTGGTTGTTGGGGGAGAATAGTATTATCTGATAGAGGCATTATTGCTTTGGGCCTTTGCGTGAATAATTTCAGTTGCTTTCACTGTTTTAAAATCAACCCCTTTTCTTATTGCTTCTACTGTTGGTTGCACAACTACATCAGGCATTACGCCATGTCCATCTTTAACACGGTTTTTATCAACAACCAGCCTGAATTTGGGCAAGCGGAATTGCAGACCAGTATTTGGCAGCGTTACATCCGGTATCATCCAGGCATTGTTCCCATAGTAACCGCCGCCAGTTTCTTCGCCCACTAGCGTTACATTTTTCTGTCCTTTCACTGCGCCTGCAAATAATGTGGTTGCAGAAAAAGAATTGCCCCCGATAAGCAGATACACATCTCCGTTGAAATGGTGATTTTTTTTAGGGTTAAAATAATGCCTTTCAAAATAGCCGAAATGATATTTCCCATCATCTCTTTTACTGGTAACAAAAAACATCAGCGTTTCGTACCAAAAACTTTTGCCTATATATTTATCATAACGGCTGCTTCTGGTAACTGCATACAAAGAATCGGCAATCTTAAATTTTTTATCTATAATATATTTAGTAAGCAGTGTTGAGTTGGTAGCATCACCTCCGCCGTTAGAGCGCAAGTCAATCATCAGGTTTTGGATATGCTTTTCATCGAGGGTTTTAAATGATTGACGAAAAAAATTTTTAAGGCGATTGCCGTTTGAAAATGTGTTCAAGGTCATGAAAGCAGTGCTGCCCATGGTGTCTATCTGTATATTTCTGGTGTTAAATAATTGCTGACGTTTTCTTTCTTTTTTGCTCACATCATGGAAATGCATTTTTTCTTCATGGCCATTTTTTATTGTATCTGCTAATGGGTTATATACTGGGATAATCACTTCTTTTTCATTTCCATTGTTGTCATAATAAAAAATATCAAGGTTGTCTTTCAGGCCAAAAATATTTTTATACCAAATGCCAAAATTAAAGCCATTGCTTAGAGACTGATATTTCCCCGTCTGGCTGTGCCCATCTGTAACCATAAAATTGAACAAGGTGTCTCTTAACTGGAGGCTCGTTAGCCCATTGATGCTTTTTATCACGGTGCCTCTTCTCAATATCGAATCTTTTCGGTTAATGTTGGCCGTTACGATCATCGTATCGTTCCACAACTTCATGCCCAGCGGGAAAAGCTTTTGCTTAGCTGTGTCAAGATATTCATTAAATTTTCTGGAGCTTCTTACTGAAGTGTGGCCACAACTGACTTTTGCGATAACGTAACTCAGCAGGTTGCGGAACTGTGTTTCGGTCATTGAATCGCCGATCTGCGAATAGCCTTTGTCAAAGAAATAATCCATGCTGTCTTTGGGTGTGTACCAATACAAGCCCGGGTGTGAATCTTCTAAAACATCCCTGAATATTTTGTAATCGCTTTGCAGTTCTGAAACGGGATATTTTTTTGAAGGATTGAATACTTCTTTGCTTGTTTTGCAAGAAAAAGAAAACAAGAGTGCTGCCCAATAAAAGAGGTATGTGATTTTTTTCATCTGCGCCGTACCTTTTTAACGAAAAGCATTCCAGCCCTGCGCGGTAATATCAAACGTATTTCCTCCTTTGGTTATTATCTTTTGTCCTTTTTCTGGCTCAGTCATAAACCCAATCACGCTGATTTGCTCATTCAGCAGGAGTTTTTCATGATCGTTTTGAGACATCGTGAATAATAACTCATAATCTTCACCACCGCTCAAAGCGCAAGCTGTTGGATCAAGCTCAAATTGGAATGCGGCGTTTCGTGTTTCTTCGGAAATGGGAATTTTTTCTTCGTAAATCACACAGCCCAATTCGCTTTGCCGGCAGATGTGCAATATTTCAGAGCTCAATCCATCGCTGATATCCATCATGGAAGTGGGAGTTATTTCTGAATCGCCTAAAAAATCGATGATATCTTTTCTTGCTTCTGGTTTTAACAATCGTCCAATCACATATTTTTGATCTTCAAGATCCGGTTTGACTTGCGGGCTTTCTAAAAAAATCTTTTTTTCTCTTTCCAAAAAAACAAGACCCAGGTATGCTCCCCCCAAATCTCCGCTGCAACAAATCAAATCTCCTTTTCGCGCTGTACTTCGTTTTACAAATCTATCCGGCGATACTTCTCCAATCGCAGTCACGGAAATAATAAATCCTTTTTGAGAAGATGCTGTATCTCCGCCAATCAAGTCAACTGCATATTTTTCGCATGCTGCGTACACTCCTTCATAAAACTCATCAATGGCTTCCAGGCTGAACCGATTGCTGATGCCAAGGCTAAGCGTGATTTGCGTTGGCAAGGCATTCATCGCATAAATATCGCTGATATTTACAATCACTGATTTGTAGCCAAGATGTTTCAATGGCGTATATGCCAGATCAAAATGAACGCCTTCAATCAGTAAATCGGTAGTAATTACTGTTTGTTTTCCAAAGTGGTCAATCACTGCGGCATCATCGCCTACACCGACAATAGAAGATGCATTTTGCAATTCAATATTTTTTGTGAGATGCTCTATCAGTCCGAATTCACCGAGCGATGATATTTCTGTGCGAGATTCCATTTGCTAATTTTATAATACGAATTGAATTCCAGGATATGCGTTATCGTTAATATTTAATTTTATTTTCTACTCTCATTAATCTGCCTAAATCCCCATTTAGCCAACTTCACCATTCACCCATTTCAACAGCTCATCATGAATTTTACCATTGGTCGCCACAATGCGGTGCTGGTAAGGAGAATAGCTTCCGCCGGTGAAGTCTGAAACCCTTCCACCAGCCTCCTCAACAATCAAAAAGCCGGCAGCACTGTCCCAAGCCTGCAGCTTGTGCTCATAAAAACCATCAAAGCGGCCTGCTGCAACCCAGCAAAGATCCATCGCTGCAGAGCCAAGCCGACGAACTGGAACACCTTTCCTTATCAGTCTTGAAAATACTTCGAGCGGGCCATTGGGCTGATCAAGATAAGTGTAAGGAAACCCTGTGACCAGGCATGCTTTTGAGGTTTCTGTTTCGTCGCTTACTCTTATGATATTATCGTTCAGCGTTGCGCCAAAACCTTTTTGCGCAAAATAAAATTCATTGATAAACGGATTGTACACTGCGCCCATTATTATGTCCCCACCCTGCTCAATGCCAATCGAAACGCAACATATTGGTATGCCATGGGCAAAATTCACAGTGCCATCAATTGGATCCACGATCCATTTGAAACTTGAATCAGTAGCGATCTCACCAGCTTCCTCGCTTAAAATAAAATGATCAGGGTAATCACTTTTAATGATTTCAAAAATGGCTCTTTCGGAAGCATGGTCGGCCTCTGTCACCAGGTTATTAATGCCTTCTTTGTTTGAGATTTTAAATTCTTTCTGGAAATATTCCTGCATCACTTTTGCCCCGGCCTCAACAGCTTTAATCAAGGTTGATTTTATCATGACGCAAATATATACCACGCATACCCCGTCTCCAACTATTACCTGTTTATGCTGCTCATAAAGCTCTCCGGATATGGCAAGCCAGCAGCAATATCTTTGGGCGCAATGCTATCAATCTCTCGTCTTTCTATTTCTGTGAAGCTTACTTTTACTGCGACTATATTTTATTCTCTTGATCCCCCGGATTGGGAAAATATGATCTCCTTGTGCCAACACCAAGCCAGTACCAATTGGGAGGCTGGGCAATTTTTTCTGGAAGCCAATTGCTCAATCTTTGTTACTGATTCCAGATTCTTTTCAAAATTTTCGCCCGGAAAGCGGAGTGTAAAACGCCGGTAGTCTCCTGTTGCAAGATCATCGAATTTTTATATTTGCTCTGTCAAAAAAACCCCCAAGCGGGCTGTAGGCGACAAATGCAACGCCGAGTTCTTTGTACGTTTGCAATATTCCATCTTCCGGATCACGACCCCATAAAGAATATTCTGTCTGGACTGCAGTAATAGGGTGAACAGCATGTGCCCTTTTCAGTGTAGCTACAGAAACTTCAGACAACCCAATACCTTTTATTTTTCCCTCTTTTACTAACCAGGCCAATGGTTCAACCGTTTATTCGATAGGCGCGCCCAGATCAACACGATGCTGATAACACAAATCAATCGTTTCGATGCCCGGTCGATTCAAACTCAATTCAATAGAAGATTTCACGTATGTTGGTTTTCCGTTTACGCTTCTGTTTGCAGGTTATTCGGGTCTCGCACAATGCCAAATTTTGCGGCTATTGTAAGCTTTTTCCCTTATTCGCTTTGCCTAATAGTTCTTCGTTGATACATGAACCATACATATCTGCTGTGTCACAAAGGGTTATGCCCAATTCAATGCCTCGCTGAATAGTCCTCATTGAATCTTCATCATTGCGTGAGCCGTAGAATTCGCTCATGCTCATGCAACCCAGACCCAACTCCGAAACATACAAACCCTGAGAGTCTAATGATTTTTTTCATCATAAACCCTCAAAACAGATCAATGTTAGGGCTGTTTTGCTTGTCAATTTTCAATATTGGGCATTCGCTCAAAAAACTCTTACTTCGTATTCACTATTCTATTCAACCGTGACGCTGTCTATTATCATTGTTAATTACAACGTAAAATTTTTTCTGGAGCAGTGCCTTTGCTCGGTTAAAAAAGCAATTGATAGAATGGAAGCAGAAGTAATTGTAGTAGATAATAATTCTTCAGATGGAAGCATGGGTTATATCCAACCAAAATTCCCCTGGGTAAAATTTATTCTGAACCCGAAAAATGAAGGGTTTTCGAAAGCAAATAATCTGGCTCTTTCAGATGCAAAAGCAAAATTTGTTTTATTCCTGAACCCGGATACAATCGTTGCTGAGGATAGTTTTGAAAAATGTATTTCGTTTTTAGAAACATGTCCGCAAGCGGGTTCCGTTGGTGTTAAAATGATTGATGGCAGGGGGAAATATTTGAAAGAATCTAAGCGGGGCTTTCCTACCCCTTGGGTTTCTTTTTGCAAACTTTCAGGATTGACTGCTTTATTTCCCCGTACTAAATTTTTTTCCAGATATTATCTTGGCTATTTAAATGAAAAAGAAAATCATGAGATAGACATCATTTCCGGCGCGTATATGATGGTAAAAAAGAAAGCCTTAGATAAGACTGGTGGCTTCGACGAAAGATTTTTTATGTATGGAGAAGATATTGACCTAAGCTATCGGATTCGTATGTCCGGATTTAAAAATTATTATCTCGCCGAAACCACTATTATACATTTTAAAGGAGAAAGTACAATAAAAGATTTAAAAAATATAAAGTTATTCTATCAGGCTATGAGCATTTTTGCACAAAAGCATTTTTCAAAACACCCTATATCTTTTATAATAATACAAGCTTCTATCTGGATATATCGAGCGCTTGCCGCAGTAAAAAATATTTTGCCCCGAAAAAGTACAATACAAAATATGGAAAGCCTGAAATTTTATTTGGTGGGAGATGGACAAAGCAAAATTGCACTCGGAAAAATAATTTCGGTAGAAAATGAAGTTGGAGCTAACAATATTATTTTTTGCGAAGGCGAAAAACTTTCTTTTAAAAAAATTATAGAGATCTTCCAAAAAAAGCCAAAAATCTCCAGTTTTTTTATTCACGCTTTTAACAGCAGTTACTTTATTGGAACTATGATAAAGTGAAAACAGCACTTCTGTTTTGCTAAATCCTAAGGGAGTTCCTCCTTTCTTTCTTTTTTACAAAATTGGTTATGCTACTGTAAGTAATCAATAAAATTATAGCTAAGAAAAATAGCCACATCACAACAAGCAAAGGTGTGCCTGCAAAGACTTCCTCCTGAAAAAAGCCCTGATCCAGCAACCAGTTCATTCCTTTGGAAACGAACAGTTTTTCCAGGAGATTTGGAACTAAGAGAAATAGAGGAATCAATATTAATTTTTCTTTGACTCCCTTGATCATATTTATTGCTCTTAATATAGGGGGAATTGTCAAAATTAAAACAATGATCAAAGAAGATATGGAAACGACAAAATGATTACTTCCATCCGGCTTTTGATAAAGCTTTCGCATCGCTTCAGTAATATCCCCGCCTCCGCCAGCCGCTGCCAAAACATTGACAAAAGGATTTGCAGCAAATAATAATGTGAATCCAAAAGATTTTGTTCCTGCCGGCTGAATCCTACCCATTAAAGACCAGGCTATCCAAACCAAAGAATAAGTTAACGCTGGCCCTGCCAGCGTTGTGAGCACTAAAATCTTACCTGTAGCATCACAATTTTCACAAAGAGTCCAATTATCAAAAGTTTTAGTCCCAAAACATCCGCAAATCCACTCCGATGCAAAAACATGCGCCCAATCATGCAGCTCCTGAATTAAAAATAGCATTGATAAGAAAGCAAGCAGAAAGATAGCGGAGAATTTTATTTTCATTAAATAAATATAGGCAAATTCATAATTTTCTCTCTTTTTGCGGTTTATAAATTCTGAAATTATTTTTGCATACACAAAGACTATACTTTTAATTTGCCTGTTTACAAATTATTATTAAAACATTATCAACTAACACCAATATCTTGATAACTGAAAAATTGGTTAACAAACTGGGCTTATCATTGTCGTTTCTGTTAATAAAAAAAGAAGAACTCCTTCATTTTAGTATCCTGAAATTGCCAATGGGTAATAACAACATTTTTGTCATGGTTTACTTAACAATGTAATCAAACAATAGTTATCACCTCTTCTTTTAATCTACAGGTGTGCATAAATAGAGATTTTGTTTAACAGGGAAAGAGTTTATGCTGTGAATATTTTGTGCATGACTGTGAATAAAATTGATTTTATAAAAAAACAACAGACGCGCTAATTTCTTGCTAACAAATACACACTTATAATAACAATAGGTAATTTTATAAAATTGTAAAATATTAAATACTATGAAAGATATTAACATAGATTCTGCTATCTCGTTGTTGCCGCAACTCGGCTTTATAAATGTAGAAATAGATCCTCGGATTGACTTGTTTGGTGAAATTGAGAGGCTAAAGAAGGAGAAAAACGCGATTGTACTCGCACACTATTACCAAGACCCAGACATTCAGGACGTTGCAGACTACATTGGAGACAGCCTTGGGTTGGCTCAACAAGCTGAAAGGGCAAACGCCGAAATGATTGTTTTCGCAGGCGTTCATTTTATGGCAGAGACAGCAAAAATTTTGAATCCAAAAAAGAAGGTGTTGCTACCTGACCTTAGAGCAGGATGTTCTCTTGCTGATTCTGCGCCTGCGAACTTGTTCAGTGCATTCAGGGATAAGTATCCTGAACATATTGTTATTTCTTATATTAATTGTTCTGCTGAGATTAAAGCGTTAAGCGATATAATATGTACATCGAGCAATGCAGAAAAGATTGTGGAATCGCTTCCTGTAGATCAGGAAATTATTTTTGCACCTGACAAAAACCTTGGAGCCTATTTAATAAAGAAGACAGGTCGTAGTATGGTTCTGTGGAACGGCGCCTGTATGGTTCATGAGATCTTTAGTTTTGAGAAGATTATGAAGTTAAGAGTCAGACATCCAGCGGCAAAGCTGATTGCCCATCCAGAATGTGAAGAGCCGATTTTGAGAATTGCTGATTATATTGGATCAACAACTGGGCTGCTTAATTATACTAGGGACGATGAATCGCAACAGTTTATTGTTGCCACAGAGGCTGGTATTCTACATCAGATGCAGAAACAATCGCCGGAAAAGATTTTCATCCCTGCGTCGCCATCGGGTAATTGTGCATGCAATGACTGTCCACATATGAAATTAAATACTTTAGAAAAGCTGTATTTGTGTATGGAATATGAGATGCCTGAAATTGTAATGGATGAGAACATATTAAATGCTGCTCGCAAGCCTATTAGGCGAATGCTTGATATTAGCAAGAAATATGATTTGTAATAGTTAGCGGCCAAGATATATCATTAGGATCTGAATGTCTGTAGGGTTCACTCCGCTTATTCTGCTTGCATGTCCCAATGTGCTGGGCTGCACCTGTTTGAGCTTTTGTAATGCTTCTGTCGACAGGGATGTTATTCTGTCGAAGTTGAAATTTTTAGGAATTGTGAGGCCATCTAATTCACTTGCTCTTTGTGCAAGCTGTATTTCTTTATTAATGTACACTTCATACTTAATTTGAATTTCTGCTTGCTCGAGTGATTCGCAAGCGTAATTTTTTAAAGCGTCACTTAATCTTGGGATTGCAGTTGAAAGAGACATAATATCTATGTCTGGTCTCAGCAATAATTGTATAGCTTTTTGTTTCTGCAGAAGAGGTGAGTTGTTCCTTTCATTTAAGTAGTTCTCAGTTTCGCTAACTTCAACTGAGAACTGTTTTAGAATTTCTTTTATCTTTTCAACACTCTGTTTTTTTTGAGTTACTTTAGTCATACGTTCATAGGAAGCAAGTCCTAATTTATAACTCTTTTCCGTAAGTCTTAAATCTGCATTGTCTTGGCGTAAAAGTGTCCTGAATTCTGCTCGGGATGTAAACATTCTGTAAGGCTCTTCAGTACCTTTGCTGACAAGGTCATCAATTAAAACACCTATATAGGCCTCGCTTCTTGTAAGGATAAAAGGCGCTGAATTTTTTGTTTTTAGGTGGGCATTTACCCCTGCCATTAAACCCTGGCAGGCCGCTTCTTCATAACCAGTTGTTCCATTTATTTGGCCTGCAAAGAACAGGTTGTTAATAATTTTTGTCTCCAGGGAATGAGCAAGCTGAGTTGGTGGAAAGTAGTCGTATTCAATAGCGTAGCCAGGCCTGAAAAACTTAACAGTTTCAAAGCCTTCAACACTACGAAGGGCATCGTATTGTACTTCCTCAGGTAATGATGTTGAAAAGCCATTGACATATACTTCCACGGTATCCCATCCTTCAGGTTCAATAAACAGTTGATGTCTGTCTCTTTCCGCAAAGCGGTTTATTTTATCTTCAATGCTTGGGCAATATCTGGGACCGACCCCCTCAATTCGTCCCGTATACATTGGGCTTCTGTCGAAGCCGGTCTTTAAAATGTTATGGACATGTTCATTGGTATATGTTATCCAGCAGCTTTTTTGTTTTTTAGGTTTGTTTGTTTCCAGAAATGAAAATCCGACAATTTTACTATCTCCTTCTTGCTCCTGCATTTTGGCATAGTTAATCGAACGGCCATCAACTCTTGGGGGCGTTCCGGTTTTTAACCTTTCGCTTTCAAAACCTAATTTTACCAACTGTTCTGTGATACCTGTGGCCGCTTTTTCAGATACGCGACCCCCACCAAATTTTTTTTCCCCTATATGTATAATCCCGTTCAAAAAGGTACCACTGGTTATTACAACTGATTTTGAAAATATACTGTGCCCCAATCCCGTTACCACACCACAAGCGGTATTTTTTCTAATAATTATAGAGGTAACCATATCCTGATAAAAATCCACGTTCCTTGTTTTTTCAAGCATTTCCCGCCATTTAATGGCAAATTGCATCCGATCGTTTTGTGACCTTGGACTCCACATAGCTGGACCTTTGGATTTATTCAGCATTCGGAATTGTATCATACTTAAGTCCGAAACAATTCCAGAGTAACCGCCCATTGCATCAATTTCTCGTATGATTTGTCCTTTAGCTATTCCACCCATAGCGGGATTACAGCTCATTTGTGCGATAGTTTGCATATTCATTGTTATGAGCAAAACTTTTGAGCCCAGATTAGCGGCCGCTGCTGCGGCTTCACAGCCAGCGTGACCTGCGCCTGCCACAATAACATCATAGTGCTTAAACATAGAGATTCAAATTTGCATTTGCTAAAATGAAGGGTGTTTAATTGTTCCACGTGGAAACATTATTAAATACTTACCATTTGTGATTTGTATATAATTTCAAATAAACATCTTCTTTTTCAGTCATAACCCTTTTTTCTTTTACTGTTTTGTCCTTATAACCGCATAAATGAATAGCTCCGTGAAAAAGAAGTCTATGGAGTTCATCAGAACTGGAGGTATTATATTTTACAGCATTTTCTTTGAGGCGGTCTACGCTGATATAAACCTCCCCATATATTTTATTTGTTTCTGATAAATCAAATGTGATGATATCGGTATAGTAGTCATGTTTGAGAAACCTTTGATTGATCTTTAGTAAATATTCGTCTGTACAGAAGATATAGTGTAGCCCTTTCAATTCTTTTCTTTCAATTTTAAAGATTTTTTCAATAAAGAGTTTTAGTTTTTTTCTCTCCTTAAAAAAAGAGATTTTTTTCATGCAATGGAAGTAAACATTATTAGAAGATGTAGCCATTTCCGAAAATCGTAATGTTGTTTGCTTTTTCAAAGTTACTTTTGTTTATTATTTAAAAATGAAGAGATTATCAGAATTGTCGATAGGAACAAAAGCAACGATTCATTCTTTTGAAAAAAACGATCTTTTTTTGAAATTAATGGAAATGGGATGTGTGCCAGGAGAAATTATCAAAGTTGAACAAATTGCTCCTTTGGGAGACCCAATCTCAATTATAGTTGCTGGTTACAATCTTAGCCTTCGTTTAGATGAAGCCGATAATGTTTTTGTAGTAGAGATAAAATAATATAATTAATTGATTTTCAATATTATAAATGAAAATCGGACTATATTTTGGTTCATTTAATCCCATTCATCACGGACATTTGATTATTGCTACCTATGTCCTTCAAAATTCCGATTTAAATCAGATCTGGTTTATTATTTCTCCCCAAAACCCATTAAAAGCTTCCGTTTCTCTATTGAATGAATATCATCGCCTATATCTCGTACAATGTGCAATAGAAGGAGAAATTAACCTAAGGGCAAAGGATATCGAGTTCAAACTGCCTAAGCCTTCCTACACGGTCAATACGCTGGCATATTTGCATGAATTGTATCCTTCGTATCGATTTTGTATTATTATGGGAAGTGATAGCTATTCTAATATTTCCCGATGGAAGAATTATGAATTTATCATGAAAAACTATCCTATATACGTCTACGGACGGCCTGGACATGATATGAATCAAGCGACTAACACTAATCCACATGTGATATTTTTGAACGCCCCGCTTCTACAAATTTCGGCTACATATATACGAGAAGCGATAAAACGAGGAAAATCTATACGTTATTTGGTGCCTGAAAAAGTGCTGGAGGAGATTGAGCAGAACGGTTACTATAAGTAACCTTATGCTTTATATTAATCCAATCTGATCCTTTTTGGACAACGCTTTTATGATCAGGAAATAGGAATTGTCAATAATCTGTTTAATACACATACTACATCAAAACACTTTAAAATTATGTAAATGAAATTGATTCCCGCAAATGGATCTTACGCTATCTGTTGTTATACTTTCTACTATTCCTGATATTTTAGCTTGCAGGATTTCAATATTATTGTAAGCAACCATGCTTGCGCTGCCTTTAAAGTGTCCCACATTTTTTTCTTCCGGGTTTAATTCAGGGGGAGTAAGGTGCCAAGAACCACAAAATACAGCGTACTCTTGTGATTTCAATTTAAATCAACTCCTTCGCAGGATCCCAAAATTTGTTTTTGAAATCAACCACTGTGTCATTATTGACTTTCACTCCTTCTTTTTCTAATAATTGCTGCATCAGTCCGGGAGCGGAAAAGTGATGCTTGCCCGTAAGCATGCCGTTGCGGTTCACTACACGGTGTGCAGGCACTTTTGGTTTTGCGTGATGCGCCCCGTTCATTGCCCAGCCTACCATGCGAGCGGAAAGCTTTGTTCCAAGGCATGCAGCGATAGCGCCATATGATGTAACCCTTCCTTTCGGTATCTGGCGAGCTACCTGATAAACCATCTCAAAAAAAGACTCTTCATTATTCCCGGATGGCGTGATTGTTTTGAGTTTTTCTTTTTCAGGCATAAGTAAGAAAATAAGTGTTATGCATTTGATTCTTTACACCATATTTTATTCATCTTTTGCTTCGTCAGTTGGGTGCGCTTTGGCTCAGGCACCATTTCATAATTATAGGGACATTGTATGCAGCCATAACCACAACAAAAACCCTTTTCGAGATGATATTTTTCAGTCAATACAATGTATCCATGCTCGTCGTAGTAAAAGTCAGTCCGTTCAACTAATCGCTGCTTCATCTTCTTTGATTCTTTTGTGTAAAATATCATCCAGGTCAGCCAACGGTTTTGAGGTCAGAGAAAAGCAAATATAATGTATGCGCTTGCTTTGCGCAATATCAAGGCTTTCATAATAGGTTTTGATTTTCAACTCGTCCCTGATCTTCGGTTGCGCATATACGTTATCAATGCTTTGATGTAATTGCAGGCCATACATTTCAATCACGATCAGAGTAAAAGCGAACAGATCCGGCGAATCTGTTTTCAGGTGTATAAGACCATTTTCAGGAAGTATCTGGTGGTACAGTCTTAAAAATCGTGGATGTGTCAATCTTTTTTTTGCCTTCGATTTCCGCAGATGAGGATCTGGAAAGGTCAACCAGATTTCTTTTGCCTCGCCTTTTGCAAAATAATGATCAATTTTGTCAATATGTGTGCGCAAAAAAGCGGCATTGGTTATTTTTTCTTCTAAACATTTTTTTGCTCCTATATATATGCGGTTTCCTTTCAGGTCAATACCGATAAAATTTTTTTGTGGAAATATTTTAGCGAGATCAACTGTGTATTCGCCTTTGCCGCAAGCCAATTCAAGATAAACAGGATTGTTGTTTTTAAAAAAATATTTCCAATTGCCGGCCATTTCTTTGGGGTATTGTAAAACATTGGGAAAAGATTTGATTGCTTCGAACCTTAGTAATTTTTTCTGCGCCATTCCTGCAAAAATAAAAATGAATAATTAAGAAACTAATAAGAGGATAAATTATAAAGTAGTAAATTTTTTCTGCTAAAAAAATACAAACAATTGCCAATAGCATTATAAACAAAAATGCCCCTTCACAATTGAAGAGGCAAGCAATAAGAAAACGACACACAAGAGAAAATTAGATGCTGTAGAGGGAGTACAGCAACCTATTTTTTCTCATTTTTACGGAAATGCCTTGCTAGCTATGGAACTCAGTAAAATAAGGCGTTTAACTTAACCCCATTTGCATCATTGATTAAAATGAATATAAATAAAACGGCCAACTAAGCAGCCAACTACGAACTTTTAGTATAACTTAGCGTCAAATACCTAAGTTATGGGCGACGTAAATTTCTACCTGAAGAAAGCCGATGAGTCTGGCAAATCACTTATTTACCTTCAATATCGGTACAATGGCCGCAAGCTTGTTTTCTCTTTTGGGCAGAATATTGACCCGGCAAACTGGAAGCGCAGCAAGCAGCGAGTAAAGAGCAACGCGGAGACGACAGCTGACGGCAAGCACTCGCTTAACGATCTGCTCGACAACCTTGCCAATGTGTGCGAGAAAGCCTATAACACTGAGATAAAGAATGGCATCCCAGAGCCATCGACGCTGAAAAGGCATTTAGTCGATTTTATCAACCAGAACAAAGGCAAGGATGATGGACCAACGCTATACAGCTTGATTGAGAGGTTCAAAGCTGGCGAGATCCAGAGCAATGGCAAAGAGAAAAGCAGCGGGTCATTGCAAAACTATCATGCGGTCCTGCAGCACTTAAAAAGCTTTGAGAGGGACACCAGGTATAGCGTTAATTTCGATTCCATCAACCTTGATTTTTTTTATAAGTACACGATCTACCTGAAAAAAGAAAAAAAGCTCTCGCCAAATACCATTGCAAAAGACGTCAGGTTGCTGAAGGTGTTCTTGTCGGAGGCCGTCGACCTTGGCTATACTGATAACCTTCAATTCAAGCACAAGAAATTTTCGATGCCTGGCGAAGAGACTGACGCGGTTTATCTCACAGACAAAGAAATCATGGCGCTTTACAACTACGATTTCTCAGGCAACAGAAAGCTGGACAATGTACGAGACCTGTTCGTGTTCGGCTGCTTTGTCGGGCTCAGGTACTCAGATTACTCAGAAGTGAAACCTGACCAAATTGTAACTATTGATGGTGATTTTTTCATTAAGCTGATCACGCAGAAAACAAAGGAGCTTGTGATCATACCATGCAACCCAATAGTATTAAAGATTTTTGACAAATATGCAGCGCATGCGAACAAGCTGCCCAAATCAATATCTAACCAGAAATTCAATGACTACGTTAAAAAAGTCTGCAAGGAAGCTAAACTGAACGAAAAAGGCCGGCTATCAACAAACCCGTCAAAAGAGTTATGGGAATGCGTGTCATCTCACACAGCCCGGCGCTCATTTGCGACCAACTACTATCTGGAGGGTTTCCCGACCATTGACCTGATGAAGATAACTGGCCACAAAACAGAGAAGGCCTTTTTGAATTATATTCGGGTAACAAAGTTAGACACTGCGAAAAGATTGAGTGACCACATTAAAAGGAATTGGAGCGCGAAGATGATGAGGGTAGCATAACATTTAATTATCAAAAACATTTGTATGAAAGTCGCGGCAATTTATTTTCCTTTTTTTTGTTTGTTTTTGGGGTGTCAAGATTCTACCACAAAAAAAAAGGAATTGTCCTCGGAAGAAGCAAACAGACAATATCAAGAAATGGAAATATCCTCAAATTCTGAAAAAGTAATGCTTCTATCTGTCATCAAACATATTTCGTATGACACACTCAAAGGGATTCTGGTTGAGTATTATTCTCATGTAGACGAACATCGGTTAGGCGACAGTTTATCTGTATATTCTAAAAATGCCATTGATAAAATCTCTGAAAAATATAAACTTGATCCAGCAAAAGTGGCTGCGTTGATATTTAGCTACAAGTATGAGATGTTGACAAAAGAAGAAATTGGCGATAATGCGATTGAGGAGGAGCATTCAGACGATAATCGGGATGATTCGAGGGATTATTGAATTCTTATTTCATGATTGTGCAAAACATATTTATAGAACTATGAAATATCTTATACTGGGATTTGAAAGCATACTTTGTTTAATTGTTATATTCTCACTAGTTACCGGCGCTTCAACAAGACAGCCCTATAGTTACTACGAAACATTGCGCTGGGTAGTTTCGATATCCTCGCTCATACTTATGTTGGTATCAATCGCAAAAAGAAATTTTGGGATATTAGCCTTTTTTATATTGACGGCATTTTTATTTAACCCAGTACATAAGGTCTATCTAAAGAAGAATACCTGGCATCTTATAGATTATACCATTGCGATAGTCTTTACACTACTTTTTTTGTACAACATTTATGAATCAAAATTTTGGTTCAAATTGAAGGCGGAAAGATGATGAGGAGAGGCTGGCCTAATAAAAATTTTTTATATTAAACGACAATTAACAGCTTGTAGAACTTCCGAACCTTCCGTCACTTGTGTTTTCAGCGTCGTCCCACGTGTTAATAGTAATCAAAAAATGCAAATCAAAGAGTGTATAAGTGCCGCTCACACGACAGTTGGTTAACCAGAATATATTGCTGTCGAGATTTTTTAGCAACCAAACGAAATGTCAACTGCTACCGACGAATTATAGGCGTCTGTCGAAAATGGTAACGCTCCCTGATCAGCTGGAGCGCTTTGAAGGCTAAAATCATATGCGGTATTTGATGCAGGCATCAAAAATTCATAATGCGGATCGCCATCACCGGAAGGCCTGATTTCTCCACCTTCGTCGGCTGAATTTATTAATGTAAATTTTAGCTCCCAAGTATCATTAGTATTGGTACTGCTGCCTCGTCCAGTAAATTTAAAGCTGCCATCAGGGAAAATTTCAAACATCCCATTGTTTAAAGTCCCATCTCCTGAAGTTAAATTAAAGTAAACAGCTTTTCTATCGGTGTAGATCTAAAATTGCTCGCGTCCGGTTGGGAAGTCCATAGATAATCATTTTGAGTTTAGACACCAATATACCATAATTAAAGAAAGGTTTTATCAACGCAATGTTATTCCATAAAATGATAATTCGCAAATGCTTTACGAAATTTGCCCCAACCTTTAAACCCGGCGTTATTAGTAACGTTTTTTGATCGAGGAATCGGCAGCCTTTATTTTTATGGCCTTCTCGCAAGCTTGGCAATGCTCCTGGCTCATTTGTGCTGAAGCTCACTACCAGTTAAATTATACCATGCGTTCTGCATATCATGTACATGCTTCATTGTCGCAATAACATTATGCCCTGCATCGTATATTTCAAATTCCTTTTGCTGGTTCTCCATAATAAATATCCCTGGATAAATCTCATACTCGAACGCTGTGTGGTTGTGATGAGCAATTTTTTTGCCTGTTGCCCTGAAGCCCATTCTTGCGAACCATGCGCCGCTCAATGTCAGGAACTCAAAAGCGCCTTCCAGTATCTTACCAGAAGCGATGTCCTCAATATCTTTTTCAGTGACTTTGTGGATCTCCAAAGCTTGCTTCTTGAAAAGAAGATTGCCGGAGCGAAGTTTTTCAGTGTTGATCATTTATAAATAAAAAAAGTTTGGTGACCGAAGATCATGCGGAATGTGGCTGTTGGTATTTTTTTTAATGAGGAATATTTTTCTTTCAAAAAAGCGGCAAATGTAAAGGTTTTTATCTGCAATCAAAATCAACATTTTACCACGTATTGTTGATTATTAAATTGCGACAGTTTATAGAGTAAATAGTATTTTTACATATTGACTTTAGAAGCTCTTTTAAATGGGGATGCCACACGGCAAATGTGGCATCAGGACTTTTTACGGACGACAATATTCAACTGAAAACAAATTTACATCTCCCTCAGATATACCTCCAAAAATTAGTTTCCCCACCGTGTTCACAACTCAAAAATTATTATAAAATAGTTTTTTACAGTGATTATTCATAGCTGGAATGGTTTTGCCTATGATTCTTTTGATTAGATGGACGAAAAACAAACCATGTAAGGACATTAAAATTTTTCGTTAAGGCGAAATGGCATCTCCGCCATGAAGGAGATTTGTTCACATTTTAATCCAGGCTATGAAAAGCACTGTTAAAAAACCCCCTGACGAAGAGGGGGTTCTAGAGAAATGGCTTAAAATTGGTAAAGTGTGTCTGTACTTTGCTAAAGCTATCAGGATTTTCTTCGACCATTTATGGTAATCTTGTAGCGCTTAGAACAGCAAGCCCTCAGGTATCAACTGGGGGCTTTTTTATTTTGCAATATACATACCAAGAACGAAATCAGTTATAAATTATTTTGTAAATAATATAATCTGCTATGGCTCAGCATCTCAGCCGTGCTACTCAGAGGATCTGAGCCAAAAAGCTTCTTATTTGTCCTTAATCCTCTTCTTCTCATATTTCTTCACCCGGTCATCAATAGCCTCAGCATACACGTCTTTGATGCTCAGGCGATCCCAATACGCGACATCCTTCATTTGCTCAAAGCGCTTAGTAGTTGCTATGATGATATATTTCTTTTCACCCTCTTTGGTTCTCTTTGCAACTGCTGTTGTTAGATTTTGGAGTCTAGTCTTTAGCCCTGCATGCTTTTTTTTGACTTTGGTACTTGTAATATTTGACCATTACCTGGCTTCCCTTTAAAATGGAGCTAAATTTTTAGAGGGAAGTTTTCTTTAATTTTATCAATAGCTTTTCGATAATACAAAGTCATGGCAGCAAACAACAATAAAAAGCAAAGGTTTCTTGATATTATTCAAGAACTGTTTTCATACAATATAACGGAACAAGAAATTCCGGATTATACTGAAATCCATTTCAGCAACAGCGAAATAAAAGGCAGCTCGTTCTATTCAAATTTAATTGATGCTTTAAGAGATTATATTGTTGGTAAGAAATATGATCAATTCAAGGCGGGAGAGATTTGCTTTTATTGTTTAAATCAGCAGGCAGAGCTGGAAGCACTAAAAAGCAATATTACGCTTCCTGTTAATGGAGAACTGAAACAGACGAACTTGGCAATTGCAATTATTCACTTCACAAAAAGAATGCTTGAAGCGCAAGTTCAATCAAAAATATATTACAACGCTTATTTTTTTCTTTCAAAAATAAAGTTGTTAGACATTAACGCTCTGGTCTTTGAAGCTCGGGAAATTTCATTGAAGAATGGAGAGAATCTAAAAAAGATATTTGAAAAACCTCTAGATATAGCTATATCCAACATTAAATATTATGAGGATTTCATAGTTCCATTAAACCTAAAACTTTTAAACCGGCACTCGCACAAAGAGGGAGAGATAAAAAGCGCTCTTGAAAGATATTGCATAAATAGCACTTATGAAATCATTAAACTTGATGAAAAGGACTTTAGATTTTTCATAGCAGATAAACAGTGTATTACGAATGAAGATTTAGTCAACTATTGTAGTAATCTCTCATACCTGCTAATAAATGAATTTGGAGTTGGCCGGAAGGGGCTTCTCAATGATCCGAATCAAAAGGATGATAGTGAAACAAAAAATATTACAAATAGCCTCGGAGACGAAAATATTTTTTTGATACATGAGAGTCTAAGTGAGATAGAACGTATTTATGGAACAACAAAAAAATTGGATGATGAATTCAACGAAGCCATCTCAACCACATCTAATAGATCGCTTTATGTTAATGAAAGAATCGATCATCTTAAAAAAATAATCAATTACCCATATATTATAGATGTTCTAAAGCCAGACAGCGGCCATCACTTTCAAATCCGTTTGGAGGAAATTAAAAAACTAAGTTTCTCATGGATCATGCAAAGCAAAAAAATCGACGATTACAATCTTGCAGATTTCAGAAGCTTTGTAAATCTATTGTCAAAAGATTTTACAGGTTTCCCGGTTGAAAAAAACAAAATTCAGTACCACTCTTTATTGATGTTGGCTGAAGGTGCTTCGATTGCAAACCATATTTTTAAAATCGATTTGCTAAGACAGTCGGCGGGTGGTTCTGACCAAATTGAAGCTCTTCTAGTGGAACCAAAGAGTGAAAAAGCAAAGCCTAGTGTAAAGGCATACGCTATTATGCATGTATTTTTAGAAAGGTGTGGAGGGCAAGGCATTACAGAAACTAATAAGAAAAAATTGGCCGCCAAATACGGATGGTCTGAAATATCACTCAGAAACACTTTTAGAGAATGCTCAAAGGATGATTTTTTGGAACATATAAATCATGGAAATAAAAAATCTGCAGATTCAAAAATTATTAATTTCAAGAAAGCTTTGGAGTTGCTAGAATCCCAAGATCACAAAGCTCTTCTGTTGGCAAAAGAAACCTTTTCACGTCTCCAAGTTCAATACGATAAATACTATTTTAAATAAAGTGTACTAGGGTATACCAGGGTATCATTGACGAGACCATAAATATTTGCTTCGTAATAAAGGCAACCATTTATGCAAATACAAAACCCGTTTGAGCTTATTATTGACCGGCTCAATGTGATTCAAGCCAGAGTTGGCGATATTGATACCATAGTTCGCTCAGGAAATATACCTCCGCTTAGAAAACAGGATAAGAAAAAGAAGACAAAGGCTTCAACCGAAAAGAAAGAAAAGGAGGTAGCCAATGGATAAGATCATCCTTTCTCCTATAGAGCTCAGCGAGCTGTTATCAGGACTGCGGGCTGTCGTCAAAGAAGAACTACAGTCCCAGCAGAAAGACCAGCAGCTAGAAAAAATGCTGTCACCCGCCGAGACCTGCAATCTCTTCCAGCCAAAAATCACTAAGCCCACTTTAACAGCCTGGACCCGGGAGGGAAGATTGACTGAGCACCGTATCGGTTCTAGAATTTTTTATAGATACTCCGAGGTAATGGAAGCAGTGGGTAAGATAAAGCGCTATAAGAAAAATTGAATAAAAAAAGCCGAGTAACAGCCCGGCTCAAACTTTTTAAGATTCAAATAATATACAGTGCAAATTTCAGAAAAATTACTGACACCAGAAACAAAAAAGAAAGAAGCTCCGATTTTGCCAATGGCTTCATTTGTTGACGCGGATCAAATCCCCAAGCCAGTTGGCCACAAAAGTGAAACCGCTGATCCAGAAACTTACTATGATAAATTCTTTCGATCTATTATGGACCAGGCAAAAGACTATCCTTTGCCGGTGCCAGTCGTCAACATCATTCAGGATGGCGAAGAAATACCATTGCTTACATTGAAATCATATAGCCTTTGGCAGGGTAAGCAAAAATCAAAAAAGACAACTGTTTTAGCAATCATGATTGCCGCTTTTATCAGTCATGAATTAAATACCGATTCCATCCGGTTCGACAAAGGTCTGAAAGGGAAGGTGCTTTTCTTCGATAATGAGCAAGGGGAAAGCTATGCAGCCAGGACAATGAAGCTGATATTGAAATTAGCGGGACAGGAAATAAACCATAATCTGAAATATTGTGATTTGCGAGAATTCACACCGTTAGACCGCGCTAAAATAATTGAAGCTGGCATCGAATTCACCCCAAATGTAAAACTGGTGATCATAGATGGCATCGTTGATCTGATGACAGACTTTATGGATGCGTCTGAGGGGCATCTTACAATAACAAACCTAATCAAGCTTTGCTCTCTTTATGATATTCATGTTGCTGGCGTGCTACACCAAAACAAGAATGATAAAAACGCGCGCGCCCATGTAGGTACAATATCATCTCAGAAATGCGAGATTGAAATATCAACCGAGGTCGATCCGGAAGATATTTCGCAGAGCATTGTGACATGCGCAAACAGCAGAGGTTTGCCTTTCAAACCTTTTGCTATCAGATGGGATAAAGGATCATGGCCTTGCATCAACCAGGAATGGAGCACCGATAAAAATAAAGACGCGAAAGATGCCAAGAATTTTGAAAAGAACAAGGAGATCGCTGAGGCTGTTTTTAAGCCATTTACGGCGCTTTCTCACACTGAGGCTATCAACTCGATAATGAACATCTCTTTGAAATCAGAAAGCACAGCCAAGCGCCTGATAAAAGAATATTTAGCATGGGGGCTGATAACGAAAGGCCCAGATGGAAATTACCGTATTAGCAGCACACAGGGTTCAGGGTTCACGCAAGGTTCAAACGGGGTTCATGAACCTGTTCAATAGAGGGTTCATTCATCCCCCTATTTATAGGGGATGAACCTGAACCCCAGAAATGATCCTCTAAAATCAAGATTAAAAATGAACCCTAAAACAAGTATTTATAAAATGAGCTGGATGGACATCCATACAAGTTTATACAAATGCCAGGCTGATAACAGTGGCCGAGCAGCGACCTACGGAGACATACTATTGACTCAGTTTGGAATGCCTCATGATTGGTACTGCGAAACCACTCCGGGTTCAGGCGATTGGGTAAATGGAAGGTCAAATGACTTGGACACGATAATTGAACTGCGAAACCTTGATCGCTCAGCGACCAACTACAAAACGAAAAAGGCAGAATTGAAAGCCCGTTTACAAGGGTACACACCGGCCGCATTGCTCGAAACCAAAAAGAAGGGAATGGTAAAAGAAATCAACAGGACCGGATTGATGCAGCTTGATTTTGATTACAATGATATTTCGGAGTATGATATTGAAGAGCTGAAGCGCTGTGTTTTTAGCCTTCCATTCGTTTGTTTCTGCGGGTTGTCCTGTAGCGGAGATGGATTTTACGCACTGGCAATGATTTCAGAGCCTGAAAGACTTTTTGAATACGCAGAGCACTGCTTTGCAGTTCTATTGAGTTATGGCTTGAAAGCAGATACCAGTAAAGGAAAGAAGCCGGAAAATCTCCGTTACTTATCTTATGACTCGAATATGCTTGTCAAGGATAATCCGGAACCGTTGCGTATAAAAAAATTCTATACAAACCCTGAGCCTAGGAAAATATTTTCATCTAATCAGCCTGTCAGAAACTATACAAGCAATAACAATCTAGTACAAGCAGGTTTATCTAAAATTCAAAGCGCACAGACTGGACATAGATGGCAAACAGTACAGCAAGTGGCTTACACTCTTGGGGGTCTCAACGACCAATCACTAATTTATGAACTCAAAAGTGCGATTGAAAGCAACCCTGAATTCAATGGAGAGGAAATAAAATATTGCAAATGTGCTGAAGACTGTTTTGCAGCGGGATCTCTGAAACCACTTAATAAAATGCAGACAACATGAACACGGAAAATAATTTTTCTAATTGGCCGGAAAAATTGGCAAAGCTAAAAAGGGATTTTATCTCAAAAGAGAAAACTCTACTTGGACAGCTAAGCAAATTGATGAACAAAAAGCCGTATTCTGATCGTAGCACAGAAGAACTAAAAAGGGCGATAGAAGTGTTTGTGATCTTAAAAAAGTGCGATTGCGTGGAACCAATCCAGACACTCGGCGCTCTTTTCAGATCCAGGCAAGAAATAGCTGATCGGCAAATTTGCGCCGGCGAGTGCCAGAAACTTTTTGCTTGTGTAAGAGCGGTATCAATTAAAATCTTGGCAAAAAGCAAGCATAACAGAGATGAAACAGCGAAGAAAAAAAAGCGCGGCCTTGAATGGCACGACGGTTTTTATATCTCGGTCGCTGACATACCATCATTTATTACGTGGTTCTTGGAGTTTACTGACACTTCAAAAATTGATGGGATATGAACTGGAAAGAACGTCTAAGGCATCTGAAGCTACAGGACATCAAGAATAAATTCGCTGCTTACTACAAGGACGGCGAGGGCGATAACATGATCTTGAAGCCATGGAATGACAGTACAACTAACGGCCTGAAGAAATGCATCATGGATTTTTTGAGTCTCTCAGGCCACTACTGCAATCGCATTAACACCTAAGGACAAGCCGGGATAACAAAAATGTCTAAATACAACATCTTCTCTGGGCGCCTAGATCACATTGAAAAAGTGCGAGACACAAAAAACATGACCGCAAAGGGTACATCTGATATTTATTCTCTAATATAAGGAGCCGATGTAAGGATTGAAGCAAAAGCTGGTGCAGACAAAATCAGAAAAGACCAGATAGCCGAGGGCGATAAAATCAAAAGGGCGGGCGATCATTATTTCATCGCCCATGACATGCAAAGCTTTGTGGACTGGTCTGACATGTTAATTGAAACCCCCGGCATACTGTGGTGTTTACTGCGAAAAAACTGAGAATAATAAAGAATGTTCTTATAAATAAAAAAATAGAAAATGGCTAATAGTACTTCATTAGAAAATCTAAAACCTTTCAAAAAGGGCGATGATTCCCGGAGGAACGTAAATGGCCGACCGAAAACACTTCCCGACCTGAAAGAAGCTCTTATAGAGGCACTTGGAGATAATGAAAATGGCGTTGCGGGACTGGAAAAAGTTATCCGGGCATTGACGGCCAGAGCGCTTAAAGGAGACGTGAGGGCATCAAAATTGATTCTAGAGCGCGCTTATGGCAAGTCAAAGCCCCAGATGGATATCACGGGGAAAAATGGAGCCGCGCTTCAGGTCAGTGTTTTTAAGATCGGTGACAAAGAATTTGAACTATAGACATCCTATGAACTCTGTATATAACAATAAAATTCAACCCTAATGCCATTCGAGAAAGGACAATCCGGAAAACCTACAGGTAAGCCGAATGGAGCAAAAAACAAAGCGACAGAAAACCATTGTAACATGGTTATATTGAAGATTATAATGCCATCTTCCCTAATAATTTAGGTTTCAGAAAATAAATTGATATGCCAAAGTTCCCAACCTTTCCAACCTTGTACGATGATTGTTTGCAAATAAGTATATCAGGTTTGAAACGTTTACAATATTTGAACGAACCCTCTTATAAAGGGGGTATTCTGAACTGGAAGAGAAATGATGTTAGTACAGCAAGTATCAGGATTGAAGTGAATACTCTTTGTGAATTGCCTTACATTGAACTGGATTATAAATGCAATGAAGCATTAATAAAATACCGCGTTCAGCTTGTTTCAATTCCTTCAAATTTAGGCAATGGTATTGTTTGGTTTTTTGTTTGCCCGCACACAAAGAAGCGATGCCGGAAATTGTATTTAGGAGACACCTACTTTTATCATCGTTCAACTTTCAGGGGTTGTATGTACGAAAAGCAAACACAGAGCCACAGTACCCGAAAACTGCATAAGCAGTTTGATAAATTGCAATCAGCCGACGAGGCCTATGAACAGATTTACACCAAGCATTTCAAAAAGTATTACAGGGGCAAGCCGACGAAACGATATTTAAAACTATTGAAACAGATTGAAGGAGCAAATGGGATTTCCGAGGAAGCACTTTTATCCTTGTAAAAACAACTTCAGGATTTTCTGCATAATTTAAGTGAAACCTGAATTTTTTTTGGGGGAGGTAACAAATATGTTACTTTTGTCTTTTCCATCCTATCAAAGACAAACTTTATTATTAATTCTCAAACTTACAATTTATGAACAAAATCGAACGGGGAGATCATTTTAAAAAATTAAAAGATGACATCAAAACAGGTTGTCGCTTTGTTGAAAAAACACGGCTGGGTAGAAAAGAAGCAAAAAGGCTCCCATAAGCAAATGGAGCATGTTGTTTTTAAGAAAAAGATTACAATACCAATGCATAATGGTGATTTGCCGATTGGTACATTAAAAAGTATATTGAAGCATGCGAATCTTAAAATTTAAGAGCTGTTTCAATTAAAATGAGTTGAAAACATGATTGACAAAAAGGTAGTAACCTTAGATTTGATTGTGGAACGCGGAAAAGGGCGGTTATGGGGGCGTGTTTTACTTAAGGGACATTTACTTGTTGAATCTGCGACTTCTTTAGTTACGCTTCAAAAAAAGATGAAGTCACTTTTGAGCAATGAAATAACAGGAATTAGTAATAAAAATATTGAGTTCAATATTAAGTTCGACTTAACCGCCTTTTTTGAAAAGTCTGATTTTTTAAACATGTCTGGCATAGCCAAGCATGCAAAAATAAACCCGACACTTTTGCGCCAATATGTTTCCGGAAACAAATTCCCTTCTGAGGAGAGGGTAAAAGAAATTGAAAACGTAATTCGGAAAATTGGCAAAGAGTTGCTACAAACAAAATTGGCAACTCGGCATAATTAGTGAAATTAATAATAGCAAACCTTTAAAAGTTAGTGAAAAAAGTAAGTTTTAGATTATTATAATCCAGGTTTATTTAATTTTTATTCTTCCAATTTCTTTTTTAATTCTTTTTGTTCTACTTGCTTTGTCCACAATTGGTTCTCATATTCTATTCTATTTAATTCTGATCTGTCAAATCTCCCGAATTTAGTCCAATAAACATAAAGGATTGAGGATAGAAG
>Ga0302280_1000510_pt1 | contig 34584 bp, 31 predicted proteins | sample III_Fen_E1_1_FD_198771 | JGI IMG/M metagenome (GOLD analysis project Ga0302280, IMG submission 198771) | Peat permafrost microbial communities from Stordalen Mire near Abisko, Sweden - III_Fen_E1_1 | ecosystem: Environmental > Terrestrial > Soil > Wetlands > Permafrost | place: Sweden: Abisko... | reverse complement strand
ACGACAGCCAACATCAGGCCACTGTTGCACGACAGTCATTTCAAAAAACAGTTCAAATACAGTAGCCTGTAAGAGATTGTAAAGCCAATAGCGGATTTTATTTTTTTCTTTTTGCGCCAGCAGTGCCGGATGTGCAAAAAACCAGACGCCGCATTTTGCTCCGCAATAAGCCTGATGAGCCACCAGCTTGGCGCAAGCTTGCAAATGATCAACGACAACGAAGAAGAGAGCATCCAATTATCCATTCGAAGATAAAAGCCAATCATCTGAATGATTGACTTGCTATAATTCCTAAAAAGTTAATACGCCCTTGCGAACAGAACCCTTTGTGTGCTGGGGTTTCCAGTCAATATGCATTTGCCTTCCTCCTGTAGGTTGTTTAATGGGATGCAGCGTATGGTAGCTTTTGTCTTTTCTTTGATGGCTTCTTCTGTTTCCGCAGTCCCGTCCCAATGCGCAGCAATAAATCCGCCTTTTTCATCCAGCAATTTTTCAAACTCATCCCAGTTGTCTGCATTGGTAATGTGCTCATCGCGGTAAGCAAGTGCTTTGTTGTACATGCTCTGCTGAATATCGTCCAGCAGAGTTGCAATATTTCCTGCCAGGCCATCCATGCTCATGCTCAGTTTAGCCTTGGTGTCTCTTCTTGCCACTTCCACGCTGTTGTTCTCAAGATCACGAAGCCCAAGCGCAATGCGCACGGGCACTCCTTTCATTTCATATTCTGCAAACTTCCAGCCCGGCCTTGCATTGTCGTTGTCATCAAATTTCACGGAAATGCCCAGCGCTTTTAATTCCTGCGCCAGATCTTTTGCTTTGGCATCCAGCAAATCCTTTTTCTCAGTTCCTTTATAAATAGGCACAATGACCACCTGCAGCGGGGCGATTTTTGGCGGCAATATCAAACCGTCATCATCGCTATGCGCCATCACCAATGCGCCAACGAGCCTGGTGCTGACACCCCAGCTTGTTGCCCACACGTAATCCAGCTTGTTGTCTTTATCAGAAAACTTTACATCGAAAGCCTTTGCAAAGTTCTGCCCGAGAAAATGGGAAGTGCCTGCCTGCAATGCTTTGCCGTCCTGCATCAGCGCTTCTATGCAATAAGTATCAATAGCGCCGGCAAACCGCTCGCTGGCTGTCTTTACTCCTTTGATCACAGGAAGCGCCATATAGTTTTCCGCAAATGCTGCATATATGTTCAGCATTTGTTCGGTTTCAGCAATGGCTTCTGCAGCGGTTGCATGAGCCGTGTGGCCTTCCTGCCACAGAAACTCCGAAGTGCGCAGGAAAAGGCGGGTGCGCATTTCCCACCTCACCACATTGGCCCATTGGTTAATAAGCAAAGGCAGATCACGGTAAGACTGTATCCATGTTTTATAAGTATTCCATATGATTGTCTCGCTCGTTGGGCGCACGATCAGCTCTTCTTCCAGTTTCGCATCAGGATCAACCATCACACCGCCATTCACCGGATCGTTTTTCAATCTGTAATGCGTCACTACCGCGCATTCCTTTGCAAAGCCTTCTACATGCGAAGCCTCTCTGCTGAAAAAGCTTTTTGGGATAAACAGAGGGAAATAAGCATTTTGATGCCCGGTATCTTTGAACATCTTATCCAACTGTGCCTGCATTTTTTCCCATAAAGAGAAGCCGTAGGGCTTTATGACCATGCAACCGCGAACAGCCGAATAATCGGCCATACTGCCCTTGATGATCAGGTCGTTATACCATTGGGAGTAATCTTCTTTCCTGCTCGTGATTTCTTTGCTCATACAAGTGATTTCTGATTGCTGTGAAAGATTGGTATTCAAGCATTGGAAAATGTAACCCGGATAACGGATTTACCGTTCACAAAATGCATTCAGCCGGATAATTTACCATCAAAAAATATTTGTAAACTACAAATAATAAATTGTTGTAACTTTACAAGCGAAGCGCAAAAGTAGCAACTTCATCTTGAAAAAAACTTAAAAGTCTTCGGTATGAAACTTCTGATTATATCATTCATTTCTGCGGCAGTTGTATTGACTGGTTGTTCTACTCAGCGTAGCACGGCGCAAAGCTCTGATGACCTGTATTCCTCTCCATCAAAGCAGTCAGGATATGCGGCCAGCAGCAACAGCAATAATGGCGAATATTATGATGCAAATCCGAATGATCAGTACCTGATGATGAAAGCACAGGATCCTTCAAGGTGGTCAACTTTTGATGATTATAGTTATGATGGTTTTTATTCCCCATACAGCAGTTATGGGTATAGCGCAGGTTATTACAGTGCATTTTCTCCCTGGATAACTTTTGGCTACTGGAATCCATACTATTATTACATGAGCGGTTATTACATGTGGAATAGCTTTTACAATCCATATTACTACGGCGTAGTAGTTGTAAACCCTCATTATCCATCTTTTTATAACGCTTACACAGGCATTCACCCTTTTAATGTGAATGCATACAGGAGTGGTATTAATGGCACTGCTTATACAGGCAAGTTTTACACCCCTACAAGGGCTGGCAATTCTTTCAACAACCGCAATTCAACACACCCTTTCTCCAATCAGAGCACTAATTATCAGTCGACCAGAACGTACGTCCCATCATCATTTGGTGGCAGTGGCGGCGGAATGAGAAGCAGCGGCGGTTTTGGCAGATCTGGCAAAGGATAATCAGTCAGTTCAAAGTATTTTATTGGCGTTTTATCAAGCAAATTTCAAATAAGATCATCTTGCATAAGATGAGTGGTTCTTTTGTAGATAATAAGAAACTATAAAGACACTGTGCTTCTGTAATTGGGTCGAACCTACGATAGAAGCAATCATAAAAAAGCTTTTTCAGATAATGGCCTAAAGCTGTTTTTCCAAATATTTCCCCAATAAATTATATTCGCATTGCATTAATCATTTTTATTTCCCTGCATGAAGCGGATTGCCCAATTGCTTTCAATCAAAACGAACTATGACTCACTGATCGCTGCGATTGCAGGTTTCTTTATCATATTTATTTTTACACGCCACAGCGGCATTGGTGTTTCCCCGGATTCTGTTGTTTATCTGAGCACAGCAAGAAATTTGCATGATCATGGCGTGCCCCTTGATTTCAACAACCGGCATCTCGTCATATTCCCGCTGCTGTATCCTGTTTTTCTCAGCCTTTTCATTTCTATCACTACTGTTGACCCTTTGGTTTTTACCCCATTGCTGAATGCCTTTTTATTTGCGATCACCATTTTCACCTGCGGATGGATGATACAACGTTTCAATGTGCATGTGAGATGGTACAAGGAAATCATGTTAAGCTGCCTCGTGCTGAGCCCATGCATGCTGGAGATATACTCCATGATGTGGTCTGAGACGATATTTCTTTTTCTGCTGTTATTGTTCACTATTCTGATGAGCAGATATCTTAGAGACCCTTCAATAAAAAATCTTATCGCTGTTTCCTGCATCGTCAGCATGGCATGCGTAACAAGGTATGCGGGCATTACATTGATTGGCGCAGGCGGCCTGATCATCATTTTAGCACATCACTTCAGCCTGCGCAAAAAGATAATTTACCTGCTGATATTTGGTTTCATATCCTCGTTGCTGCTTGTCGCGAATTTTATACATAATAATGCTCATTCCCTGACGCTTACGGGAGTTCGGGAAAAAAGCGTTACCTCTTTATTTAATAATATTTATTACTTCGGTTATGTGCTTTGCGACTGGCTTCCGTTGCCGGAAAACAGCTATACAATCGCTTTTCTGACAGCATTGAGCCTCATCTTTATTTTTGTAACCGTTCTCATAAGAAGATTTATAAAGAAAATCCATTTCCATTCCTATGAGAATATATCCATGGTGTTTTTTGTGGTATATGCAATGTTCATGATTGTATCTGCTACCCTTTCGCGCTTTGAATTGTTCAGCAGCCGGCTTATATCCCCCGCGTTCATACCCATGCTTTTTGGGGGAAGCTCACTGATCATGGAATTGATAAAAAATGCTGCCTCTGAAAAAAAGCGGCTATGGATAACTGTTATAGTATTGGTCATTTTCAGCGCTTTCCAGATCAATCAGTTAAAAGATGATTTTGAAAATCACGATGGCATCAAAGACGCAGGCATCCCCGGCTACACCGAAGATCCATGGAACAAAGATTCTGAGATCGTAAATTTTTTAAGAAATAACGCAAGAAATTTTCAACCAGGCTACGCCATTTACTCCAATACCGATGATGCAGTTTATTTCTTCACCGGCCTGCCATGCAATAATCTCCCTCATATTCTTTCAGAGGAGGAAAAGAAGGAATTTCTTGAGAAAAAAAAATGTTACCTGATATGGTTTGATGACGGCAGCAATGCTGAACTGCTGAGCCTTGAAGAATCTTTGCGCATTAAAAAAATGGCTATACTCTATCGATTCAGCAATGGCGCGATTTATATTAGCCAATAAAATAATCAAAAGACCGGAAGTCAGAAAAGTCCGAAGGAGAGCCGCATTACTTTCCGGCGAATTATGCATTCAACAAATCCCTGAACCAATAACCGGAATTTTTAATGGTTCTCAATTGTGTTTTAAAATCAACATGAATCAGGCCGAAGCGGGCATTATAGCCTTCAGACCACTCGAAATTATCCATCAGTGTCCAGGCAAAATAACCTTTTATCTTGATGCCTTCTTTTTTTGCGCGAAGCAATCCGGAAAGGTATTGGCTGAAATAATGAATGCGCTGCTGGTCATTTACTTCGCCATCAATCAATTCGTCTTTAAAAGCCGCCCCATTTTCAGTAACCAGAATATCTTTCACGTTTTTATAAGCGCCGAATTTTTTCAGCATGCGATAAAAGCTGTCGGCATTGATTTCCCAACCCATGCTTGTGATGGGCACATTCCGCCTGGCTGCTTTTACTTCCGAAGCCATTACAATTGGTATCAGCGGGTTGTACCTGATCACCACCGGAAAATAATTTTGCAGGCCAACAAAATCAAAATCAAAACGCATTCTTTCAGTGTACTTCCATGTTTTATTATGCATCTCCAGTTTATCGAGAAATTTAAATTCTTCTCTTGGATATCCATTGCCGATAGCCGGTTCAATAAATAAACGGTTCAATAAAATATCAACCCGGTTGGCAGCCAGAATATCTTCTTCTCTATGCGAGAAAGGTATTGCTTCCGAGCAGGAGAAGGTAGTGCCGATGTATGCCCCGGGAACCAGCTTTCTGATGATCCTGCCGCCCTCTGCCTGCGCCAGCACTGCATGATGAATCGCAGGCAAAAAGTTACGCAATCCAATCCGCCCCGGCGCATGCTTGCCAAGCATATAGCCGAGTGAGGTAAATCCCACGGGCTCATTCAAAATGATCCAATTCTTCACTTTGCCACCAAATTCTTCTGCACAGACAGTAACATACCTGCTGAACCATTTCAACATCAGATGACTTGTCCACCCACCTTCTTTCTCAAGCGCAGCAGGCAAGTCCCAGTGATACAATGTAACGAAGGGGATTAGACCGAGTTTGAAGCATTCGTCAATAACGCGGTGATAAAAAGCAATTCCTTCTTTGTTAATCTTTCCGGTGCCTTCCGGCAAAATCCTTGGCCAGGATATGGAGAATCGGAATACTTTAAACCCGAGTGCCTTTGCGAGCAGCAGATCATTTTTATAACGATGGTAGAAATCGCAAGCCAGATAAGGATTGTGGTTGTTTTTTATTTTCCCTTTCTTCTTCGCATATACATCCCAGATAGAAAGGCCTTTTCCATAAGTGTTGTAAGCGCCTTCGTTTTGTGCGGCAGCCATGGCAACTCCCCATAAAAAATCATCGCCAAAATCTTTTGCAGTAAACCTTGCGGGATCAATAAGCACATCAGAAAATTAACCAGCAAAATTTGTGTAAGATAAGTTACGGCAATATTAACATTCAGTTATCTTTTTCAATTGCCTTAGATCATCAGGTGCGATCCAGTGAATGCTTTCATCTTTACGAAACCAGGTCATTTGCCTTTTTGCATAATGGCGGGTGTTCTTTTTAATTTTTTCTGTGGCTTCTGCAAAGCTTATCTTTCCTTCCATATATTCAAAAAATTCTGTGTACCCGACCGTTTGAAGTGCATTGAGGCTTTTATATGGCCGCAGTTGTATTGCCTCTTCCAGCAAACCTTTACTGATCATGTCATCTACCCTTGCATTGATATGCTGGTGCAGTTGTTCCTTAGGCAGTTGCAGGCCAATTTTCTTTATGCTAAAAGCCCGTGTCTTTTTCTGCTTCGATTTGAAGGATTGTATCGATGCTCCCGTGCCAAGCTTAACTTCCAGTGCCCGCATCATGCGCTGCGGGTTGAGCATTTCGCCTGAGCGGTAATATTCCGGATCGCTTATTTTCATTTCTTCCTGCAACCATCCGATACCATTTTCCTCAAATTGTTCCTGTATTTTTTTTCTTATTGATGGATCAACTGCAGGCATCTCATCCATTCCTTCGCAAAATGCTTTCAGGTACAATCCGGTACCGCCAATCATTACTGCAGTATCATTTTGCTGAAAGATTTCATCAGCCCATTGCAAAGAAAGCTGCTCAAATATGACAGCATTTACATTTTCATGAATAGAATGTGAGTTGATAAAATAGTGATGAACCGACTGCAATTCTAAAGCTGAAGGTTTTGCCGCACCAATATTCAATTCTTTAAAGCACTGGCGGGAATCAGCAGAAATAATTTTTGTTTGCAGATGCTGTGCAAGCTGAACAGCAACAGATGTTTTCCCGACGGCAGTCGGGCCTGCAATGATAAAGATTGTTTTGTTTTTCAATTTGTGTAAGCTTGTAAAGAACTTAACAAATACTTATTCGAACAAGAATGTCAGAAAGGGATAATAGCGCAACTTGCTTTCTGAATATCTGACTTTCGTTAAATCTCTGGTTCGTCCGCAGTGCCTTCTTCTTCTGTTGTTTCTTCGGTTTCTTCCAAATCATCCGTCTCGCCTTCCTCGCCAAAACCTTCTGCATTTTTTGTGAGATCATATTTCTCTTCAATCTCTGCAAGCTTATCTCCCACCAGTCCTTTGGTGCCATATTGTGAAGGTCCGATGCCTTCGGATTTCACTACAACCGGATAATTCATTTTCAGGTCTTCGTCTTTTGACACGCTGATCAATTCCACAAGGAATGACCAGTTCTTTGCAAAATCATACACAAAAATAAATTTCTGGTTCGGATCACGCATCTCAGACCCGAGAATCGTAGTGGCCATCAACAAAGGCTCTGCCTTGTATTGTTTATCATATTTTTCATGAGAAATCTCCCTGCCGCGTTGCCACTGGTCATTGCTGCGGTAAAATGTAGACTGGTGCTTATTGTCGAACTCATAAGCCTTCAAAATGATATTGTTCAGGTGCAAAAAAGTTTGTGTGTGCCTGGTTGCCACATCACGGTACACACTATCATCTTCTTCGTAATAAACCCTAAATTTCAGGATTGCCATATTTGATTTTTATTCATTTTGCTTGCAGAGCGCAATTTATGCGAATCAAAAACATCTGCAAAGCATTTGTTAGCATCAGCCAACCGGTTGCAAATGTAATGCCTTTGCCTTTTCTATCATAAATGCATATGCTGAATCATAATTGTTCTCAATCTCTCCATCCAGAATAGCCTCGCGGATAGCGTTTTTCAGATCACCTACTACTTTGCCGGGGCGCAAGCCAAATATTTCCATGATCATTTCCCCCGTTATAGGCGGCTGCCAGTTGCGCATACGGTCTTTTTCTTCCACTTCTTTTAGCCTGTTGCGCACCAATTCAAAGTTTTCCAGATACCGCTTGACTTTATATTTATTTTTTGATGTAATGTCTGCTTCACAGAGCAACATCAACGAATCAATGTCTTCCCCGGCATCAAAAAGCAAACGGCGTATAGCCGAGTCCGTTATATTTTCTTTTGTAAGGCTGATTGGGCGCAGGTGCAATTCCACCATTTTCTGCACAAACCGCATTTTTTCATTCTGGGGAAGTTTAAAAGCAGAGAAAATTTTCGGCACAATCCTCGCTCCCACCACCTCATGACCATGAAAAGTCCAGCCATGGCCTTTTTCGAATTTCTTTGTAGCAGGTTTTGCGATATCATGCAGCACGGCTGCCCACCTCAGCCAGAGGTCGTCTGTGTTCTTTGAGATATTGTCAAGCACCTGCAGTGTGTGATAAAAATTATCCTTATGCCCCATGCCATCAATATATTCGGCACCTGCGAGCTCAACCATTTTCGGGAAAATGATCTGCAACAATCCGCTTTTGTACAACAGATCAAATCCCACCGAAGGTTTAACGCTAAGGAGTATCTTATTCAGTTCTTCGGTTATTCGTTCCTGTGAAATGATTTTTATCCTGGCTGCATCTTCCATGATTCCCTGAAAAGTTGCCGGATCAATAACAAACCCAAGCTGCGATGCAAACCGGATGGCACGCATCATCCGCAGAGGATCATCGCTGAAAGTCCGCAGCGGATCTAACGGTGTCTTTATTACTTTCTTTTCAATATCCGATAATCCGGCGAACGGGTCAATCAATTCGCCAAAATCAATGCTGTTCAGGCTCACAGCGAGCGCATTAATTGTAAAATCGCGGCGCAACTGATCATCTTCCAAACTGCCGGGCATTACCTCAGGCTTGCGGGAATGATGGCTGTAGCTTTCTTTGCGGGCGCCCACAAATTCAATCTCCAGGCCATCAATTTTTATTTGCGCTGTACCGAAATTTTTAAAAAATGACACATGGGGTTTTGGAAAAAAACATTCAGCAACCTCATGCGCCAATGCAATCCCGTCACCTGCGCATACAATATCCATATCTTTAGTTGGCCTGCCAATCAGCTTGTCCCGAACAAAACCACCAATAACATAGCAGCGCACATCCATCCGCTCAGCAGCACCGGCTATGGTATTAAAAATAAATAATTCCTGCTCCGAGCAATTGATTTTCATGATAGCTGCAAATGTAAGAAGTTGAGAGTTGGAAGTCAGGCGTTCAATGTTGAAATTTTACAGCCGGAGTCGAATTAAATATGAACTCCCAATGCCTCTGTTAACTGTTCATCCTTAATCTGATAAGCGCAATTGAAATGGCCGCGGGGACAAGCTTTGTAGCCATGCAACCCGCAAGGCCTGCAGTCAAGAGCTTGCTGAATCTCGATCACAAATCTTTTATCGGACAAAGGCCCGAAACCAAATCCGGGAATGGTTGAGCAAAAAACGGCAGCCACTGGTGCGTTCATGGCAGAAGCAAAATGCATGGGCGCTGAATCATTCGCATAGTTCATCACCGCATCTTTCATTAGCGCGGCTGATTGAAGAAATGTAAGCTTTCCACTGAGGTTTATTATTGAACGATGTTTGGATGATTGAATAATTTCTGCGCAAAGATCGCTATCACCCGGGGCCCCGCATAAGTATATTTTTATTTGATCAGGCACCTTATCAATAAAGCTCACCCATTTTGATGATGGATACTGTTTAGTGAACCATACCGATGCCGGTGAAACAGTGATGTAACGATATTGCTTATATGCTTCAACAACTTTATAATCTGCATCCGAAGGATACAATTTTGGTTTTACAATTTCAGCATCCGTAAAGCTTTTTATCAACTCCAGATTTCGCTCAATTTCATGCTTCCCGTTATCTACTGAATGAGCAACTCTCTTATTGAACAAAAAACAAAAAGGATTCTTATCAAAACCGATAGTTTCTTTCGCACCGGAAAATGCAGTGAGCAAGCCGGTTGAAGCAAACCGTTGCACATTGATCACCTTATCATATTTTTCCTTTCTTATCTTATGTAAAAGACCCAGCAAATTCTTTTGCTTATTCTTCTTTTTGTCCCAGCTAATTATCTGATTGAGCTTGGGATGGTTGAACAGCAAGGCTTCATTCCCTTTTCTTAATAAAAAATCAATTTTTGATGCAGGAAAATGCTGATGCAATTTCTCAATAAGGCATGTAGCCAGCACTACATCACCAATAAAAGCAGTTTGTATAATCAGGAATTTTTGCACCGTGCAAATCTAATCACAAAATGATAGCGAAACTTATACAAAGCCTGACAGGCTTGTTTACCTGAAATTTAATTTAGCATATAAACTGGCCGGATTCTTTAATAACGGATAAATTCAGGGATGCCGTTCTTATTCCATTTTATGATTGCAGAGGGCAGATGAACGGTATTGTCTTCTTGCCGGAAGCGTACAACATAATCCACTTTATTTTTTATTTCTTCACTGATATCAGCAAAACACTTAGGCGAAGGCTCGCCGGAAAAGTTTGCTGAAGTGGAAACAATTGGCTTACGAAATCTTTTGATCAGATGCCTGCAAAATGGTTCTTTGACCAATCGGATAGCAGCACTGCCATCGGCATGGATCAGATTGGGTGCAAGCCCCATAGCGCCATCATAAATAACCGTTGTTGGCTTTTGCATAGTCTTTAAAAAATCGAATACGCGCAAATCAGGTTGTGAAGTATACTTCAGCACATCGAGTTCATCTGTCAATAAAATGATCATGCTTTTTGTTTCGGCTCTTTTTTTCAGCACAAATATTTTTTGAACAGCATCCGCATTTGTCGCATCGCAGCCAATGCCCCAGATCGTGTCTGTAGGATACAATATCAGCCCTCCTTTGCGAAGCACATCCAATGCCTGCTCTATATCATCCTGAAATTCCAAAACAAAACTTATTTTGAATAAAACTGCGAAATTACAGGCATTGCTGGAGAATAATTACAAAGTAAAATGGCTGGGTGTCTTTTTGGAAATCTTGTACGAAACGCCAGCCTGAAAGAAAAAGCTGTTGTTCAGCACTTCTTTAGATGTTTTTGTTGTGGCAGCCTGTGCCCCTTTTTTTGTGGTAACCACGGTAATTGCAGGGTTGACAGGCACTGCATAAACAGGCAAGAAATTAAACGTAAATTTTTTAATTGTGTAATTGATGGGCATTGTAAATTCGTAATCAAGCAACTTGAATTGAGCCGAATTCAAAACTTCCCCTGATTGTGTGCCTTTTACTTTGACATTTGCTCCTTTTCGTTTCACTGAAAATTTCCTCACCTTGTAATATGAATTGTAGAAATTTTCGGTGCTGGCATTTACGTTGATGGTTGGCGTGATATCTATTGCATCATCGGCTAAATAAAAGGTATGTTCCACACCCATTGTCAATGCAAAATCCAATTTATTACCGATGTTGAGCGTTGGCGTGAGCGTCGGCTTGAGGGCGCCGAAATCATAAGCGCCAAAAAATGAAATACTTCCTTTCAACTCGGACCTTATATTATAGCTGGCGCTATTGTACCAGAATTTGGCTGCGCTCGCCTGGCCGTCGAACTTGCCAACCTTAAAATTATAACCTGCTTCAAGAGTGACAAGATCTATACGACCTTCCCCAGCAGTTGCCAGATAAGAAGCAGATGCGTTTGCATATAAACCGGATTTGTGATAATAACCAAACATGGGTGTTATATACGGTGTAGCAGCAGTATCTTTTCTGCCAAGATAAACGTTGTTGCTTAAATAATTCAGTGAAGCCTGAAAATACGATGCAACCGGAATGAGATTTTTAATTGAATCCTTGAACTCTTCCATTGTAAGCGAATCAAGAGCCCTGACCTGTAAAGAGTCTTTGGTAGTTGCTGTTGTATCCTGAGCTTTTAAATCTTGAAAGGAAAGCAATAATGCAAGAAATATTAGACAAATGGAATAAAATTTATGCATCAATCCTGACATTTTTTAGGTGCAAAATACAAACGCTTAAATTAAACAAGAAAATTCGTGTTTGCACATTTTTAGGTTAATTGTTTGTTATAGACCTGATTCAATGTTATGCGTTTAATGGATTGATAAATAAAATAGCAATATCTGGAGAATAAAATTGTCTTTGCTGATTGCCTGCGTTTTCAAAAAAACGAACCAGATGACCAATAGTACATTTCCCGGCATTTATCATTTGCTAAGCAAGCCTTATGTTTGCAAAAAAAAGCAATGGAACTGAAGCAACTGATAGCTGAAGCATGGAGCAACAGAGATTTATTAAAACAAAATACTTTTTCAGATGCAGTAAAGTCAGTGATAGAAGAAATTGATAAGGGAAGGCTTCGTGTCGCATCCCCACAGGATGGTACCTGGCAGGTAAATGAATGGGTGAAACAGGCTATACTTTTATATTTCGCTATTCAACCCATGCAAACATGGGAAATTGAGCCATTCGAGTTTTATGACAAGATGCTGTTGAAAAAAAATTACAAAGAGCTGGGTGTTCGCGCAGTGCCGCATACAGTAGCCCGATACGGGGCATATCTTGCGAAGAATGTGGTGCTGATGCCAAGCTATGTGAACATTGGTGCTTATGTGGATGTGGGCACGATGGTTGACACCTGGGCAACGGTGGGTAGTTGTGCACAAATTGGAAAGGGTGTACATCTGAGCGGCGGCGTTGGCATTGGCGGCGTGCTGGAGCCGTTACAGGCATCTCCGGTGATCATTGAAGACGGATGTTTCCTCGGATCACGAAGCATTGTAGTGGAAGGCGTGATCGTAGAGAAAGAAGCAGTACTTGGCGCCAATGTAGTGCTTACAAAGTCCACTAAGATAATTGATGTGAGCCAGAAAGAACCAATCGAATATAAAGGCCGTGTGCCGGCAAGAAGCGTGGTGATACCGGGAACTTATACCAAACAATTCCCGGCGGGAAATTATAATGTGACCTGCGCGTTGATCATCGGTCAGCGAAAGCCCGGCACTGACCTTAAGACAAGCCTGAATGATGCATTAAGAGATTTTAATGTAGCTGTATAGAATAACTGATAGTGATTTTGTTGGTCCTGGCTATAATAAAATGCGCCGGGATTTTACTATAGTATGACGTTGAATAGGAAGAAAAATATTTCTCTGTCCGGTTTCCTGATAACTTTTCTTGGGGCTATTCTTTTTTCTACCAAAGCAATTATTGTAAAAAAGGCGTTTCATGCCACTTCTGTAGATGCGCTCACATTGCTGACCGATCGCATGATTTTTTCTTTGCCGTTTTACATTGGCGCTGCTGTTTTTGTAAGCCAGAAAAAAGACAATGTCAGGATGAGCAAACGGCAATGGATATACGTGTTTCTGTTAGGCATAGCAGGATATTATCTCAGCAGCTATTTTGATTTCGTCGGTCTGCAATATGTGTCAGCGGGATTGGAGCGGCTTATCCTTTTTTTATATCCCACGTTTGCTGTTGTCATCAATTCCATTTTATTTAAACAGAAAATAAACAATATTCAGAAAATGGCGCTGGCGCTTACTTACACAGGTATCGGCATTGCCTATTTTGGCGAATTGAAAATAGACACGTTAAACCCAAACTTTTACTGGGGCAGCTTCCTAGTTTTTGTTTGCGCCATCACATACTCCTTCTATCTGGTAGGCAGTGGCCGGATGGTGCCGGTGCTGGGAGTTACAAAATTCACAGCGTATGCTATGCTCGCAGCAACTGCCGGTGTGTTTATACACTATTTGTTTCGCCATCATGACACTGGCCGTTTGTTCGATAGTTCTTTGCTGGGCTATGCTGTTTTGCTGGCGCTTTTTGCCACAGTGATACCTTCCTTCATGCTTTCATATGGCATGAAAAAAATCGGGGCGAACAACACAGCCATCATTACGAGCATTGGCCCGGTATCCACCATACTGCAGGCACATTTCATTCTCGGCGACCGGATTTTTACTGAACAGGTGATCGGTACTGCGCTTGTTGTTATTGGTGTATTGCTGATTGGCTGGAGAAGCATGGAGCGCAGTGAAATTTGATGCAAGGGAATTTTTTCCTTTACTTTGCAGTCCCTGAATAAACAAATGCCCAGGTGGCGAAATTGGTAGACGCACTGCGTTCAGGTCGCAGCGTTCGCAAGGATGTGCTGGTTCGAATCCAGTCCTGGGCACCGAACAACAAAGAAAGCTCCGAATTTATCCGGAGCTTTCGTATTGTATGATTAACTGCGAATTAAGTAACAAAATATTAGCTCAGTTATTTAAAGCTGTTGTATTCTTCATCCGTTACTCTTTGTAACCATTCTACTATTCCCTTTTGAGTATTGGTATTGATAGCAATATGGGTAAACGAATTGTCTGCCGCAGCTCCATGCCAATGCACTACATCTGGAAGAATAGTAACTACATGACCTTTGCGAAGCAATTGTATAGGTTTTCCTTTTTCCTGATAATAACCGATGCCATCGGTAGCAATTAAAATTTGCCCACCTGGATGTGTATGCCAGTTATTTCTTGCGCCGGGTTCAAATATCACGTTGCCAATCTGGCAATGTAGCTCTTCATTATTCGGAACCAACATTTTCACCCATGCTGTTCCGGCGAAATAATCAGCGGGAGCTTTCTCACCTTTGGGAAAGATTTCTTCTGTACTTTTTGACATAATAATAATATTTTTAATCTGAACTCTTTATTATTTCATTTTCGATTCTAATGCTATTGGAAGAACATCTGTCAGTTCCAGTGATTTGACCATGTCTTTTACTCTTTCTTTATATTTTTTAAAATGCTTTGTTTGCGTATGCGCTTTGTACGCTTCTTCATCAACGTAAGTTTCAAAAACGGTTACATGTGTTGGATGCTCTTTGTCGTAGACTGCATATAAGCTGAGAACACCCGGCTCTTTATCAACAGCAGCATGCATTCCTTCTTTTAAGGCAGTTTTATAATCTTCAAGCTTTGCAGAATCGATCACGACTTTGGCAATACGCATATAATGATTTTGCGCAGAGGCTTTAACGGAAAAGAGAATTGCCATAATGACTATCATTTTCTTCAGCAATTTATTCATTTGATCTTTTCTTGTTTTCATTTTCTAAATTCAATTTCCATTTGCATTTACGATTACCGATATAACTTTACAAACCTGTTGTTTTTTCCATTTCTTCTGTGTAGCGATTGCCCATCACCTTTATTTTTTCTAAGGCTTCTGCAATATCTTTCAATTCCTCATTTGTTAATACAATGTTTGCTGAACCCACATTTTCTTTGAGCCGGTGCAGTTTTGTTGTGCCGGGAATTGGAACAATCCATGGCTTTTGTGCAAGCAGCCATGCCAGTGCAATTTGTGCAGGGGTGCCATTTTTATTTGCCGCAATCTTGCCCAACAAATCAATCAAGGTTTGATTTGCCTTCAAGGCATCAGGAGTAAACCGCGGAAGCAGGCTACGGAAATCATTGCTTGAAAACTTTGTATCTGCATCCATTTTGCCTGTCAAAAAACCCTTGCCCAGAGGGCTGAACGGAACAAATCCAATTCCCAGTTCTTCCAGCAAAGGGATAATTTCTTCTTCAGGCTTTCTCGTCCAGAGTGAATATTCGCTTTGCAATGCAGTAAGTGGTTGCACTGCATGCGCACGGCGAATGGTAGTTGCTCCCGCTTCAGACATGCCAAAATGTTTCACCTTGCCTTCCCCAATCAAATCTTTCACAGTGCCTGCCACATCTTCAATCGGAACGCCCGGGTCAACGCGATGTTGATAGAACAGATCAATTACATCCGTTCTCAATCTTTTCAAGGACTCTTCTGCCACTTTTCTGATATTGTCCGGACGGCTATTCACTCCAGCCATTTTTCCACCCACAATATTAAAACCGAATTTTGTAGCAATAATAACCTCGTTACGGATAGGTGCCAAAGCTTCACCGAGCAATTCTTCGTTGGTATAAGGGCCATACATTTCTGCAGTATCAAAAAAAGTAACTCCCTGTTCATATGCTGCATGCAAAAGAGCAATCATTTCTTTTTTCTCAGGGAAAGGAGGAAAAGCAAAGCTCATTCCCATGCAACCTAATCCTATAGCCGAAACTTCAAGGCCGCTGGTTCCTAATTTTCGTTTTTGCATAATTCTATTTTTATTTTTTTAATTAAGTAGCCTGTATTCATTTGGAGATTGCCCAACGCGCTGTTTGAACAGCCTTGTAAAATGCTGCGGATATTTAAAGCCCATTTCATAAGCGATTTCACTGATCGGTTTGCTGATATCAAAAACCTTTTCTTTTGCAACATCAATCAATTTCTCCTGTATATATTCCTGTGGAGATTTTCCTGTCTCCTTCTTGACAAGATCACCAAAATAGTTTGCAGATAAATTCAATTCCCCGGCACAATATGATACCGAAGGCAAGCCCAAAGTTTGCGGTTTATCGGATTGAAAATAATCATATAGCAATTCTTCGAACCTTACCAATGCATCTTTATGGATATTGTCTCTCGTTATAAACTGGCGGTCATAAAAGCGGACACAATAATTCAGGAACAATTCAATATTGCTTACAATTAAATTCTTGCTGTGTTTATCAATAGCATGTTCCAATTCGTACTGAATCTTATTAAAGCATTCCAGCACTACCTGCCTCTCGCTCCGGGAAACATGTAAAGCTTCGTTAACTTCGTAAGAGAAGAAATTATAGTCTCTGATATGCCTGCCAAGAGGGGTTCCGTGAATCAAGTCGGGATGAAATGCGAGCGCCCAGCCTGTTGGTTGGACAGGTTTCTCATTTTCCTCAATTCCAAAAACCTGCCACGGTGCAATGAACACCAACGTTCCTTCCTGGTAATCGTAATTGCTGCGGCCATATTTCAATTCCCCGCATTTTAAGTCTTTTAAGAAGACAATGTATAGCTCCGAATTATAGCGTCCCGGATTTATCAGATTTGATTTTGACTGATCCAGCACACTTACCAGCGGATGAAGGGTTTGCTGTCCTCTCCGTGCGTTGAACCGGGAAACGGTTTCAAGTTTTATGATTTTCTCCATGATATATAAATTCAGAAACCAAAATTAAGGTAAGCATTTAATTCGTTTTGAGATTGCACGCTTAATCAGTAATAATGGTAGGTAATAAAGTAATCTGTATAAGAGCCAGGCAAAAACAGAAAGGGTTTTGTCTCGTACATGATTGCCAGTTCAATATTCAGGGGAAATGAAAAGGATAACGAAAGCAAGAACCTTACTATTAAAGACCTCCGTAAGCGATCCGGAGCAACCGGAAAAACTTTTAGTTAACCCTGAACGCATTTTTGCAATAGCAGCGGCTAACCCTTTGCCGTTTCACCGTGTAGTGAAATAATGTGAATAAGGTATGGTGGAAGATAAACAGAAAAAATAAGCGAAGTAGGCCCTGGGAAGTTTATCTTGAAAGCCATCAATGAAAAACCTTGTTTTATCTGATAGGGGTGCAATGCTCAGAAAGAATTTCCACCTTATTATTATTTTTAGTTACTACGATACTGCAGCGCTGGTCTTCGTCAAATGGAACTCCTCTGTAAGCGCCTTTGCCTTTCCATCTGGTACTTACAACGGCCGTATTGCCATTAAGCATGATGTCAAATTCAGAGCGGCTCACGTTTTGTAAAATATAGGAAGCTTCACCGGCTGTGGCTACTACACTATCCCTGCTGAAAACGCCACCACTTTGCGTAAAATATACGTATGAAGGGGAAAGCACTGAATCAACTTGTTGAAGGTTTTTATTTTCCCAGCCATCATCAAATTGATGAATCACATTCGTCACTTCTTCATTAGTAAGCGGGCGCTGTTTTTGTTTACATGAATTCAATAGAATGACCGGTAATAAAAAAAACAAGAGTAATTTTTTCATAGTACTATTATTTGCTCACAGTTTTATTTTCTGCATTACGATTGTCTCCGATAATCAAAAAGCTGTATGGGAAAATAAGCCGATTGCTATGCGTGCTCATGCAAAGCAGTTTCAATAAAGAAATGATATAAATTGAGTCTTCATTTTTTTGCGCTGAACAATGTCCACGGATATGCATACATGTTTTTTAGATAGACCGACTGCCATGCATATTCCGGGTGCGCTTTGTAAAATGTTTCTCCGATAAAACTTTCTCCGCAGGGATGGCCCATATGTGCCCAGAACTGCATTTTGCCAGCAAGGGCAGATGTAGTTACTTTTCCCTGCACCGCGCCCATCGGGTCGAATGGTTTGCAATCCCACTCAGGGCAACCAAGAGGGTCTTCTTCTATATGCCCGCATATAACGCAGCGGTTGTTCGCATTTCTATTCTGTAAAACATCTTTATGATCGCCTTCGACCTGTTTGCCGGTTTCAATATCAAGTTTTCCTTTAAGATCAACAATCACCAATTGCTCCATGCGCTTCTTTCTTGCATTGGGCGATGAAGTAGAGTCTGTTGTGCTGAATGTAGTTTCTTTTGCAATAAGCTCAGGGTCGCTCGCAAAATTTGAACCAATCATGGCCGTGTCTTTGCTTCTCCAAACCCGATAGTATTTCAATCCGAGCTCTAACTTAGCTACTTCATTGGTTTTCGTGTCACCGATAAGCCAATCATTTGCATAACCTCCATTATTCCCGGTAGTGAATATTTTTATCACATCATCAATGCTGTTGCTGTATTGCGATGCTTTTCTTGCGCGCACAAATTCAGGAATAGCTGTTGAATCAAAACCCTGAAATTGTGTGATGGTTGTTTCGGTGATCAATATCCCGTTTGCAGCGATCACAAAATCATCGCCACTATGGATAAAACCCGGCAGGCAATCCATCATCATATGATTTCCTGATGCAGGCTTAATATCTGCAATCACATTCCAGTGCTGGCCCCAGATGTATTCTGTCCAATTGTTATGAGCCATCACAATTTTGCCATCTTTCGTATAACTTCCGGTTGCAATAAAAGCGCTGCAATTGCCTGGTGCTTTGTTATCCCCGCTATGCGACTTAGCCGCATTCATCAGTTGAGGAACATAGTAAAACGCCAGTTCCTCCAGGGCATTATAAGCAGCAATATCAAGGCTGTCATAATTTTTTTTCTTAGCATGCAGCCCGCTGACTATACCGTTAATCTCGTCTTTGTATTCACGGTCAACCTTATCCCATAAAAAACTTTTTGCTGCATTGCGGTAAAACTGCCAGTCATAATGTGTTTCGTGTTTCAGCCAGTATGCGACAGCCTGAATGGTAGTATCAATTTCATTCGCCAGCAAATAGCCATGCTGATATCCTATTGTTTCGGGAGAACCTTCGAGGTGTACATAAATCCATCCTGCCTTATCTTCACGGGAAGATTTTGCCAATCGCCGATCATTGTTAGCATAAGTAAACAGATTTGCAAATACAGCAAGAAAAAAAATAAAGAAAAATCGCATGGTTGTGAGTTTTGGTTCGTAAAGAATTCGTATAAATAAAGTTACTGATTTTTAGCTATCAATCTTTTTCTTCATCAATAAACATATCGAATGGCGGCAACTTTCTATTTTGGCAAAATATCTATTAATATGAAGCCGTTTTAATCGATATTTTTAGCTTGCTCAAATACAAAGACAGTGATTATGATTACGATTTAGGTATTCCGTCCAGCGCAAATTCTTCTTTTTTGAAAAGCCATTCATTTGTACTATCCCCGCATAGATCTGATGGGGAAAGATGGCTCTGCATTTTTTTTATTATAGCAATCCTGCAAAAGCTTTTAAGAGAATAAAAGATTATTTCATAAAGGAAGATATGATCCGGTGAAAATGGTGTGTTCCCTGTTCTCTGGTGACAGAATACCTGCCATGCTTATAAAATCTGGAGCGGATGCCTTTCTGTACATTTTGTACTACTTCCTCATCTTCAAACTCCACAGTATCCAAATTTGAGCCGGCGCCTGAATTGTATTTAGATTCATCCAGAATATAAGTATAAAAAGAAACTTTTGACTCGTTTACGCTGATGGGCTGCACTAGGTTCACAGATAAGCCCCAAGGGTAAAAATTGAACATCATATTCGGGAACACGAAGAAATAATATGCTGCAATTTTTTTTCCATAATCCGGCGAAGAAGCAGGCAAATCGAAACTATCGTCATCTTCTTTTGCAATGCCCAACTGAAGATTTGAATATTTAAAAAGCTCCGTGGTGTAGTTGCCGAAATCAATTACAGCATTCAGGCCGGCATGAACAAATGGGATATGAAACCCTTCCAGGTAATTCTCGCAATACAATGCCCAGTGCGCTTTTACATGAAACTCCTGCGTTAAGTTGGGATGAAAAACAAAATCATTTAAAGGAAGCCAGTTCACTCGTTCTATCATTTCTTTTAAAAAGAATTCATGAGGCAATGTATTGTTCAAAGAAGCAAACAACCATTTCCCCCACTGGAAAAGCGCCAATTCCTTCAGGTCATCTTCTTCAGTCGGGAAATTTTCCACGTCTTTAAATTCGGGCATTGATATGAATTTGCCATCGAGGTTGAATAACCTCCCGTGATATTTGCACCGGAGATTATTTGTTTTACATGGAGCCTCAGCAACTATATTTCCCCTGTGAGTGCAAACATTGGAGAGCAGGTGAGTAATATTTTTTTTATCTTTTGCAAGCACCAGCGGTTCGTCCAGATAATTTTGCAATAAAGTAAACGGATGCACATCGCCACTGTCTTTCACACACCCCCCATCACCTATGAATTGCCAGGAAGATGCGAATAATTTTTCCTTCATGTCTTCAAACAATACCGGGTCAGTGTAAAACGAAGTATCCAATGTTTTGGCTCTGGCTATATTTTCATCAACAAAAAAATCTTTCATAAGCATCCATTATTTTAGGTAAGATAAGAAAGAGTTTCAAAGAGACTCTGCCGTTGCTTTAAATAAATTATTTGCCGGTTACTAAATACCTATTGCGCTGATTTAATTTTTATTCTTCCAAATCCTATAGCCCTGCTTATTTTTGCAGCATGCCAAACACAAGCCATCGCGGACAGGAAATGCCTCCTTCGCCTATAAGAAAACTGGTTCCCTATGCAGAAGCTGCAAAGAAAAGAGGGATCACTGTTTATCATCTTAACATTGGCCAGCCGGATATAGAAACGCCCAAACAAATCCTGGATGCCGTCCGCCATTCAGATTTCAAAGTGTTGGAATACAGCCATAGCGCAGGCAATGAAAGCTACAGAAGAAAATTGGTGCAGTATTATAAAAAAGTAGGCATTGATATAGATTACTCACAAATATTAATCACTACCGGAGGATCTGAGGCCATTTTGTTCGGGTTTATGAGTTGCCTGGATGCAGGAGATGAAGTGATTATCCCTGAACCATTTTATGCAAACTACAATGGCTTTGCTGTTGCTGCTGATGTAGTGGTAAAACCCATCACATCCTACATAGAAAATGGCTTTGCTTTGCCACCGATAGAGGAGTTTGAAAAAGCAATTACGCCCAGAACGAAGGCTATCGTTATTTGCAATCCTAATAATCCCACAGGCTATCTTTATAGTAAGGAGGAAATGGATATCCTGAAGAAAATCATCATCAAACACGATCTCTATCTTTTTGCTGATGAAGCTTACCGTGAATTTTGTTATGATGGCTGCCATTTCAGTGCAATGAATTTAACGGGAGTCGATGAGCATGTTGTTTTGATGGATACTATTTCCAAGCGCTACAGTGCCTGCGGTGGCAGAATCGGTGCTTTTATTACACGTAATAAAAACCTGTATGATACAGCTATGAAATTTGCGCAGGCAAGATTAAGCCCGCCTTCATTTGCCCAAATCTTAGGGGAGGCGGCCGTTGACCTGCCTGATGATTATTTTAATGATACAAAAGCAGAATACCTTAACCGAAGGAATATACTTGTAAGCAGGCTAAATGATATGCCGGGGGTTTTTTGCCCAAATCCCGGGGGAGCGTTTTATGCAATTGCGCGGTTGCCAATTGATGACTCAGATATTTTTTCACAATGGCTGCTGGAATCCTTCTCATATGACAAACAAACAGTGATGCTCGCCCCCGCAACAGGATTTTATGGCACCAAAGGATTGGGAAAAAACGAAGTCCGCCTTGCTTATGTTCTCAATTCAGATGCACTGAACAATGCAATGGACTGTTTGGGACAAGCATTGAAAAGCTATCCGGGAAGAATATGAATAATTTATATTATTAATAAATAAATATAATTTATTTTTAATTTTTTCGTTTATTTGCATATCAAATCAAAGGTGGTATATACATTAATTAATAATAATTATATCTGATAACGCAATCATCGTAACTATTTTCATATGGCAAGCAATCGTTAGACGGTCTTCTGTTTCTACGGAGGACCTTTTCTTTTAAACAAAGAAGCCTTGGGTAAACCCAAGGCCTGATAGATTCGATTTTAAGATATTTATTATGCTCTTTGTTTTGCGGTCGCTTTCTTTTTAGCCTGCTTTAATGCGAGGTCTATAGCTTTGCTAAGGTTGTCATAAGTGGGCTTTCCGGTAAATAATTCTCCATTTATAAAAAATGCAGGGACGTCCTTGACGCCTTTGTCTAATCCTTCGCGCAAATCCCCCTGAACCTGCCAACCATAGGTAGCATTTACCAGATCATCCAAAAAACGCTTATTGGAGATGCCTGCTTCGATGGAATGCAATTTTAAACTGGTGGTCCCCAACGTCCTCCTGTTCGCAAATAAGATATTGTGCATTTCCCAAAATTTGCCTTCCTGGGCCGCCGCAAGCGAGGCTTCTGCAGCCTTAAGACTGCGCTGATGTATTTTCGTCAATGGAAAATGGCGGAAATTAAACCGTATTCTTCCATCATAGTCAATCAGGAGCTGCTTAACTATTTCGTTTGCTTTAGCGCATGCTTCGCTTTCATAATCCCCAAATTCCATGAGTGTTACTGTTGCCTTTGAATCTCCTACAAAAATCTGTTTCGTTGGGATTATCTCTATTACTTCCTTAGGTTTCATTGCCATAATATCTGATTAACTACTTCTGATTAAACAATTTTTGATTCTTTTAGTTCGCAAGGATAAAGTAAAAATACTTAATGCGCAAGTTTATGATGCCCGCTATTTGATGACTGGTTATGCCCGGAGGCTTCATTTCTGAAAACAACTGTGCCGTCGAAAACATCCACCAATACCGGATGCGCCTTATCAATATTGCCCGAAAGTATCTTTTTGCTGAGTTGGTTTACGATCTCTTTTTGTATCAACCGTTTTAGGGGTCTTGCGCCAAACTGAGGGTCAAAGCCATTCTCAGCTAAAAACTCAAGCAGGTAATCACTGAATTCCAGCACAATGCCCCCCTTTCCGACTAAATCCTTCAGCGCATTCAACTGGATTTTTATGATGCCTTTAATCTCATTTTTCAGCAACGGCTGGAACATAATCACCTCATCAATCCTGTTCAAAAACTCTGGTCGAATGGTTTGCTTGAGCAAATCCATTACCTCTGACTTGGTTTTTTCTACTACATCTTCCCTGTTTTTTTCGGTAATGCCCTCAAAATTTTCCTGAATAATAGCACTGCCCATATTGCTGGTCATAATAATGATCGTATTCTTAAAATTCACAACCCTGCCCTTATTGTCAGTCAAACGGCCATCGTCCAACACCTGCAATAATACATTAAAAACATCAGGATGGGCTTTTTCAATTTCATCCAGCAAAATAACGCTGTATGGCTTACGCCGGACTGCCTCAGTCAATTGACCGCCTTCATCATAACCAACATATCCCGGAGGAGCGCCCACCAGGCGGCTTACAGCATGCTTTTCCTGGTACTCGCTCATATCAATCCTGGTCATCATCGTCTCATCATCAAAAAGATAGCCAGCCAATGCCTTGGCTAATTCTGTTTTACCAACACCTGTTGTGCCAAGGAAAATAAACGAGCCAATTGGCTTTTTAGGATCTTGCAAACCTGCGCGGCTACGACGTATTGCATCCGCTACGGCGGTGATTGCTTCTTCCTGCCCCACAACCTTCTTGTGCAGTTCGTCTTCCAGGTTCAATAATTTCTCCTTTTCGCTCTGGAGCATTTTTGAAACAGGTATTCCTGTTGATTTTGCAACGGCTTCCGCGATGTCTTCCGCATCAACCTCTTCCTTCATTAAACGGGAGTTCTCGCTGATCGAAGCCAGTTGCCTGGAATATTGCTCTATAATTTTTTCCTGTTCTTTAACTTTACCATATCGGATCTCTGCCACTTTGCCATAATCTCCCTCACGTTCTGCTTTTTCTGCAGCTTGTTTTAAATTCTCAACCTCTGTTTTTGCATTTTGCAATTTGTCAACCAGTTCCTTTTCCTGTTTCCATTTTGCCTTTAAAGTGTCTCTTTCTACGCTCATGTTCCCAATCTCTGCGCTTAACTGGCGGAGTTTATCGTCATCATTTTCCCTTTTGATCGCCTCTCTTTCAATTTCAAGCTGGCGGATGCTCCTTTCAAGCTTATCCAATTCTTCGGGCATCGAATTCATTTCCAGCCGAAGCTTGGCGGCGCTTTCATCAATCAGGTCAATTGCCTTATCAGGCAAAAAACGGTCTGTTATATAACGATGGGATAATTCAACTGCTGCAATGATGGCTTCGTCTTTTATCCTGACATGATGATGCGTTTCATAGCGGTCTTTCAACCCGCGCAAGATAGAAATAGCATCTTCTTCATTTGGTTCATCAATAAGCACTTTCTGGAAGCGTCGCTCCAGTGCTTTATCTTTTTCAAAGAATTTCTGGTATTCACTCAAGGTTGTGGCGCCGATTGCTCTCAATTCACCACGTGCCAATGCTGGCTTCAAAATATTAGCTGCATCCATCGCCCCTTCTCCCCCGCCGGCGCCCACCAGTGTATGGATCTCGTCGATAAATAAAATGATTTCTCCATCGCTGCTTCCGACCTCTTTCACTACGCTTTTTAATCTTTCCTCAAATTCGCCTTTATATTTTGCGCCAGCGATCAACAAACCCATGTCGAGTGCGTAAATCACTTTTGACTTTAAGTTCTCAGGCACATCGCCATTTACAATACGGTGCGCAAGACCTTCTGCTATGGCGGTTTTGCCTACTCCGGGTTCACCAACTAAAATAGGATTGTTTTTTGTGCGGCGCGAAAGTATATGCAATGTCCTTCTGATTTCTTCATCTCTTCCGATCACCGGATCAAGTTTACCTTGCTTCGCAAGCTCATTCAGGTTTTTTGCATACTTATTCAATGCATTGAATTGCGTTTCTGAAGTCTGCGATGAAACGGTCGATCCTTTACGCAGGTCTTTTACAGCAGCTATCAAACCCTTTTCGGTTGCCCCCGCATCTTTCAATAGCTTGGATGTATTGTCATTGCCCTGAACCAGCGCAATAAGCAAATGCTCCACGCTTACAAACTCGTCTCCGAATTTTTTAAGATCTGACCCCGCCCGAAGCACTGCATTGTTTGCGTCCCGCCCGATAGATTGGGCAGGTTCTCCCCCACTTACTTTTGGCAACTTTGCTATACTCTCGTCTAATTTGCTTTCCAGAAAAGAAACATTGACATTGTTCTTCTTCAGCAAAAATTCAACCGATGAATCATCATCCGAAAGCAACGCTTTGAGGATATGCTCCGTCTCAATGTTGGCATTTGCATTATTGAAAGCAATCTGCTGCGATTTAGCTATTGCTTCCTGCGCTTTGATCGTGAAATTATTTAAGTTCATATTGTCTGATTAATTTATTCAGCCAAAGTATTATTTCCGCTCTTTAACAATAGGTTACTTTCTGCGTTAATACTTTTGCTTATTGCCATTAATTATAACAAACGATAATCCAAAACACAATCCTTGCTATTATGACATATAAAATTAAGCCCGTCTGCCTGCAATGCAGCTTCCTGTTCGCTATCATGTTATTATGGCTGTCAGGTTTCCCGCAACCCACTTTTACGGATGTTGACGCTTTGCTAAAACAAAATCAAAAGCAGCTTGGAAATTTTGCAATGGTGGTCTTTAAAGACGGTAAAGCGGTCTATCAGAAACAAACACCTGATTTTACTGTCAAAACCCAGGCTCCCATTGCCAATGCTGGCAACTGGCTTACCGCAGCTCTCGTGATGAGCTTTGTAGATGAAGGGAAAATTTCGCTGGATGATAAGGTGGGCAGATACATCCCCATATTCAATACTTACATGAAATCATATATCACCATCCGCAACTGCATTACAAATACAACGGGCATTCATGCAGACGCTGGCATTACAAAAATTTTTGACAAGAGCAAGCACACCAGCCTGGAAGACGAGGTGACCGATTACGCAAAAAGAGAAATCCAGGCAAATCCAGGCACCGAGTTTTTTTACAGCAATATCGGCCCTGACATCGCTGCAAGGGTACTTGAAGTGGTAAGCAAAAAAAGCTTCGACAGGCTTATCATGGAGAAAATTTTGAGGCCGCTCAAAATGCGCGGTACCTCATTCAGTAATGAAGAAGGTGGCGCAGTAAACCCATCCGGCGGAGCACGCTCCACTGCAAACGACTATATCTCCTTCCTTTCAATGCTGCTGAATAAAGGCATGTTTGAAGGCAAACAAATACTTAGCGAAAGCTCTGTAAACGAAATAGAGACAGCTCAATTTACCGAACTACCAGTTAAGTACACACCCAAAATGACAGAAGGCCTGCATTATGGGCTCGGGGCATGGATTGAAGAAACCGACAGCGAGGGCAAACCTTCTGTGCTAAGCTGCAATAACCTGCTCGGCACATATCCATATATTGACAGATGCCGGGGCTATGCAGCCATCATCATCGTGCAGAAACCGGAGCAGGAACAAAAAAAAGAATTCTACATGAAGCTGAAAGCGGCGGTTGACAGCCAGATAAATTCAAACTGCAAATAAACCCGCTTATGCTATATGCCTGATAATTTTAAAGCTGCTTCATATAGATTACTGATGGCAACATGTTGTTTATTGTCTTTCATACAATCTGCCATTTCGCAATACAATTTCAGAGAAGCAGATAAACTTCTTGAACAAAACAGAAGCAAACTCGGAGGCAATATCAATGCGATGGTCTGGAAAGACGGTAAGCTGATCTACCAAAAACAGATTGGCGACATGACCACAAGCAAAATCATCCCGATCGCATCCTGCAGCAAGTGGCTGAGCGCAGCACTGGTAATGACCTTTGTAGATGAAGGCAAATTATCATTGGAAGACACTTTAGGCAAATTTCTTCCCATTTTTTCGCACTATGGGAAAGGCAGTATCAAAATAAAAAATTGTTTGTCGCACACGACAGGTATCGAATCCGGATCACTCAATCTTTTTTCTCTTCTTGATGAAAATAACTATCCCTCGCTGGAAGCACAGGTAAATAGTTTTGCAAAAAACAAAAAGACAGTGGCTCCGCCCGGCACAGAGTTCCGCTACAGCAATATTGGCCTTAGCATTGCAGCCAGGGTCATCGAAGTCATCAGCAATAAAAATTTTGAAGAGCTTTTTCAGGAACGCATCGCCATACCACTCGGCATGCTCAATACAAGCTTTGGCAAAAAAGGCCTTGTAAGCCCTTCCGGCGGTGCAATGTCTACGGCCACCGACTACATGAATTTCCTTGTCATGATCCTGAACAAAGGGGTGTTTGAAAACAAACGAATACTCAGCGAAAAATCTGTGCTTGCAATGCAAAAACCTCAAACAACGCTATCCATTATCAAATATGCCCCCAAAGGCACCGAAGGTTTTAACTACGCCTGTGGCGAATGGGTGCAGGAAGCAGATAAAAACGGGAATAGCATAGTCCTTACCAGCCCTGGGTTTTTTGGCGCATGGCCTTATGTTGACAATTGCAGACATTACGCAGCCCTCTTCTTTGTCAGAAAATTCTTTATCAATGAAAAGATGAAAGAGATTTATCTGGATATAAAGAAAGCAATTGATGAGCAAATAAAAACGGAATGTGAATAATGCATCATTTTACAATAAAAAAATTATCAATTCATATTTTTGCCATTTTGTTATGGATAAAATAAATGACAGGAAATCTTGAAATTTCCTACCTTTCGAAAGTGATACACTAATTTTTCACTTTAAAACTGTTTTTATGTCAGACATGCTATCCTTATCGGACAAAGCGAATGCACTGAAAGATCAGGCAACCGCAAAACTGAGCGAATTAAAAGAGCAGGCAGGCCACATTTCAGATAATGTGCAACAAAAAGCCGCTGAGCTTTTGGATGAAGTAAAATCCGGTAAGCTCCAGGAAGAAGCCGGTGAAAAAATAGGAGAGCTTAAAGAAAAAGCGCACGGGTTGTGGGACAAGATCACAGGGAAAAATGAAGAATGATTTTATTGAATGAACTTGTTTTAAAGGCGGGTAGTTATTGCCCGCTTTTTTATTTCCGTGTTAAATGAAATTGGGTTGATGAAAATCATCTGAAAAATAACCCTGATAAAACTCAAAAGTAGCCTGACCGGGAAACAGACAATCTCTCCTCATCCTACGACATTCGCCTTTACAAAAAGACTTTGAAGTAAGACCTGAAGGAAACAGCTCTAAGCTATAAGTAAATGAATTGCCCCGCATCTGTAAAAATACAGATAGCAAATACATGGGCCGGGCATTTTATTCCTACCGCTCGCATATAAATAAATTATATAAAAAAATAGCCACTTCCAGATTTGTTTCATGACTATATTTGCACTCGCTTTTGATCAAAACCCTTTCGAAAAGTGACAAATCTTACATGCCAGTGATTGCCTCCGTCTGAAATTATCAGTTAAAGAACGTATTGTGCCTAAAAGCCTTTTCCAAACCTTATGCATGAAAAGCGGTTACCTAAATATCTTTATAACAGTATGCGAAAAATATTATTCAGGCTTTTGCTGAGCATTGGCTTTTTTTGTTTCTGCTTTACTTCTTATTCTCAAAAAGCGCACGACTCTACATTGCAAAACGCCACACTGCAAAACTGTGTGCAATATGCACTGAAGCATTACCCATTGATACAGCAGGCTTTGCTGGATGAGCAGATAACTGAGCACCAGATAAAAAGCAAACTGGCAGACTGGTTCCCACAGATAAACCTCAGTGCCAATTATCAGGATTATTTCCAATTGCCGTCAACTTCTTTTGCGGGTTCAGTCGTAAAATCAGGCACATACAATAACTCTTCCATCGGCCTGAGCGGCACACAGAATATTTTTGACCGGGATGCATTATTGGCAAGCAAATCGGCAAATGATGTGAGAAAACAAATCCGGCAAACTACAGTGAATGATAAGATTGACCTTGCAGTGAACGTAAGCAAAGCGTTCTATGATGTGCTGCTGACGCAAAAACAAATAGACCTGCTGGATGAAGATATCGTGCGCCTGGAAAGAAGCCTCAAGGATTCTTACAATCAATATACTGACGGCATTGTGGACAAAACGGATTACAAAAGAGCAACCATTTCCCTGAACAATTCAAAAGCGCAGAAAAAAATATACACTGAATTATTAAAGTCCAATCTTGCAACGCTCAAGCTACAGATGGGCTATCCTTCGGGCAGCGATCTGGAACTGCAATATGACAGCACCCAGATGGAAAAAGAAGCGCTCATAGATACCATCCAAACAGTGGACTACAACAACCGCATCGAATACCAGTTGCTGCTCACTCAAAAACGCCTGCAGCAAGCTAATCTGCAGTACAATAAGTGGAGCTATCTGCCATCCGTATCTGCATTTGGCAGTTATAACCCTTCCTTTTTCAACAGTCGGTTTTCTAATTTATACAGCCAGGATTTTCCGTATTCTTATGCAGGCATCCAACTGTCTTTGCCGATTTTTCAGGGAACCAAACGCATCCAGAATATCAGGGTGGCTGAATTGCAGGTAAGCCGTGTGGATTGGGATATTGAATCTGCAAAAAATAATATCAATGCTCAATATGCACAGGCACTTGCTACATACAAAGGTTACCTGAACGATTATTTTGCGCTGAAGGACAACGTAGAGCTTGCAAAAGATGTGTATAATACGCTGGAACTGCAATACAAGTCCGGTGTGAAAGCATATCTGGATGTGATCACGGCTGAAACAGATTTGAGGAATGCTCAATCGAATTATACCAATGCTTTGTACCAGGTGCTCAGCAGCAAATTAGATGTGCAGAAAGCATTGGGAACAGTGCAGTATTGAAAATCAGGGTTTCGCGCAAAAGGCCTGACGAATACCGAGAGAGCAACGAAGAACAACTTTGTCTCTTTGTAACCTTTGTCTGGTTGCGTGAAACAAAAAAACAACATCAGGGAATTAACGAACACAATAAATATGACAAGAAATAAAATCATCGCTGGAAGTATATTCATTGCAACAGGTTTATTGTTTGCCGGATGTGGCGACAAGCAGGCAACTCAGCAGAAAGCCGCTCCTCCGCCAACACCGGTGGTCGTGTATGCAGTGCAGGAAGGAAATGCGACTTATTATGATGAATACCCTGCCACAGTCACTCCATTGAACGAAGTAGAAATAAGACCACAGGTTGCTGGTTACATCACCGGTATCTTTTTTAAAGATGGACAGCACATCACAAAAGGACAAAAGCTATACGAAATAGATCAGCAGCAATATCAGGCTGCATATCAGCAATCCATCGCCAACCTCAACGTCGCGAAGGCAAATGAAGCCAAAGCGCAACAGGATGCTGACCGTTATACCAGCCTTGCACAAAAAGATGCCATAGCAAAACAAACATTGGATCATGCATTGGCTGATCTTGATGCTGCAAAAATGCAGGTAGAAGCTTCAAAAGCAAATGTGAACAATGTGCAGACTAATCTGAAATATTCAATCATCTATGCGCCTTTTACAGGCACTATTGGTATCTCGCAGGTGAAACCCGGCACATCTGTTTCTCCCGGGCAAACTTTGTTGAATACCATTTCAACAGATGATCCTATGGCCGTTGATTTCGCCCTGGACCAATCCCAGATTGCACGGTTTGCAGAACTGATTCAAAAAAAGACAAACCCGAAAGATTCAACATTCACACTGTCTTTACCGGGAGAATACACATATCCTTATCCGGGTTATCTGAGCTTTTTAGACCGTTCTGTTGACCCTCAAACCGGCACCCTCAAAGCAAGGCTCATCTTCCCAAATTCAAAACAGATTTTACGCGCAGGCCTTACCTGCAACGTGCGGGTAAAAAATAACGCAGGCGAGAAAAGTTTGCTGATCCCTTACAAAGCAGTCGTTGAACAGTTGGGCGAATATTTTGTGTATGTGGTGAATGATAATAAAGCAGTACAGCACAAAATAAGCCTTGGAGCAAAAATAAAAGATAAGATAGTTGTAAAAAGCGGTCTGAATGCAGGCGAAAATGTGGTGATTGAAGGTGTGCAGAAATTAAGAGACAGCTCAGCAGTACAGATTGCGCCGCCAAAAACAAACAGCAAGTAAATTTATTTCACACAACGAAATAAAAGCTATTTCACACAACGGCCATTAGGCATATAAAGTTAACAACCACTTTAGTTTTGTCCCGTTGTATTCGTTGCGCTCGTTGCGTGAAACAAATCAAAAAAAATTATGGAGTCAACAAATATATTTCTCAGGAGGCCGGTAACGGCAATCGTTATATCATTAGTGATCGTGATGGTAGGCTCTCTGGCAATACTCAATATGCCGATCAGCCAATACCCGAATATCACTCCGCCTACCGTGCAGATCACCAGCAACTTCACTGGCGCTGATGCGCAGACGGTGGAGCAAACCACTACCACTGCTATAGAAACACAGGTGAATGGTGTTCCCGGCATTACTTATATGCAAAGCAACAGCGCCAACAATGGGCAATCAACCATCACGGCCACATTGGACATCGGCGCTGATCCCAACGTGGTAGCGCTGGATATTCAAAACCGCGTGGGCATTGCAACGCCTACTTTGCCAAGCCAGGTGCAGCGTCTCGGTATCACTACATTAAAGCGCAACCCAAGTATCCTGATGCTTGTTGCCATTTACTCACCTAAAGGAACACACAGTGTTCCCTTCACTGATAATTACGCCAATATTTATGTTCGCGATCAATTGCTTCGCGTGCCGGGTGTAGGTGACGTGTTCAGCCGTGCAGATAATTTCAGCATGCGCGTATGGCTGCAGACTGATAAGCTTGCACAACTCGGTCTTACGGTAAACGATGTGCAGAATGCCATCAATGAGCAAAACATTCAGGTGGCTGCAGGCTCCGTTGCTTCGCCACCGCAAAGTTCATCATCTGCATTTGAATTTACAGTTTTCACCAATAGCCGCCTTACTACTGAAAAAGAGTTTGGCAACATCGTCATCCGCTCGAACCCTCAGCAGAACTCCATTGTGTATTTAAAAGATGTTGCCCGCATACAATTGGGGAAAGTGAGTTACACAGCCAATTCTTTTGTTGATGGCAAAAGGTCTTCCTATCTGTTGGTGTACCAGGCGCCCGGCAGTAACGCACTTACAACAGCAGAAGGTGTGTACAAGGCAATGACTGCCATGAAAAAATATTTCCCTGCAGACATAGATTATGTGGTTCCTTTCGAATCGGTGACTGTTGTAAAGGTCTCCATTGCAGATGTGGTGCAAACTTTATTCATCGCCTTATTGCTGGTTACCATTGTGGTGTTTCTGTTTCTTCAAAACTGGCGATCAACTTTGATCCCGGTGCTTGCCATACCTGTTTCCATTATCGGAACTTTCATCTTTTTTATACCGCTTGGTTTTACCATCAATACCCTTACCATGTTTGGCTTTGTGCTTGCCATTGGCATTGTGGTGGATGATGCCATTGTGGTGGTGGAAGCGGTGCAGCATTACATTGATTCGGAAGGGATATCGGCAAAAGAAGCTACCGCAAAAGCTTTGAATGACATTACCGGCCCCGTAATAGCAATTGCATTGATACTGGCCGCCGTGTTTGTGCCGGTTGGTTTCATCCCCGGCATCGTTGGAAGGTTGTACCAGCAATTCGCTATCACCATTGCCATTTCAGTATTGATATCCGCATTTGTCGCTTTATCGCTCACACCTGCACTGTGTTCATTGCTGTTAAAACCTCAACACCTCGATAAAAAATCCACCGGTTTAAATAAATTTTTCTACTGGTTCAATGAAGGTTTCAGGAAACTGAATCTAAGTTACACCCTGGGTGTGAAAGGATGGATCAAAAGAGCGCCATTGGTGCTTGTGCTCCTTGCTTGCGTTATAACAGGCGATTTATTTTTGTTCAAAAGCAAGCCCACAGGATTCATCCCCACAGAAGATGAAGGCCGCTTATACGTTACATTCGAGATACCCGAATCAGGTTCTACCAACAGATCCCTGGTAGTATTAGACAGCATGATGAGAATTGCGAGTGCGGTGCCCGGAGTTTATCATGTGGCTGCATTGGGTGGACTGAACTTTATCAGCGGTGGTGCTAAATCCAATAGCGGCACGATGTTCATGCAGTTGAAGCCCTGGGATCAACGTGAGGGCATTACGCAGATAGATATTATGCGTGAACTGAACAAACGTTTTGCCTCTATCAAGGAGGCCAGGATCGTGGTGATCCCGCCTCCTGCCATACCCGGTCTTGGTAATGCCGGCGGCTTCAGCATACAGATAGAGCAAAGGCAATCCAACGATGATATAAAAACGTTTGAAAGAGTAGTGAACAGTTTTGTTGCAGAAGCAAAAAAGCAACCGGAAATTGACAACAGCCCGCAAGGTGCATACACTTTCTTTTCTGCACACACGCCCGGGTATCAGGTGGATGTGGACAGGGACAAATGCAAAAAGCTCGGGCTGAACCTTGCTGATGTGTATAACACCATGCAAATGTATATGGGCAGCACCTACATCAATCAGCTTACTATTTATGGAAGAAATTTTTACGTAGTGGCGCAGGCAGATTCGCAATTCCGCAGCGACATTAAAAATATTGGCCAGTATTATGTAAAAAATTCAGCGGGCAGCCTGATACCATTGAGCACTGTCGTTTCTTATAAACTAACCGAAAGCGCCCCGCTCATTTCCCACTTCAACATCTATCGCAGTGCGGAAATAGATGGCAATGCCAAACAGGGATACAGCAGCGGCCAGGCTATTGAAGCATTGCAGCGCACTGCAGAGAAAGTGCTTCCGGAAGGATATGGCTATGAATTCTCCGGCCTTAGTTTGCAGGAAATAAAATCAGGCTCCAGCGCGGTATATATTTTTGCTTTGTCTGTGGTGTTCGTATTTCTTTTTCTCGCAGCACTGTATGAAAGCTGGTCTGTGCCGTTTTCCGTTTTGCTTGCTGTGCCGATTGGTGTCTTCGGCGCCATCCTTGCGCTCACATTGATCCCGCGGTTGACCAATAACGTATATGCACAAATTGGTTTGATCACGCTCATTGGTCTATCCGCAAAGAACGCTATCCTGATTGTGGAGTTTGCAAAAGAAAGGGTTGACAGGGGCATAGCCGTGATACCTGCTACGCTTGATGCAGTAAAGCTTCGCCTGCGGCCAATATTGATGACGTCTATTGCATTCATACTTGGCGTGCTTCCGCTGGCACTGGCAACAGGCGCAAGCTCTGTGGCACGCAACACCATTGGCTGGACGGTGCTTGGTGGCATGCTTGCAGCAACTGGCCTTGCCATCTTTATTGTGCCGGTGTTGTTCGTGGTGATCACAAATCTTGCTTACGGAAAAAAGAAGCTGGAGGAATTGAGGGCAAAAAAAGTAGCGGAGGAAGGGGCTGCGTAACTGGGTTTGTTGTTTGTGGTGTTTGGTTTGCAGTTGTTGAATGCTTTTTA
>Ga0302280_1000508_pt1 | contig 34612 bp, 34 predicted proteins | sample III_Fen_E1_1_FD_198771 | JGI IMG/M metagenome (GOLD analysis project Ga0302280, IMG submission 198771) | Peat permafrost microbial communities from Stordalen Mire near Abisko, Sweden - III_Fen_E1_1 | ecosystem: Environmental > Terrestrial > Soil > Wetlands > Permafrost | place: Sweden: Abisko... | reverse complement strand
TCTGCGGGTGTGAATTTGGGGGGGGGGATTTTTAGTGAATGAATTTTGAACAGCGGACTTAATAAATTACTAGACCGAAGCACGAAAAAAAATAGTTGTCAAAATTAACAGCAACCTACTATTACGAAGAACTGGAAACTAAAGACTGGAAACTGAAAACTAAATATATAATGCAAGCAATTGAATCAAAAATGAAAGAAGTAGTTCAGGAAAAATGGAACAAACGCCCCCTCATCATTTCCGGTCCTTGCAGCGCGGAGACAAGAGATCAGGTTGTGGAGACCGCAGTTCGGCTAGGCAAGACCGGTAAAGTAGATATCATGCGTGCAGGCATCTGGAAGCCGCGCACCCGCCCCGGGAGTTTTGAAGGCATTGGCGCCAAAGGACTGCCTTGGTTGCAGGAAGCAAAAAAGCTAACGGGCATTCCTGTTGCCGTGGAAGTTGCAACTGGAAAACAAGTAGAAGATGCTTTAACTTTTGAAGTAGATGTATTGTGGATTGGTGCCCGCACTACCGTGAACCCTTTCAGCGTGCAGGAAGTAGCCGATGCATTGCGCGGCGTAGATGTGCCCGTGCTGATAAAAAATCCGATCAATCCCGATCTTGAATTATGGACAGGCGCTGTGGAGCGTGTAGCGAAAGCAGGGATCAAACAAATCGGTTTGATACACCGCGGGTTTTCTTCTTATGGAAATACGGAATACCGGAATGCTCCGATGTGGCATCTGGCCATTGAGATGAAGCGCCGTAATCCCGGAATGCTTTTCATTAACGATCCTTCGCATATTTGCGGCCGCCGCGATATTCTGCAGGAAGTGGCGCAGGAAGCGATTGATCTTGATTTTGACGGGCTGATCATTGAAAGTCATATTGATCCTGATAAAGCATGGAGCGATGCAAAACAGCAAATCACCCCGGAACGCCTGGGCGAAATGCTGGACAACATCCGCTGGAGAAAAGAAGATATCGCATCAGCAGAATATCATGCAGCGATGGAAAAAATGCGCCAACAGATCAACCAACTGGATGATGAACTGCTGCAGATATTAGGGCAGCGCATGAAAGTGGCGGATAAAATCGGTCAGTATAAAAAGGAAAACAATATTACCATTTTGCAGACGAATCGCTGGAACGCTATATTGGAGCGGGCTCACACGAAAGGGGAAAAACTGGGGCTCAGCAAAGAGTTCATCACAAAATATTTTGACGCGGTGCACATGGAGAGTATTAATCATCAGAACAAGATACTCAACTCATAATTGTGAGCAGTGAGTAGTCAAAAGTGAATTACTGACTGCTCACCATTCACTATTGACAATTCAACACACTGCCAATGCAAAAGAAGATCTATCAATTTTCGTCAAAAGCAGTCGCTTATTATTTTGATGCCGATTTTTCTTATCTGGAAAAATTGGTTAATAAGGAACATGCTGTCATTATCACGGATGAAAATGTTTTTAGCCTGCATAAAAAAAAGTTTACAGACTGGCAGGCAATTGTAATAAAAGCTGGTGAAGAATTTAAAGTGCAGGCAACGGTTGATTCGATTATCAATCAGCTCATACAATTGAATGCCGACCGTAAAACTTTTTTGATAGGTGTTGGTGGTGGAGTGATCACTGATATTACCGGCTATGTTGCCTCGGTTTATATGCGAGGCATTTCGTTTGGTTTTGTGCCTTCGTCGCTACTTGCAATGGTAGATGCTTCAATCGGCGGAAAGAATGGTATTGATGTGGGAGTTTATAAAAATATGGTGGGCGCGATTAATCAGCCTGCGTTTTTATTATACGATATTTCTTTACTGAAAACATTGCCAAGCCAGGAATGGGTGAACGGGTTTGCGGAGATTATCAAACATGCTGCGATCAAAGATGCGGCGCTATTTGCTGAGCTCGAAAAAAATAAATTAAGCACATATCAGAAAAATAAGGCACTCCTTTCCAAGCTGATTGTTCGCAATGCACAGATCAAATCTGCCATTGTGAAAAAAGATGAATTTGAAAAAGGAGAGAGGAAGTTGTTGAATTTTGGCCATACCATTGGGCATGCAATCGAAAAGATGCAGAATCTGCCCCATGGATTTGCGATTTCTATAGGCATGGCTGCTGCTTGTATGCTGTCAGAGCAATTGGCAGATTTTAAAGGATCGGCGAGAGTTGTCAGCGTGTTAAAGAAATATGGATTGCCAACAATAACAGATTTCAAGGCAAGCAAAGTTTTTGAGGTATTGAAAATGGACAAGAAAAAGGAACAGAGCACAATGAATTATGTGTTGTTGAAAAAGATAGGACAGGGCATTGTGAAACCGATACCAGTGGATGATCTGGGCGAACTGATTCAGTCAATCACTATGGCAAGATAGCTAAGAAAGGCCGGGAAGACCAAGTCCGAAAGTCAGCGAAGCAATACAATATTTTCATTCTCACGGACTTTCCGGCTACAACTGATTACTTTTATGCAGGCAACAATAAAACCTTCATTATTAAAAGGTGCAATACAAGCGCCGGCTTCTAAGAGCTCCATGCAGCGGGCATGTGCAGCGGCATTGATTTCGAAATGTAAGAGCATTATAAAAAACCCGGGGCATTCAAACGATGATCAAGCAGCGTTAGAAATCATTAAAACATTAGGTTGTGAATGGTCTGTGGCCAATGGTGAATTGATAGTTGACAGTGCGAACTCGTTGATATATTCACCACTCACGACTGACCAGTCGCCTATTTCTATTAACTGCGGAGAAAGCGGCCTCGGCATTCGTATGTTCGCTCCAATACTTGCGCTAAGCAAAAATCAGATCATTATAGACGGCGAAGGCTCTTTGCTTAATCGCCCGATGGATTTTTTTGATGAAGTGCTGCCGCAGTTGGGAGTTGAAATTATTTCAAACAACGGTAAGCTCCCATTGAAAATAAAAGGCCCGATACGGCCAAAAAATATTGAGATTGACGGTTCTCTCAGTTCACAATTCTTAACAGGATTGCTTTTTGCGTATGCAGCATCGGAGGCAAAGGATGTTGCTATCAAAGTGAATAATCTTAAAAGCAAACCATATATTGATCTCACGTTGAAGGTGATGCATGATTTTGGTTTGAATGTTCCCAAAAATATAAATGAAAATTACGGGGAGTTTTATTTTTCTTCAACCACAAACTACAAACTACAAACTACAAACTACACTGTCGAAGGAGACTGGAGCGGTGGCGCATTCCTGTTAGTTGCCGGTGCTATTGCGGGAAATATTACGGTAAAAGGCTTAGATATAAATTCTACCCAGGCAGACAAAAAAATCATAGAGGCATTGAAAGATTGCGGAACTAATATTTTTGTTCATGACAATAAAATAGAAATCTCTAATCCTCTTTTAGGTATTCGTGGTTTCTATTTCGATGCCACAGATTGCCCTGATTTATTCCCTCCGCTTGTCGCGCTGGCTGCGTATTGCAAAGGCGAAACGATAATTAAAGGCGCAGGAAGACTGGCGCACAAAGAAAGCAACCGTGCATTGACGTTGCAGGAAGAATTTGGGAAGATGGGAGTTGAAATAAAACTGCATAAGGATGAAATGATCATCAAAGGCGCCGGAAAAATAACAGGAGCAACTGTACGCTCTCGGCACGATCATCGCATTGCGATGGCTTGCGCAGTAGCTGCGTTGAAAGCAGATGGCGAAACAAATATCGAAGACGCAGAAGCAATCAATAAATCCTATCCTGATTTTTATGGGCATTTGCAATCATTGGGTGCTTCCGTATCAACCAATCAACCAATCAATCAATCAACTCTTCAACATTGAATTCATTTGGCCGCATATTCAGAGCAAATATTTTCGGGGAATCTCACGGAGAGGGAGTGGGCGTTATTGTGGATGGCTGTCCTGCGGGCTTGCCATTAACTGTGGAGGATTTTTTGCCTGATCTTGAAAGAAGAAAAGGAGGCATACAAAAAGGAACGACTCCGCGAAAGGAAGATGATCTGCCTATTTTTAAGAGCGGCATTTTTAATAATAAAACGACCGGAGCACCGATCAATATTTTATTTGAAAATAAAAACACTCGCAGCGGCGATTATGAAAAGCAGCGTGCTGTGCCACGACCCGGGCATGCGGATTTTGTTGCGCACGAAAAATTCGGAGGCAATGAAGATTACCGTGGTGGCGGCCATTTCAGTGGCAGGCTAACCGTGGCATTGGTGGCTGCCGGAGTGATCGCAAAAAAATTACTGCTGATTTCCAATAATAATCTTCAGGTAGAAGTAAAATCTTCAATCTTAGAAGTTGGTGGGGAAACGGATATTGACAAAGGATTGCAGAAAGCCATTGATGCAAAAGATTCTGTTGGCGGCATTGTGGAATGCAGGGTAAGCAATTTGCCTGCTGGTTTGGGCGAACCATTTTTTGACAGTGTGGAATCCGTATTGTCTCATGCGGTGTTTGCAATACCTGCGGTGCGTGCGATCGAGTTCGGTATGGGCTTTGGCGCTGCAAAAATGTTCGGCAGCGAGCATAATGATGCCATTGAAAATATCAATGGCAAAACAAAAACAAACCATGCAGGTGGCGTGGTTGGAGGCATTACAAATGGTAACGAGTTTGTTTTTCGTATTGCGATAAAGCCAACATCATCCACACCAAAAGAACAGCAAACGCTGAACTGGGACACAAAAGAAATAGAACCTTTTTCGGTAAAGGGCAGGCACGATCTGTGCATAGCATTGCGTGTGCCGGTAGTGCTTGAAGCGGTAACGGCTATTGTTCTGGCAGACTTCCTGATGCTGGAACAAAAAATAAAACGAGTGCTTTAATTATATGGCCATCATATTTCATATCACCACATTGCCAGAATGGAAAGCTGCTAAAGAGAACGGTTCTTATGCTTCGCCATCATTAAAAGAAGAAGGCTTTATCCATTGCAGTGAAGACAGGCAGATTGCAGGTGTGCTTGAACGTTATTTTCAAGAAAAGAACCACCTTGTTAAATTGGTTATAGAAACTGATAAACTCAGCAGCCCGTTATATTTCGATTGGTCTCCTGCTGTCGAAGATACTTTCCCTCATATTTACGGGCCGATTAATCTGGAAGCGGTGGAAAGGGTTGAGGAGATTTAATAAAGTTAATTTACTCATGTTTCTTTTCTAAAGTTCAAAACTTTGGAGAAAATGAATAAATAAAATAAAGCAGCCTGCAATTAGTCAGAACCACAAACCACAAACGCTAATCTTTCTTCAATTCCCCAAAACTTAGATCCAGCACATCATATTTTTCCGGTTCAGGTAAACTATAATGCCACCATTCTGTTGCGAATTCCAGGAAGCCATATTTCTCCATGGTTTCTTTCAGCAGCTTTCTGTTCTTTAAAATATCCCCGGGCAGGTTCACAAAATCATGATGGGCTGAGTCTGTGAAATTGTCGAAACCTGTTGGCATCTTCAATTCTTTTTTTGTTTTCAGGTCAATGATTGTGAGATCCGCAGCAATGCCACGGTTGTGCCCGCTTCCTTTCGCTGGGTTCGCCACATATCGCTCATCATGTACCAGATCCCAGAATTTTTTTGTGACGGAGTATGGCCGGTATGCATCATAAATTTTCAATCCATAACCCATCTTTTTCAATTCTTTTTGCACTTGTGCCAACGCTTTGGCTGCAGGCAGCCGCATAAAAGTATAGTGCGGGCGTTCATCATACATCACTCTTTTCATAAAATTATTTGTAGTTCCATAAAGAAGGTCAAGCACAATATCCGGAATCAGTTTTTGGAGGTTCACCATCTTTTGGGCGGTATCTTTTTTTACTGATTCTTTATATTCAGCGATGCTGCTGATAACTTTAATAACATTGCTGCTGCTGTCTTGTGCGATGATTTCTCCGGACAGCATGCAAAAAATAATCAAAGCTGATAGTGTAATATTCCGGCGTTGTGGTATCTTGTAGGCCATATTTGCAGCGTTTTGTTTAAAACGCATTAAGTTACTCCAATTATTTTAATAACCTGACATTTTTCAAATGAAGTATCGGACAAGGGTTGCAACGGTTTTGTTCCATTTATTATTTTTTATACTCCTTTTTTCATGTCAGGACAAGCCTAAATATGTTGAAAAGGATATAGTCTCTTCTCCTGAGATCGTACCTGAACATTTGTCTGAAGACATAAAAAAATTAGTGGAGTTTGCTGCGCAAAATAAAGCTTCAATAAACGATTCCGTTAAACTGAAGTATATGCATCTTGACAGTGGCATATATGAGGATAAAAAATTTCAGGCGTTGTGGTGCGGTAAAGAACAGTGGCTTGCGAAGGGTGATTCATTATATCAATTTATAGAGCATTGTAAAGACTACGGGTTGTTCCCTTCAGATTATCATTACAGTTCTCTGTCGTTCATCCATCGTGTTTTTAATGAAGACAGTATTGCAAGAAAGAACATCGCCCTCTGGGCAAAAGCCGACCTGCTGATGACAGACGCATTTTTTTCCTTGGTGAAAGATTTGAAACAAGGCAGGTTGAAATACGACAGCGTTACGTTGCGCACTGATACGCTGCTAAGCGATACAGTTTTCACAAGAACGCTGGACAGTGCGCTGCTGACTGGAAGCGTTGCCTCAGCGTTGCATAGTGTTGAACCTAGACATGCAGGTTATGATTCATTGAAAGCATATATAAAAGATTTTCTTTCTTCTGCCAAATTCAAACCGTTCACTTATCTCTTTTATCCTTACACAGATTCTGTCGCTTTTTTTAAATCATTGCAAAAAAGATTGCATGAAGTCGGTATGCTTTCCAATGACAGTGTACCTGCAGATACTGCAATTCTTAAAACCGCCATTAAAAAATATCAGAAAGCTAAAAGCCTTACTCCAACCGGAAGAGTGAATGAAAAAATGGTGAACGCATTGAATGAGACAGATATAGAAAAGTTCAAAAGGATTGCTCTTAACCTTGACCGCTATAAGCTGCTTCCGGATAGTTTGCCACACACTTATATATGGGTTAACCTGCCTGCATTCAATTTAAAAGTGATAGACAGCGATACCCTTGTTTTTGAATCGAAAGTGATTGTAGGGAAACCGGACACACGCACTCCTTTATTGAGCAGTGAGGTTTCAAATTTTGTAACACTTCCGCAATGGACAGTGCCAAGTAGCATTATTTTTAAAGAAATGCTGCCTAAAATCCAGAAGAGTATTGACTTTCTGAAGAAAGAAAACCTGATGGTAGTAGATAAGGATGACAATGTCGTTGATCCAGCTAAGGTGAAGTGGGCTAAACTCAATAAAAACCATTTCCCTTATTTGCTGAAACAGGCGCAGGGAGATAATAATTCGCTCGGTGTCATCAAATTCAATTTCAGGAACAAGTACAGCGTGTACATGCACGACACCAATGTGCGATGGATGTTCGGCAAGTCTTTCCGCGCATTGAGCCATGGCTGTGTGCGGGTGCAGCAGTGGGAGAAGCTTTCCGATTTTTTAGTGAGAAATGATACTGTGAAATACCATCCTGATTCATTGCGGGCATGGATCAAACGTCAGGAAAAGCATGTGGTGAGCGGTTTCCACAAGGTGCCTGTTTTCTTCCGTTACTTCACCTGCGAAGGCAAGAATGGCCATCTGCATTTTTTTGATGATATTTATGATGAGGATAAGTTCCTTCGTGAAAAATATTTCGCGGGTAAAACCGTTAATTAATGTTGTGTTGAGCATAAGCTGTTTTTTGTTTCAGGTATAGTCTTAAACAAGAGATTCATTATTCATTTGCACTTAACATTTCTATATCTATGAATAAACAAATTGCGATTGCCATTTTTGCAGGTGTCGTTTTTGCAAATAATGTTCATGCCCAAAAGCCAAACCCACACAAAGCATCACGCACTACTTTACATAAAAAGAATATAAAAACACAGTATGGTGTTGCCAGTTTTTATGCGAACAAATTTAATGGCAGAAGAACAGCTAACGGAGAAATATTCAACCAGAAAAAATTGACTGCTGCCAGTAATACGCTTTCGCTGAATACCTGGGTCAAAGTCACCAATCTTCACAATAAGAAATCGGTCTATGTAAAAATAACTGACCGCATGCATTTCCGCAATAAAAGGCTTATCGACCTCAGCAAGGCAGCAGCGCATCAATTGGGATACACCGGATGGGGCTTGGCCAAAGTGAGGGTTGATGTAATAGGCAAACACAAACCGGCACAGGCATATAGCATAGCAGAGAATAAATGATTTTTAATAGTGCAATCCACATCCGCAAACGGTGCATAGAAGATTGCTTTGCCACTGACTGCTCCAAACTGCTGTCATGGCCAATACAGGAATTTTTTTAACGGGCTGAGAAATACGATTGGCATCGTTGCGGCGCTCAGTTCAAGATCAATAATATCATTGAATGGAGGGTCAGCAACGGTAAGAATACAATGCGGTGTTTTTGTTAACCTTGTTGTGATGTTACAAAATGCCTATGTCGGTGTTTATCTCAATGCTGTATCAATTTAGCCACAGCAAACGCGCAACCTGCTGCCAATGCACCGATGATGGTGACGCGGATTGCACCGCCGATTGGATTCACACCAGTCATCCTGCTTTTGAAATAGCCAAATATAAAAAGGCAGGCCAAAGTGATTGCTGCAGATATTTTCAGTCCTTCGATCCCGTTGGTGACAAAAAAATATGGGCTTAATGGTATCAGGCCACCAACAATATACGATGCTCCGATATTGAATGCGCTTTTGCCTGCTCTTTTTGGATCCGGCTTTTCAAGACCCAATTCATATTTCATCATGAAATCAACCCACTTGTCTTTGTCTTTTGTCATTTCTTCTACTGCCTGATTTTGCATCTCCGGACTAAAGCCGAGATTTTGAAAAAATTCCTTTACCTCTTCTTTTTCTTTTTCAGGCAAATGTTCTACTTCATCATATTCTCGTTTTAATTCGGAATTGTAATGGTCAACCTCCGTTTTGCCGGCAAGGTAACCGCCCAATCCCATGGCAATAGAGCCTGCCGCGATTTCGGCAATGCCGGCGATCACAATCAGCTCTGTATTTTGCACTGCTCCGCTAAGGCCGGCAGCCAGCGCAAATGGCACGGTAAGCCCATCCGACATGCCAATAACAATGTCCCTCAAAATCTCGGAGCCTTGCATATGCTCTTCCGTATGCGAATGGTGATGATGTATATCCATTTTTAGTTTTGGTTGGAAAGATTTGTTTGACATTATAAAACTAACACGAAAAAGATAAACAAAATAAGAAAGTTGGAAACAAGACATTGCGGGAATGTGGGCAGCGGTTTTTTAGTTGCGGACAGTCTGCATTACCAGCCATTTACCTGAGCCCACTATCGAAAATTGGTAAGTCAATTTTCACAAAAATAGCTCGCTATCATCCAGTATGCGGCAATCAATGTAATCAAAACAGCAATCGGATACACGACCTGTTTTCTGTATCCCTTTATTTTCCAAGAGGGATTGTGATAAGTGCAAATACAAATGGGATCACTATAATGTGACCGATCTCTACACCTGCATTGAATGAAAGAATGGAGGTATGGAATTTATTTCCGGGAGGCCCGATTTCGTTCAGCGAAACTGGCGAAACCCATTCCGTGAATTAATTCTAATATAAACACAACCAGTACCCGCCAGGGTTTCAATTCTGTGAACTAAATATTTTCAATAGCTACGAACATGATGGATAAAGAAATTATCGTCTCTGCCACTGCACCGGGAGCAACAATGATACCTTTCATGTTTAATACCGGTGTAATAAAATGCACGACCGTGAATGCTGTTGCCTGCCATAGAATGGCATTTATTTATGTGCTCGGGAGACAAAGTCTCACTACAAAGAGTATGTGGTGAAAGTCTTCGGGTATCACTTAATGCCTAATTGAATATAGTACAAACTACGTGCTGTGTGGGAGCTTTTTCCAACGCATAATTGATGGTATGTGCGTATGTTGGCGATCCTATCAGCAATGGAATCATAAGCAGCAGCAGGAATTGAAATTGTTTATGGATTGCTGTTTCGGTCATCTGTTTTTTTTGTTTACTCAGAATAAGAAAACTTTTCCAAGGTTGATTGATTGCACAAGGATTGTTTTAGTTAAGCTTCGGAAAAGTTTAAGCAAGTCATGTGCTGAAGTAATTCTATTGAGTTATGGTCTACTGGCGGTAAATCTAAATGAGACAGCTTTTTACGAAGTTAAAAAAGGTCAAAGACCCGCTTATATTTTTTATTTCTGTTAATTAAAATCCAAAATTAACAAACCCTCGTAAGTAAAATACTCACGCTAATTTTTTAAAAACAAAAACAAATTACAATGAAACGTAAAAAACTTTTACTTGCCTGCCTGGTAACAGCCGGGCTTATTACCGGAGGTATTATATACGCCTCTGATCATATTGATTCACCTACAGTAGCAGGCACACCAAACGACATTACTGACTTGTATGTTTTTCAAGGGCAAAATACCAACAATCTGGTTTTTGTTGCCAACACACAAGGCCTTCTCAGCCCTGCTGCAACCGGGGCAGCTAAATTTGATCCGAATACTCTTATTCAATTCAGCATTGATAACAATGGCGACAATGTAGAGGATCTTGTTATTCAATGCAAATACAATGCAAGCAACAACAGGATGGAAGTTTATGGACCGATAAAACCATCCGTGACTGGTACACAAAGTGTAATTGAAGGCCCGCTTATGGCTAGTGTAGAAGTTACGCCTTATGGAGCTTCGAGCCCGAACGTGAACACACAAAACGGCATTAGTGTTTTTGCTGGCCCAAGAGACGATCCTTTCTTTTTTGATCTTAACCAATACCACGCAATCATTGGTGGCACAGCAACAAGTTTTAATAACCCAGGCTCCGATGCTTTTGCAGGGACAAATGTTTTGGGAGTTGTTGTGGAAGTTCCAAAATGGTATTTCAAAAGCACCGGCAAATTGGGAGTATGGCTCACAACGAGATCTAAACAAACATCAAGCTCTAATTAACTCATTTTAAAAATCATAATAATGAAAACGAATAAACTAAAAATATTTTCACTTTTGTTGATTGCCGCAAGTCTTGCGATAGGATCTTGTAAAAAAGGCACTTCAAATCCGCCAATCGTTTACTATCAACAGGAAGATCAGGTGGGCAGGCCTGCAATTAATACTGTATTCAATGCAGCAGCAGACAAACAAATTTTCAATACCACAACGCCTTCTGCTATGTCAGCTTTGTTCCAGGCAAAATTTCAGGCAAAATTATTGGCTCTCAATCCCGGATATACCACAAATGCCCTCGGTCTTGATGCGGCAACTTTTACAGGCGTTCTGGCTACGGATGTATTAAACGTTTCCACAACAGGCACTACTACATTTTTTGATGGCACCAATGTGCTGACAGGAAGGCAATTGAGCGATGATGTAATTACTGTTGAATTAACTCTGATATTTGGCGGGCCAAATGCGTTAACTGGCAACCCTACAAATCCAGGTTTGATCAGCGATAATGTGCCTCATAATGATAAAGCGTTTTTGACTTCATTCCCCTATGAAGCCGCTCCCTGGTAAAGTAGATGACTTGATCTAAAGATTTATATAAAGAATGCCGGAGTATATTGCTTTGGCATTTTTTATTGAATAAATAAAATAACATCTTTTGAATTAATTTCACGCTGGCTATTTTAAAAATAATTTCGTAAACAGATTATCTTAATCGTCTGCATGGATACTTTGCTCAATAAAAAAAATAATACCTATTCAAAATGCTTCGGTTTGCTGATACTATTATTTTTATTGAGCGACCAAATATTTGCTCACACAGTTGTTGGCGAATTAGAAAAAATGTCCAAAACGAATGCCGCACTTTTATATCTTTTTTTAGGTTATAAGCACATCATTCCGCTTGGCTTCGATCACATCTTATTTATCCTGAGCTTATTTTTATTGAACCCAAAGTTAAAACCACTTTTATGGCAGGCGACTGCTTTTACAGTGGCGCATTCAATAACATTAAGCTTATCAATGTTTCATGTCATTGTGCCATCTCCCAAACTAATTGAGCCATTGATTGCATTATCAATTTTATATGTAGCGCTGGAAAACATTTTCGTTACAAAAGTGAGGCGCACACGCATTGGCGTTGTTTTTATTTTTGGATTGGTGCATGGGATGGGCTTTGCCAGTGCGTTAGGCCAATTGGGTTTGCCTCAAAACGCTTATTTGCTTTCCCTGGTAATGTTTAATGTAGGAGTTGAGCTTGGCCAGATCACAATTATTTTAGCAGCTTATATTTTAATTGGAAAAGCTTTTGGGAACAAGCCGTATTATCGGAAGTATTTTGTGATTCCGCTATCAATCATTATTGCATGCGTTGCTGCTTACTGGACTGTGCAACGATTATTCTTCTAAATTTTTTTCCAGATCTTTAATTTTAGCGGGGCTCAAATCGTATTTGTTTTTTTCAGCAGCCTTAAAAAATTCATTTGCATTGTAGCCTTTGTTCAATCCCTGCATTATTTTCCCCATCCAGTAGAGTTCAAGCCCTTCCAATGGTTTTCCCGAAACAAATTTTTCATACATGCTGTATGCTTCATCTTTCTTATTGTTGCAGAATAAGCACCAAACATACCACGCATAGGTTTGTGGTGTAGGTCTGCCTTCAATTTCTTTTTTTGCTATGACTTCTGCTTTTGATGCATTATTTAAAATTCCGGTATATAAGTCAATGGTGTATTTATTATACATGTTACCATAAAGACTGTCGCTTACTATTGATGCGAATTTTTCGGCATATTTTTTTTGAAGGATGCTGTCATTTTTTTCTTCTGCTGTTTGTTCAAGTTTCAATAATGGCTCAGGAGATTTAGTTTTTGACTGAACGAAACGAAATATTTTTTCTGCAAGCGAATCATTTTTATCGTGCACCAGTGCTATCCAGCCAAGGCCCATGATGCTGTGCAAATCGGCTGCACTTAAACGGATTGATTGGGTGTACAAATCCGATGCTTGTTGCAATTCGCCTGCATGCAAATAAAGATCCGCGGTGTTTGATAATGCAGCCTGCTGCAGACCCGCATCAAAGCCTGCCCAGACAAATGCTTTTTGCATTGCGCTAATAGCAGAATCTAAATTTCCTTTGTAATGTTCCCATTTAGATTTTCTGAAAAAATACCCGTAATCATTATTTGAGCGAAATCTTTTTAAATAATTTTCAGCCGTTGGATAATAACCTAATTCAAAATCAACATCAAAATTTGCAGTGTAAGAGTCGTAAGGTTTTATGCCAAGCGCTTCTGCTTTCTGCAAATAATCAGCAGCATCTTTAAAGCGATGTTGTGAAATGCAGTGTCCAACCATAGCTGCGTAAACAGATGCCTCCTTATGATTGTAGACACTGTCTACTTTTAATAAAACACTGTCTGAAGATTTCAGGTCATGTATATCCCCCAATAAGCGAAAACGGTTTGCCAATTGGCCTGCATATTTCGATTCACTTACCATGCCTGGTTTTTCAGGATCGATTCTTTTTTTCCAAAACAATATGTCGGCTTCGTTTAATGCAATTGCCGCAGGCTTGCTATAATTGGCAATCAAGCTATCAATAAAACTATTTTGTACAATGACTTTATCACGACGGTTACAGGAAGAAAAAAGATAAATAAAAAGCGTGAGGGCGAAGATTTGTTTCATTTGATTATTTAGAGATATATACGGGAAACTGGCAAGTAAAGATGGCATGCCTGAGTTGAAAAGCAAATATCATGAACCACATTTTCTTAGTGCTGTATCAGACTTGCAATACCAAAAGCACAACCATCTGCCAATTTGACGATTATCGCTACGCGGATTGCCCCACCGATAGGGTTTACACCTTTCATCCAGCTTTTGAAATAGCCAAAAATAAAAAGACACACCAAAGTGATGGCTGCGAATATTTTCAGTCCGTCAATGCCATCACTTACAAAAAAATAGAGGCTTAGCGGGATCAGACCGCCCACAATATAGGAAACCCCGATATTGAATAAGCTTTTTCCTGCACGTTTGGGATCTGGTTTTTCAAGACCCAATTCATGTTTCATCATAAAATAAACCCGCTTGTTTTTGTCTTTTGTCATTTCATCAACAGCCTCTTTTTGGGATACTGGCTGAAGCCAAGCCCGGAGGAAAACTCCTGTACTTCTTCTTTTTCTTTTTCAGGAAGATGTGCCAATTCATCATATTCTTTTTTTAGTTCTGAATTCTAGTGGTCAGCTTCTGTTTTCCCCGTAAGATAACCGCCGGGCCTCCCTGGCGATTGAGCCCGCAGCGATTTCTGCAATGCCTGTGATGACTATCAATTCTGTATTTTGCACGGCACCGATTAAACGCGCGGCCGGCGCTAATGGCACCGTAAGCCCATCTGATATGCCAATCACAATATCCCTGGAATGTCTGAGCCCTGCATGTGTTCTTCCGTATGCGAATGGCTGGGTGTATCCATTTCTGGTTTTGGATGCAAATATTTATTCAATGCTATAAATCGAACACGAAAATGGGCAGCGAACCTGAGCATGCGGCAAAAAGCCAATCGAAAATCACAATAAGTGAAATGGAAGGGCATTTATCTGGGAAATGCCTGTAGGCACAATTTGATGATTTGATTTCCCGGGTTTATATTTATCCTAAACTCCTCTGACAGATTTAAATTTAGTATTCCAGTAATTTTTGCTCATTTTCGATGATTGCTATAATTAAAAATTATTTATGAAACTTACATTTTCTTTTCTGTCAATCCCAATTTGTATTTTATTTTTTTCATCCTGCCATTTTCACAAAGAAAAAAAATACAGAGGATGGGAAGCCTATGGCGGTAATAAAGAGAACAATCATTATTCTGCATTAACGCAAATTGATACGAACAACGTCGCTCAGTTGCAAATTGCCTGGTCTTATCATACCGGCGATTCAGCCAGTGGCACACAGATACAGGTGAACCCGGTGGTCATTGAAAATGTCTTATATGGAGTTTCGCCAAAGTTAAAGCTGTTTGCATTAGATGCGGCTACAGGAAAAGAAAAATGGTCATTCAACCCCGTAAATGAAAATGACGCGAAAGGCAAAGGATACTTTATGATGAATGTTTGCAGGGGAGTGGCTTATTATGCAGGTAGCAAAGACGATCAGCGGATTTTTTATTCAGCGGGATCGCAATTGTATTGTATTGATGCACTAACGGGTATGCCTATCCAATCATTTGGAGAAAATGGCAGAATTGATCTGCACAATGATTTGGGAAGAGACGTAAAAGATCTATATGTCTCATCAACCACACCGGGGATTATTTATAAAGATTTGATTATCGTTGGCACCAGAGTAGCAGAAGAGGCCGCTGCGGCGCCGGGTCATATCAGAGCATATGATGTGCATACAGGCAAATTGCGCTGGATTTTCCACACCATCCCCCAGCCGGGCGAAGAAGGATATGAAAGCTGGGATAATAAAGAAGCATATAAACATATTGGTGGCGCCAATGCATGGGCAGGCTTTAGCCTGGATGAGGAAAAAGGAATCGTCTTCGCACCAATTGGCTCTGCCTCTTATGATTTTTTCGGAGGCAAAAGACTGGGGAATGACTTGTATGCAAATAGTGTGTTGGCACTGGATGCGCTAACAGGCAAGCGTATCTGGCATTTTCAAACAGTGCATCATGATATGTGGGATAGAGATCTGCCCACTGCACCGGTATTGGTTACTGTCACTAAGGATGGTAATAAAATCGAAGCGGTTGCGCAAACAACCAAAAGCGGTTTTGTTTTTTTGTTCGAAAGGGAAACGGGCAAGCCTGTTTATCCGGTTGAAGAAAAAAAAGTCCCAACTGAAACGGAACTAATTGGCGAAAGGCCGTCACCTACACAGCCCTGGCCATCATTGCCATTACCTTTTGCCAGACAAACCCTGAACGAAAAAGATCTGAACAATTTAGTTGCGGATTCTTCTTACCAGGATATCAAAAAAAAGCTATCCTCTTATAAAACAGGTTTTATTTTTAATCCGCCTTCCAAAGAAGGCACGGTTATTTTTCCCGGCTACGATGGTGGCGCAGAATGGGGTGGCCCCGCGTTTGACCCTTCCTCTGGTGTATTATATGTGAATGCAAGCGAGATGCCATGGGTGCTTACTATGGTAGATGTTAAAAATAAAATCGATTCGGATGAAACAAATTTGCAGGCGGGGCAACGGCTTTACGCTGCAAGCTGCATGGCATGCCATGGCCCGCAAAGGCAGGGCGGTGGAAATTATCCTTCACTGATTGGAGCAGATAAGAAATACAGTGAAGAGCAATTCATACAGCTTGTAAGTTCTGGTCGCAGGATGATGCCCGCTTTGAACCAGCTTTCTGCATCAGAGAAAAAAGCGATTGCTTCTTTTATACTGGAGGAAAAAAATAAACAGCAAGAAAAATTCATCGCGCCTGCAAAGGCAGAAGACGAATGGTATAAGCTGGCATATAGCGGAACGGGATATAATAAATTTCTGACAAAAGAAGGCTATCCCGCTGTGATGCCACCCTGGGGCACTTTGAATGCAATTGATCTGAGCACCGGCCAGCTTATTTGGAAAGATACAATTGGAGACTATCCTGAATTGAAAGCACGTGGCATTCATTCTGGCACAGAAAATTATGGAGGCCCTGCTGTAACAGCCGGCGGCCTTATATTTATTGCTGCAACAAGCGATGCGAAGTTCAGGGCGTATAATAAAAGAACAGGAAAACTTTTGTGGGAAACAGATTTGCCTGCTGCTGGCTTTGCTACGCCTTCCGTTTATGAAGAAGATGGAAAGCAGTTTATTGTGATCGCATGTGGTGGAGGAAAGCTGGGAAAACATTCAGGAGATTCTTATGTTGCTTTTGCATTGCCATAGGCATAGTTCATCGTAGCAATGATAAGCATTGCTGTTGCTGATAATAATATGGTTGACTGATGAAAGGCGCTCTCTTATAATTGTGGTAAAATCAATATTCCGCGCTATGCTCAAATCAGTTCATTTCTTTTTCATACTTTGCACGAATGTCACTACTCGATAAGCAATTGGTCATAAAAAAATCAAGTATTCCCGGAGCGGGGAAAGGGCTCTACACAAAAGTATCAATTCCTAAAGGTACACGGATTACTGAGTATAAAGGAAAGAACACCACATGGAAGGATGTTGTTCATAATGAAGGCCGCAACGGATATATCTACTATGTAAAGCGGTCACATGTTATCGATGCGTCAGGCAATAAAAAAATGCTCGCGAGATACGCTAATGATGCACAGGGCCTGGTAAAAATAAAAGGTATGCGGAATAATTGCGAGTATGTGGTAGAGGGCCTTCGTGTTTTTATTCATGCAAAAAAAAATATCCCCGCCGGCTCAGAAATATTGGTGGCATATGGAGCTGAGTATTGGTCTGTGATCAGGTATAATAAACGACTGGAAGAAAAAGAAAAAAGCAATTCCTGATTGATTTGCCGAGATAGATATTCCCAATTTATTTTTTAAAATAATCTTTTGTTATTAATGTGGCAGCAGCAAAGATTGGCATTTTATTGGCAACGAAGTTATTGTGTTTACCAAACTTTCCTCAATCATGATTTTTCAAAAACAAGTGCAATTTTCGAGGCACATCAAAGCGGGCGGCCGCTTGAAGGAGTTTAACTTTCTGAAATTAAATAATACACAAATACCGACCTATTCTGTTGATGTCAGCGATGAACGGGGCAAGCGCCATATATTCCTGTTGATAAATGATGGCGGGGACTGGAAAATTTCCGGTGAGGGACTGCCAGAATGGGTTATTTCCTCAGGTCACGTGCTTCAGCAGGAAGTTGAAGCTTGTGTCAGTTAATAAAACACAGCAATAAGAGTTCCTCTTTAAGAATATTTGTGGAAAAAATTTCCCTATAAGTCGGTGTCTTTCTCAGCAAATTTATTTGCTTCCCGGCATATTTACTGATAGTGTGAATCCGCATTAAAGTGATGTTAATTGCCCACCTTTTTTATGCCTTCAGCTTTCTCGTTTTTAGGGATATTTGCAAATACAAACTCACTTGCAATGAAAGTAGCGGTATTCAGTACAAAATCTTACGACCGGGATTTCCTTGGCAAGTTCAATACAAATAATGAACATGAGCTGACTTACTTTGAAGCTTCCTTAAACGCCTACACAACGAACCTGACATTAGGATTTGAAGCCGTTTGTGTTTTTGTAAATGATAAAGTGGATAGGGAAACAGTTAAAAAAATTTCCAGGAATGGAATCAGGATAATTGCTCTTCGCTGTGCGGGTTTTAATAATGTTGATATCTCAGCAGCGAACGAAAATAATATTAAGGTAGTAAGAGTCCCGGCTTATTCCCCACAGGCAGTGGCAGAACATGCAGTAGCGCTCATTCTTACCCTGAACAGAAAAACACACAAAGCATACAACCGGATCAGGGAGGGGAATTTCTCTTTGGATAGGCTGATTGGTTTCAATCTTTATCATAAAACTGCAGGTGTTATCGGCACCGGGAAAATTGGGGCTATTTTTTGCGGATTGATGCAAGGCTTCGGATGTAAAGTGCTTGCCTTTGATAATTATGAATCTGATGAACTGAAAAAAAAAGGTGTTGAGTATATGTCTTTCGATGAAATCCTGGAACAGTCTGATATTATTTCGCTGCATTGCCCGCTCACTCCTGAGACACACCATCTGTTCAACAGCCATGCCTTTTCTAAATTGAAAAATGGAGCAATGATCATTAATACCAGCAGGGGAGCAGTGATAGATACCTCAGACGCAATTGATGCATTGAAAAGCGGAAAATTGGGTTATCTGGGGATTGATGTGTACGAGCAGGAGGAAAAATTATTCTTCAGGGATTTGTCAGAGAGCATCATTCAGGATGATCTTTTTCTCAGGCTGATGAGTTTCCCAAACGTGCTCATTACTTCGCATCAGGGTTTTTTTACAAAGGAAGCATTGGACGAAATATCGGTAACCACAATTAAGAACCTCTCAGATTTTGAAAAGGGATTTGTTCTTGAGAATGAAGTGCAAATGTAAATGCATGTAATACATTTATAAATGACAACTTATATTTCCATATTAAGAGGCATCAATGTAAGCGGCTACAAAACGATTAAAATGGATGCATTGAGAAAAATATATGAAAGCCTTGGGTTTAAAACTGTGCAAACGTACATACAGAGCGGTAACGTCGTATTTCGATATAAGCTAACCGAAATAGAAAAGCTGGAAAAGAAAATAGCGCAAAAAATATTTGAACAGTTTTCATTTGAAGTGCCGGTAATGGTTAAAACTTTTGATGAGTTAAATGAAATCGTGAACAGCAATCCTTTAGTAAACGATCCTTCTAAAGATGCTGCTCATCTTCACGTCACATTTTTATCTGCGAAACCTGAAAAAAGCCGCATCGAAAAAATAACGGAAGAGAAATATGGTACCGGAGAATTCGCCATTTTGGATAAAGCCATTTATTTGTATTGCCCTGATGGTTATAGCAATTCAAAGCTTAGCAATACTTTTCTCGAAAGCAAATTAAAAGTGGTCGCCACAACCGGGAACTGGAAGACAACAAGGGAATTGCTGAGCATGGCGGAAAAATTGGAAGCCAAATGAATCATGAGTGAAAGGAGACAAACAAATCTGTGCTTACACCGCTTTGCTAAAAGCAGCGGGGCTGTTCTCTGTGCTGAGCCATTTTATATCGAAAGCTTTGCAAATGTTTCTCACAAACTGAAATCCTGTTGTCGTCACTTTCAGTCCGGTGACTGATAGTTCAAGCAACCCGTCTTTCTCCATTTCTTTGAGCATAGGTAATGTGTAAATATTCAGTAGTTCCTGATGGCTTTGCCGGAAGCTTGTCTTTCCTTTACAGATTGTTTGCAATATGTATTGTTTGAAAGCCATATCAATCTCGTCCATAAAATATCCTTTCGTCACGGGAAATTCATCCATCTCTAAGGAGCGATAATATAATTCCAGTTCCTTGTGATTTTGCGCATAAGCAACACCGATATCGCTGATCGCCGAAACCCCAAGCCCAATCAGCATATTGGAGTGAACGTCCGTGTAGCCCATGAAATTCCGGTGCAAAGTGCCCTGCTCACGTGCTTTATATAATTCATCATTTGGTAAAGCAAAATGATCCATGCCGATATCGGTATAACCTGCTTCTGCAAACATTCTTTTGCCTGTCAAATACAATTGTGTTTTTAAATTGGCCGAAGGCAAATCATTCTCGTCAAACAACCGCTGTACTTTCTGTTTCCACGGCACGTGCGCATAGCTATAAAATGCTACCCGGTCTGGTCTTAAAGAGATAGTTTCTTCAATGGTCTTTTCTTCACCCTTTAATGTCTGAAATGGGAGTCCGTAAATCAGATCGAAATTGACTGATTCAAAACCAATGCTTCGCGCATTCTCCGTTGCGCGTTTCACATTTTCCAGAGGCTGAATACGATTAATAGCTTTTTGCACAATCGGATCATTGTCCTGCACGCCATAACTGATTCTTCTGAATCCCAGATCATGTAATGTTTGCAACTGTTCAACCGTTGTATTGTTCGGGTGACCTTCCAGGCTGAACGCATGATCTGCGGCAACTGTTGTCTCGTCAAGCAGCCCATTAATCAGGCTTTTTAAGTTTTCCGGGGAAAAAAACGTGGGCGTCCCTCCTCCTAAGTGAATGGATTTTATTAGTGGCTTTTCATCCATCAGTTGCTTATACAAACCCCATTCTTTTAAAATGGCAGCAATGTATTTTTCTTCTACTGCATGATTGGTGGTTATTTTTTTATTGCATGCGCAATACGTGCAAAGCGATTCGCAAAAAGGCAGGTGCAGATAAATGCTGAGCCCCTCTTTACTTTTGTGGGTATAGTCAAATTGTTCACGAAAATTCATTTCCCATTGATCACTGTCGGGCAAATTGTACCAGAATGGAACCGTCGGATAGCTGGTATAACGCGGTACGGCCTGATTGTATTTATTAATAAGCGCATTAAAATCCGGCATGTCTATCTATTGAAACCCGAAAGTATCCAACGCCAGAGGCTTTTTTTACAATAAATGTCATCACAGGGGATGATTGTTATCAACTTCTCTATCAAGCGCCGTCTTAAAAATAGCAATGCTGATGAACGTCATGGTCTTCATTGACATCAGTCATTCGATACAAGGCGCAATCGGAAGTATTTTGCCCAATAATCTGTTCTGATGCCTATTATTACAAAGAAAAATGTTCAGTGCACACATTGCGGTGAAGACTGTGTTTCAGTAAATATAAAAATTGAAGAAAAAATTTTCTGCTGCGAAGGATGCAAAATGGTTTATCAGTTGCTTGACAGCACGGGCTTATGTAATTATTATGATCTGAATGAAAGGCCTGGTATCAGCCAGCGCATTACAGTCAGGAAAGATAAGTTTGCTTTTCTGGATGATAAATCCATTCAGCAGAAACTCATTTCGTTTACCAATGATGAACAGACCCATGTTAGTTTCTATCTTCCGCAAATGCATTGCAGTTCATGTTTGTATCTGCTGGAGAACCTGCACAGGCTGAATAAAGCTATTGTATCATCCTCTGTAAATTTCACTACTAAGGAAGTAAGCATCATTTTCAATAAAAGCATTTCGCTTAGAAAAGTTTCAGAACTGCTCACTTCTATTGGTTACGAGCCATACATCAGCCTGAATAATCTGCAGGGGCACAAACCTGCCGTCAGCAGAAGCATGATATACCAGCTTGGCATAGCGGGTTTTTGTTTTGGCAATATCATGCTGATGAGTTTTCCCGAATATCTTGGCCTCAACCATTTTGAAAGCAATCTGCAATCCGCATTCAGGATATTGAATGTGATACTGGCTTTGCCTGTTTTTCTTTACAGCGCCCAGCCTTTTTACAGATCAGCCTGGAAAGGGCTGCAACATAAATATCTGAATATTGATGCGCCCATTGCATTAGCTATTATCGTCACATTTGGCAGAAGTATTTACGAAGTGCTATCAGGCACCGGTTCCGGGTATTTCGATTCGGTGACGGGAATTGTATTCTTTATGCTGGTGGGTAGGGTGTTGCAGGACAAAACTTATGAGCAATTGTCTTTTGAACGGGATTACACTTCTTATTTTCCAGTAGCCGTGAGCGTTATTAAGAACGAGAAGGAAATACCGACTCAATTGCCTGATATAAAGGTTGGCGATACCCTGCTTATCCATAATGAAGAATTGATACCGGCGGATGGGATACTGACCAAAGGCAAGGCTTTGATTGATTATAGTTTTGTAACCGGAGAATCAATCCCGGTGTTGAAAGAAATGGGAGAGATCGTTTATGCAGGCGGGAAACAAACCGGTGGAAGTATGGAAATACTGGTAATGAAAGAAGTATCACAAAGCTATCTGACCAGTTTATGGACAAAAGATGAGCTTAACAAGACGAAAGAGGATAAGGGCAATTCTTTTGTCCAGTTGCTGAGCCGTTATTTTACTTATATCGTTTTCACCATAGCTATTTTCACGGCTGCGTACTGGTGGATGCATGACAGCAGCCGGATATGGAATGCCGTAACTGCGATTTTAATTATCGCATGCCCATGCGCGTTATTGCTTTCAAGCACGTTCACCAATGGCAATGTGCTGCGCATACTTGGCCGCAATCACTTTTATTTGCGAAGTGCTTCGGTAATTGAAGATATTGCAAAAGTGAACAGGGTGGTGTTCGATAAAACAGGCACGCTTACCACTTCCCGGGAGCAGCAGGTAGAATATGCAGGCAAAAAATTATCCGAACAGCAAAAAGCAGCTATTGCGATACTGGCTGCCCGCTCCAATCATCCGTTGAATAAGATTTTGCTAAAATACCTGAATATAAAGGCAAAAGCGGTGTCGGATGTCCAGGCGTTTAAAGAACATCCGGGCAAGGGCATAGAAGGGTTTGTTGACAATGAGTTATACGCGATCGGATCATTTTCTTTTATAACAGGAAAACAAAATGAATTACATGATGAGACCTGTGTGTATGTTTCGCAGGAGGGAGAGAAGTTGGGTAAATTTATTTTTCATAACCTTTATCGGGATAACATTGATTTGCTCATCCGTCAATTGCAGCCTAAGTATAAGCTTTCCGTGATTTCCGGAGATAATGCCGGAGAAGAAAATAAGCTGAGAGGATTGACCGGGAGTGATGCCAGTCTGTTATTCCACCAGAAGCCTGAGGATAAGCTTCATTATGTGGACGCGTTACAAGAGGAAGGAAACCGTGTGATGATGATTGGCGACGGACTGAATGATGCAGGTGCCTTAAAGAAAAGCGATATAGGCATTGCGATAGCTGAAGACTGTAACAATTTTACACCTGCCAGCGATGCCATCCTTGAAGCTAAACAATTGCCCAGGCTATATCAGTTCATCCAATTGTGCAAGGCGAACAAAAAAATTGTCATTGCCAGTTTCGTGTTGTCAATAACTTACAATATCGCAGGGTTATTTTTTGCAGTGCAAGGACATTTGTCCCCTTTGATTGCCGCCATTCTGATGCCTTCCAGTTCAATAACTATTTTACTGATCACTTTTGGTAGCAGCAACGTGGTGGCCAGATGGCTCCGCTTGTGATTGCTATTCATTGCTTATAAAACTTTTGTTTAATAACGGTGTGCAAATGCGGTTATATCTTTTAAAAACATGAGCAAAATCATATCTCAGGCTAAGTGTTGTCATTAAAGGCTAATCAATCAAAAAATATTTTTGAGACTTAATTATTCAAACATGAGCGTGATTATCCTTTTACTTGTTGCAAGCATCAGTGTTGCAGCTATTTTTCTTGCGGCCTTTTTGTGGGGCGTAAAAAACAAACAATTCGATGATAGCTATTCTCCACCTTATCGCATCCTGTTTGATGATAAGCCTTCCTCCGACAGTAACCCTCAAACAATTGAACAACCAAAATAAACCTTTATGCAGGTAGACAAATTCTATTACGACAACAAGACAGTAAAATGGTTTGCTTATGCAGTGTTTCTATGGTCAATAGTAGGAATGCTGGCAGGGCTGTGGATCGCCATCGCGATGTATTACCCGGCAATCAATCTGGGTATTCCCGCAACCACATTCGGAAGAATGAGACCAGTGCATACCAATGCAGTGATTTTTGCTTTTGTAGGCAATGGTATCTTCATGGGGGTCTATTATTCATTGCAACGTTTATGCAAAACCAGGATGTTCAGCGATACGCTGAGCAAGATCCATTTCTGGGGATGGCAACTCATCATCGTTGCCGGTGCTTTGACACTCTGGACAGGCCACACTTCCGGCAAAGAATATGCTGAGCTTGAATGGCCTATTGATATTGCCATCGCTGTAGTCTGGATCATATTTGGCATCAATATGTTCGGCACCATCCTCAAACGCAGGGAAAGCCATATCTATGTTGCCATCTGGTTTTATATCGCCACATGGGTCACGGTTGCGATGCTTCATATTGTCAACTCTCTTGAGTTGCCGATCTCTTTTCTTAAGAGTTATAGTGTATATGCCGGTGTCCAGGATGCCTTGGTAGAATGGTGGTACGGGCATAATGCGGTTGCCTTCTTTCTAACTACGCCTTATCTCGGTCTGATGTATTATTTTTTGCCTAAGGCAGCCAACAGGCCTATCTATTCATACAGGCTTTCTATCGTTCACTTCTGGGCGCTGATATTTATTTATATCTGGGCAGGGCCACATCATTTATTATACACAGCATTGCCTGACTGGGCACAGTCACTCGGTGTTGTTTTTTCAGTAATGCTCATCGCACCAAGCTGGGGCGGTATGCTGAATGGTTTGTTCACCCTGCGTGGCGCATGGGATAAAGTGCGCGAAGAACCAGTGCTGAAATTTATGGTGGTTGCTATCACGTGTTATGGCATGGCCACATTTGAAGGACCGATGCTCAGCCTTAAAAGTGTGAACGCGATTTCTCACTTTACTGACTGGACAATCGCGCATGTTCATATTGGTGCATTGGGCTGGAATGGTTTCCTCACATTTGGTGTGCTTTACTATCTGATACCTAAAATGTGGAATACTACTTTGTATTCTAAAAAATTGGCAGGCACACATTTCTGGATCGGCACCATCGGCATTGTATTATACGCGATACCATTATACTGGGCCGGGTTTACACAGAGTATGATGTGGAAATCTTTTACCGAAGAAGGACAATTGAAATTCCAGTTCCTTGAAACCGTAACGCATATTATACCAATGTACATCACCAGAAGCATTGGCGGAGCACTGTATATATCAGGTGCATTCGTTATGATCTACAACCTGATCAAAACAATTAAACAAGGATCTTTTATTGCTGATGAAGCTGCGGAAGCTGCACCATTGCCAAAAGTAGTTGAAACACATGGCAAGCAATACTGGCACAGATGGATTGAAAGAAGGCCAATGAAAATGTTGCTCTTTAGTTTGGTCGCTGTGTTGATCGGAGGATTGATTGAATTGGTGCCGACTTTTTTAGTGAAATCGAATATACCAACCATCAGCAGCGTGAAACCATACACTCCACTTGAATTGCATGGAAGAGATATTTATGTGCGCGAAGGCTGCTACTTATGTCATTCGCAAATGATCAGGCCCTTCCGCGATGAAGTGGCGCGCTATGGTGAATATTCAAAAGCAGGTGAGTTTGTTTACGATCATCCATTCCAGTGGGGATCAAAAAGAACAGGCCCTGATTTGGCTCGCATTGGCGGAAAATATCCCGATAGCTGGCATTACAATCACATGATGGATCCCCAATCTATGTCTCCAGGTTCTATCATGCCTTCTTACGGATGGCTGTACGATCATGAGATTGATACTACGCTTACACCTAAGATGATCTGGGCCATGCGCAAGCTGGGTGTCCCTTACGCCGAAGGATATGAGAAGGATTGCAATAACGATATCGCAAAACAATCAACAGCCATTCAGGCAAGCCTTAAAGCTGATAAGATTGATGTAAAACCCAATCAGGAAATCGTGGCGCTGATCGCCTATCTGCAAAGAGTTGGCAAAGACATCAAGGCTGCGCCAAAAGAACAGGTGGCTTCGAAAAGCGGCGAATCAATAATGGGTAACTAAAACAAAAAAACAATCGTTATGAAATTCATTCATTATCTGGAAAAAATAACCGCAGTAAGCATTTACGGGATATCATCCTTCATCATTTTCGGCAGCGTATTTATCATCATGCTGGTATGGGCACTGAAAGCTGACAAGAATATGATCGAAGAAATAAAACGGATACCCTTAGAGAAATAGCGAATTCACTAAACTATTAATTCATCTATATGAGAAGATTATTTAGAAATATATTAATGACAACTGCCGTGCTCCTGTTAAGCACAGCAAGTTCATGGGCAGATGGCCCAAAGCCTGAATCATCCATGTCAAATCCATTTGTGGTGCTCATGGTGATAATCATTTTGTTTCTCGGGCTTATCATTGCCATACTTGCGCGATTGGTTCTGGGTGCAGCATTTATTAAACGAGACAGGGAGAAAAAAGAAAGCGAATCAAAAAGCGGGCAGGGCACGGTGACGGCTATCATCACCACTGTGCTGTTGTTTCTTTCAGTTGGATTGTTTGCACAGGACAAAGCGCCTGACGCTTCGGCCGCAAGCAGCGCAATCAATGGTCTTGCACCAACGGCTTATTATGCCATTACCAGTGTGGCATTTCTTGAACTCATTGTCATCATCGCTTTATTATTGATGCTGAGGTCATTTTTGGGGATTGAAAGAAAAGCATTGTTGCTTGCTGCAAGTCGGGCCGATGCAGGCGTGCCGCAGGAAAGCTGGTGGGATAAGTTCAATAAGTTCAAACCACTTCAACAGGAAGCTACGATTGACCTTGGCCACAATTATGATGGCATACGTGAACTTGATAACCGGTTGCCCCCGTGGTGGCTCTATGGGTTTTACATCACGATCCTCTTTGCTGCCATTTATTTATACCGTTATCATGTCGCTCATTCTGCTCCTTTGCCACACGAGCAATACGAGTTGGATGTTGCTGCTGCAGATAAGGCGAAAGCTGAATACCTGAAGAAAGCTGCCAATAATATAGATGAAAGCTCGGTAAAGTTGCTCACAGATCCGGCGAGCCTTGCAGGAGGGAAACAGATTTTTGAGACAAGTTGTTTCCCCTGTCATGGAAAATTCGGTGAGGGCCTTGTTGGGCCTAATCTGACAGATGATTACTGGCTCCATGGTGGCAGCGTGAATGATGTGTTCAAGACCATCAAATATGGCTATCCGGAGAAAGGCATGAAGAGCTGGAAAGATGATTTCTCTCCTGTGCAGATAGCGCAAGTGGCGAGCTATATTAAATCTTTGCATGGCACTAATCCTCCAAATGCCAAGGCACCGCAGGGAACATTGTATCAGGAAGGTGGGAGTAAAACAGACTCAACAAAAAAAGACAGCACAACGACAGCCCTGATTGAAAATAAATAGCGAATAAATTCTGATGATGAACGAAACTGATGTTAAAGGAAAAGGGTTTACTCATGATGAATCATTCCGCGACCACCTTGCAACAGTAGATGTGGAGGGCAAGCGCAAATGGGTATTTGCACAAAAACCTAGAGGCAAATTTTATAATATCAGGACTTATGTGAGTTGGGGGTTTTTCCTGTTGTTTCTTTCTTTGCCATTTGTTTATATCAACGGACAGCCTTTGTTCCTGTTTAATATACCAAGTGCGAAATTTATTTTGTTCAGCAAGGTTTTCTGGCCACAGGATTTTTTCATTTTCGGATTAACGATGGTCACATTTGTCGCGTTCATCATTTTGTTCACAGCAGCGTTTGGCAGGCTGTTCTGCGGATGGGTTTGCCCGCAGACTATTTTCATGGAAATGGTTTTCCGTAAAATAGAATATGCCATTGAAGGCGATGCCGCACAACAGCGGGTTCTTAAAAATGCACCTTGGACAACAGAGAAAATCATAAAGAAAACAAGCAAGCACATTTCTTTTTTCGTTTTGTCTTTTATCATTGCTAATTTCTTTCTGGCATATATCATAAGCACAAAGGAATTATGGAAAATAATGACTGAACCTATAGGCCAGCACATTGCAGGTCTGTCTTCCATCATCATTTTCTCGTCCGTTTTTTATGGTGTATATGCATTCTTCCGCGAACAGGTTTGCACCGTGGTCTGCCCTTATGGAAGATTGCAAAGCGTGCTGCTCGACAGGAATTCTATGATTGTGGCCTACGATCATAAACGCGGGGAGCCAAGAGGCAAGTACAATAAAAATGCTGATAGCGGTTTGGGAGATTGCATTGATTGCCTGCAATGCGTAAAGGTTTGCCCAACGGCAATAGATATCCGCAATGGTACCCAGATGGAATGTGTTGGCTGTACTGCTTGTATTGATGCTTGCGATCACATCATGGAAAGAATAAACCGGCCATTGGGATTGATAAGGTATGCTTCAGAGACCGGCATTGAAAAAGGAGAGCGGCTGCATTACACAACAAGGATGAGGCTGTACACAGTATTGTTATGTGTGTTGGTTTGCATACTCTCTGCATTGCTGATCACCAGAAAAGATGTTGATGCCACCATCATGCGCACACCGGGCATGCTTTATCAGGAACGCGGCTCAGATAGTATATCCAATCTGTACAATATCAAGATTGCAAATAAGACAGTGAAGGATGTCCCATTGACATTGAAAATGGAGGATGATAACGGGAATATTGATGTCATCGGCGATAAAGCAATCAATGTGAAAAAGGAAGATGAAAGCTCTGGCAATTTTTTTGTGATCCTTCCAAAAAAAGGCATACAACAAAGAAAGACAAAAATCAGGATCGGTTTATATGAAGGCAACAGGCGCATTGATGTCATCAGCACCAATTTCCTGGGGCCGGTCAGCAATTGATTAAATCACTTTAAATTATTTTTTATGAACTGGGGAAATAGATTGCTATTGGTGTTTGTTGCATTTGCAGGATTGATATCCTATATGGTTTACCGCTGTGTGCTCATGCCGGTCAATCTGGTAACCAGCGAGTACTATAAAGATGAGCTCTCTTATCAGGATGTGATTGATGCAACCAAAAATGCCAACGCGTTAAGCACAAATACATCCATCGTGCAGGTGGCATCGAATGTGGCAATCCAATTGCCCGACGAAATGAAACAACATCCTGTGAAAGGGACTATTTTATTTTATTGCCCCTCTGATATTTCCAACGACAGGCATATCGAACTTTCGGTAGATACACAGGCAAAGCAACTGATAGACATCAGAAAATTTGCAAAAGGGAATTACATGGTGAAGATTGAATGGAGCGAAAATAATAAGCATTACTATGCTGAGAAGCCATTCGACATTACCGCATCCAACTGAAATATGGTCTGGGCAGCATTCATATTGGGATTGATCAGCAGTTTCCATTGCGTGGGCATGTGCGGGCCGCTGGCAATGGCTGTTCCGGTGCAGGATTTAACGCCTGTCAGAAAAAGCATTGCTATCATTTTATATCATTCCGGAAGGATCCTCACTTATACTTTCTTAGGTCTTTTATTCGGGCTGCTCGGCAGGCATTTATTTATTGCCGGCTACCAGCAATGGATTTCCATCACTCTGGGGATAATTATCCTGACTGTTATTTTGCAGCAAAAATTATTTAAGCAAAATAGCAGCTCTTTTATCTCGCAGAAACTCACGGGCACGCTCAACAATTGGATGCGCCTTATCTGGAGCAGGCATTCATTATTCAGTTCATTGTTGTTTGGTGCGGTAAATGGCCTGTTGCCTTGTGGCATGGTCTATTATGCACTGGTAGGGGCTTTTAGCGCAGGGTCGCTTTCAGGAGGAGTTTTTTTCATGATGCTTTTCGGCATCGGCACTTTGCCGCTGATGTTGTCGGTTCATTTTTTAGGTGCTTCCTACCTTACGCCTGCATTCAGGAGCCGCATGCGCAAGATGGTGCCTGTGTTCGTCGGTTTTATGGGCGTACTGCTCATACTTCGCGGATTGAATTTAGGCATTCCATATATCAGCCCGTTTCTTGGCAATGAAGCATCTCAGGCTATAAACTGCCATTGATGTGAATAGTTCTTTTCTGCGCCATAAGCACCGGCATGTGGATGACATGATAAAATTTATTTACCTCCCTTTTAATTCCGTGACAAGTATTTTCTTTGCATCATGAGAGCAATGGACATCCGGGCTTTTTCGGGCAAAGATGGTTTAGTTCAAATGAGGGCCTCTTTCAAAAAAAACTGGATCCACTATTTGCAGGAGTCATTAGGGCTCGCAATTTTTATGGTATCCGCTTGCTTCTTCGGCGGAATGCTGGAGGCAAAAAATGCTTCATGGCATATCGCATTGCCAGATGCATCTGTAAGAAACCTGATAATGGGTGCTGCAATGGGGTTTACGGCGCTGCTTATTTTTTATTCGCCATTCACGGCTCCGTCTGGTTCACATATTAACCCGTCAGTGACAATTGTTTTTTTCAGGCTGGGCAAAATGTGCAAATGGGATTCTTTTTTCTATATCATTTTCCAATGCTGCGGTGGCATATTTGCAGTTTATATCATGGCGTTGCTTATGGGAGATACATTGAAAAATGCCCCCGTGAATTATTTAACCACAGTCCCCGGGAAATATGGCGTATGGCCCGCAGCCGTTGTGGAGTTTATTATTGCATTCCTCATGATAGCGATGGTGCTCTTCACTTCCGCTGATGAGCGTTGGAAAAAATACACACGAATAATCGCTGGCTGTCTTGTTTGCGCTTATGTTATTATTGCGGGGCCAATATCCGGTTTTGGTATGAACCCGGCAAGAAGCTTTGCCAGTGCTGTGCCCGCACATATCTATACTGCTTTCTGGATATATATGTTTATCCCTTTTGCAGGTATGTTGCTGGCGGCGGAATTATTTTTGGTTGTTCAAAAACAAAATACAAGAGTTGATAAAATTACAATGACTTGATAGTTCTTTGCAGCAAAAAAAGTAGCAGATGCTTTGCCAGGTATGAGGGATAGAACTGACTAATATATTTCTTCAATTGCAAAATTTTGCTCATTGAAAAAAAAATAATCGCCAGCCTTTTTATGTGCTAACAGTTTTGTCAGCGGTGCATTGGGCGACAAAAACAAAACTGTTTTACCGTCAATTGCCTGCTTGCCTAATCCCGTTGCAATAAAAAAGGAAATGTCCGCACATTTCAAAAAAGCACCTCCTGTGACATGATCATAAATTGTTTCTGCGTTGATTGCATGGAGTGCGGAGAGTTCTTTCAAATTTTCAGTCAACTGTCTTGTGTGCATATCTCTTTCCAGATGGCTCATAGCTCTCGCCGTTTCATATTTATCTCCTGCCGAGCTTTTTTCTTCATTATTTGCCGACTGTTGTGCATTTTCGATAGCAGCTTTTGCTGCTTCTATCCTTTGCTCAAGCATGCTATGGCAAAATTGTTTTAACCTGTTTTTGAAAACTATCTTTTCCTCCTTATTCATGTTTAAGCATTAGCGGTTTTCACTATTGCCGAATAAAACCGCCATAATATTCTTAGCACAACACCACCAGTCTTTTCCCGTCTGCCACTTCCATGTCCCACAAACTTTCAATTTCTTTCAGGCTGACACTTACCGTTTCAACTTTCAGTTTGTTGTCGGCAGCAAGTTCAAACATTTCAGGAAGTATTTCAGAAAATAATTTTTCTATTTCGTCCTTAGCCCAACTGCCCAAACCTGAACCTGATAACTGAAGATCAACGCTCCGTAAATTTTCTGCTGATAGTTGAATTTTATCGCCGGTAACTGCGCCAACAGAAACGAACCTTGTCTTATGTGTGAAGGAGCCTTTTCCTTTTAAAGAAGCAAGAATAAGTTCTGCCGTGTGTCCCCACAAATAATCTATGATGATGTCAATCGGCGTGGTATTGTGTATTTCTTTGAGTTGCGAGATGAACTGTTCGTCTTCTTGTGTAACAGAAATGATTTCGTCTGCCCCTGAATGCAACAAGGCTTTCAGTGTTTCTTCATTTCTGCCTGTAGCAATTATTTTTTTTGCTCCATAATGCTTTGCAATCTGTACGGCTATTTTGCCTGTGAAGCCCGTTGCTCCGTTTATTAAAACAGTTTCGCCTGGTTTCATGCCTGCCCTGAAACGAAGCGCCATAGCTGAACCAGCAACGGCATTTGGCAATGCGGCAGCGGTGGCGTCGTCAACAGCTTCGGGTAATTTTATCATCCTGTTTTTTTCTACCACTGCTTTTTCAGCAATCATTCCGTTGCCAAAAGCAAATACCCTTGTTCCATCAGCAAGCAATCCCACACCGTCGCCCCCGATTACGGTTGCATTTTTCCTGTCATCTACGGCAGAATAATGATTGCCGCTGGCTCTTGCTTTATCAAAGTGTTTGATCGCTGCTGCTTTTACAAAAATTAAAATCTCATCCTCATTATTCCTAACGGGATCCGGAAAATCCGTGTATTGCGGCATCTCTCCTCTTTGATAAACAACTGCTGCTTTCATTTTATTTATTTTTATGATGCAAAGCTATCCGGTACGATAGCAGCAGGCAATAACATTTGTTATCAAATTCCGGCGTTCTTTTTTTTGCTGGCCAGCTTGTTTTTTATACGGCTCAGATGAACAGGGCTGACACCCAGATAAGAAGCAATGTAGTGTTGTGGGATGCGGTTAACGATTTGTGGTTTTTCTTCTATTAAATGAAGGTAGCGCTGCGAAGGTGTATCTTTTATGAATGAAAAGAAATGTTTCATGTAGTCAAAGGTGCGTTCAAATATTGTGTCAATAAATTGATCCCTCCACTGAGGGATTTCAATGATTTCGGCAACGATCTTGTCTATATCCTTTTTATGTATCCACCACAGAGCGCTTGGCTCAATGGTTTCAATGTTCACGGGGCTTGGCTTTTTTTTTCTAAAACTTTCAATAGATGCGACGGTGCTGTTTTCAAAAAAGAATTGGAAAGTAACGTCCTTGCCGTTATTATTAAACCAAACCCGTGCGCATCCCTTTTCAATCAGGAATAATTTTTTTGAGATTTCCCCTTCCTTTAAAAGTGTGGTTTTGGCAGGTACTGTAATGCTCTTGAAGCAACTTGTATAATCATTCCATTTTTTCTCATCGAGCTGAAATTTGTTTTTGAACTGTTCAAGCATGGGTAGTTATCATTTTGAATGCGGTCTTTACAATCCTATGCAAGCTCAGGGAATGACGAATTTCGGGCAATACTCATCCCGCTTGACAATATTGATTTTTGTTCGCAGTTCAAGTTACGATTAAGCGCTCAATCGAAAATTGTCAGCAGGAATTGTCGCTGGCAAAATTAACCAAATGCTTAACAACGTCGTTCATAACCTTGAGCTTGTTTTGTAGTTTGGTATAGTGTTGGTTGATCTTCTCCTAAGTCTTTAAGGGGATTAGAACCGAAGTTTTGTTCCCTTTGTCGTCAATAATATATTTTAAAGCACTTGCCATAAATTTTTCTTTCAGGGCTAATAAATTCTGTTGGGATTTTTGCTTCGACCGCATTACCGCCAACGTTCAGTCGTGGCGGTATTTGGAAAATGTCCCGCCCGGACAGGACCCGGCTAAGGTACAAAAGTTGAGAATATTTTATATTGCTTGGGCCTATCTGTCCGAGACCGATGATTATAGATAGGGGAAGTTGAGTGGCGTTGTCCGACAATATAAAGCCAAGCCGCATCATGTTGGCGGAAATAGCTTAAAGTGATTTTAAATTTTCAATTAGTACTGGCAGAAATGATTCTTTAATTTCCCGAACAATAGATTAATCGGTACCAAAATAATCATGAACGATTCGATTGCGGAAGACACATATGCTAACGGCGCGGGCGTTTTGTGGCGGCATTACAATTTCGTACTCATTCTGCCAAGCCTTATCGTGCTTTTGTCACCAATAAATATTTTGTTAATCATCATATTATTTGAGCCCAAATTCATTATTTAGAAGATTAATTAATCTCTTAGCTTTTTCGGCTCGAACAATAGCAGCAGTATTGTTCACCTCAGTCACTGAATATAAATAATGATAGGCTGTAATTACTGAATTGATAACAATTAAATTGTCTGAAAGTAAAGGGGGATTTGCTTCTGGTTTTTTTATTTCTCCCTTCACAAAACCCGATTTTGTTGGAACGAACTGAAGCATCTTTTGAAATATATAACCGTCAAATAGTTGACTGTTCACTAAATGAATATCAGTTAGCTTTTGGTTTTGAAGACTGTTAACACCAGGAAAATATTGAAGCGATTGATAATAATCGGAAATGCTGTCGAGCAATCTTCTTGGTTCGATTAGTTTTAAAGCGCCGGAGCTTTTCATCTGGTCAAATGTCTTTGAACTTGGCGAATAATTTTGATTGTTAGCGGTTATATAACGAGCAAGAAAGTAAATTTCGGATGTGTTAGCCCTGTTCATTTTTAACAATGTGATCAGTGAGTCTATTTTATTATCAGTAATTTGATTAGCCGACAAAGTAGAATTATACATCTTGACATCAGATATCAGGTCTCCTGCCATTGACTGCATGTCG
>Ga0302280_1000506_pt1 | contig 34654 bp, 64 predicted proteins | sample III_Fen_E1_1_FD_198771 | JGI IMG/M metagenome (GOLD analysis project Ga0302280, IMG submission 198771) | Peat permafrost microbial communities from Stordalen Mire near Abisko, Sweden - III_Fen_E1_1 | ecosystem: Environmental > Terrestrial > Soil > Wetlands > Permafrost | place: Sweden: Abisko... | reverse complement strand
ACGGCTTATATCAAAATTTGCCGCTACTTCGCTGGCAGAAGCTCGATTAATAAATTCTGTTTTAGATATCAATTCGCTATTAAATTGCTTCTCATTAGACCAACCTTTTGGATTAATAATACGTAGACCGAGTTTTTCGGCCCAATCTTTGCCAGTTTTTTTTGTACGACTCATAAAAAAGGGGTTAGAATTAATCTTCTTCTCTGATATATTCTGCAAGTTTTTTAGCCGCTTCGACATATGCCACGCGAAGTTTGTGAAATTCAGGGTCTTTTATCTCTTCAAACCTAGAATAATGCCTAAAAGCATAATCAAAGCCTTCATTATCAACACATTCTTGAATAAATTTTAAGTTTTTTGCATTCATATTATTGAATATAGAGAATTTTTCGGGGTTTGTCAAGAATTATTTAAATTTTAAACAATGGGCCATTTCCCATGGATATAAAGAAGGTTTAAGTATAGAAAGAATCAACCCAGATGGAAATTATTGTCCAGAAAATTGCGAATGGATAACTAAATCTGAAAATTCAAGTAGAGTTACGTCAGGTAGAGACGCAAAAATCCATTTTTTAACTGAAGAAAATATTCAATTAAAAAATAGGATAAAAGAATTAGAATTATTACTTAGGTAAAAAATAAAACCAATCGACGTGAGCCGCGTTTTTTACCGCATATGAGGCGGGAATAGGTCTAGGCTCCTGATGAAAAAACAGGGGAACTAACCCCACGTCTTCTAATTTTTTATTTCCGCGCTTGCTATTGATATCTTTATTCACGAGCATTAAATTTTCAAAATTACTTTTGCCTCCATGGGAGCGGGCAATTTTGTGTTCTATGTTAAGTTTGGAATACGGCAGACGAACCCCGCTATAACCACAGATTCCTTTTTGTTTTTCAAAAAGCACTGTTTTCGTAGGGCGAAATTTCCGAAGAGGCATTTTTGAATAGGACGTAACAATAATCGAGGGCGACCTTATTTGTATTTTCGCGCCGTGAATAACTTGGTCTATTCCGTTACGGATAGGTACTTCTAACCATTCTTCAAAAGAACAAGCTTTAAAACCAATAACATTATCAAAATCCCAAGACCCATCTTCTTTTTTGCCATATTCAATATTAATGGCTTTGGCAGCAGGACGTTCTCCATCCGAAGAACTATTCATTGCAACCACGGCTTGGCGCGGACTAGTTTGGCCAATAATTTGATACAACGCGTTCAAGACCAGTGTGCTGGATTTATTTAAAAAATCACTCATATTCTTTTAATAATAAATTATTTTTACCCATTTGTCAATACCAAGGTGTAATTATTTTCATGAATATTCACGCTCACCCAACGAAGAAAATTGGCGTTTTGCCTCGTCCAGCACACGTTAAAACCTGTAAATTAGCCAATTATTTAAATATTGGGATGATTCCAACTCCCCCCGCATCTTATGATTGGGGTACGACCGCTCCAAATTCTCTTCAAATGTTCATGAATGATTCCATAGGTGACTGCGCGGTAGCAGCTTATCTTCATCACAAAGAAACAGTTTTGCAAACTGCTGGTTTGGGAGTTTCATTTCTTGACCCTGTTGCTTTGGAAGTTTATGAATGGGCAACAGCCGATGAAAATGGCGGACAAGGATATAATCCAAAAGCAGGTTCTGGCGATAATAATCCAACCGATACTGGTTTAGTACTAGTGAGTTTTTTGGAAGATTTAAGGACTCGTGGATTGATTTATGCTCATGCCGAAGTTAATTTAAATAATGCCAAAGAAGTTGCAGCCGCGCAATATTTATTTGGTGGACTTTATGTGGGAGTTGCACTTCCTGTTTTTGTTCAAAATCTTCAGAATCTTTGGTATATTCCAACCACCGCTCAAAACTTAGGAGACCCAACAAAAGGAAGTTGGGGCGGGCATTGCATTTATACTCGTGGAATTACGCCAACGACTGGAAATACTATTTTAACGAGTTGGGGAGAAACTATTCAAGCAACTCCACAATGGATGCAAACTTATCAGGATGAGGCTCATATTATTGTTCATAAGCATTCAGCCGCAGCTTTTGATAAATTAGCTAGTGCTAATTTTGGAATTAATGACCTTATTGCCGACCTAAATGAAATAAAAAAATAATTAGATATTTCTACTTAAATTTTATTATTTATTAAATTGGTAATAGAGTATATTCCAGTCATATACTATATTACACTGTTTTACGTTTTTTAGCCGATATTTTGTGTTAATCTGACATTTTTCTCACTAACTGGATGTGGCGATGTGTTAATAATCGCTGCCCAAACCCGCTCTCAATGGAAAACATTATCCTCAAGCTGTTTTGGTTGCATCTACCTTTTGGTACAAACGAGTTTTTAAGACTCTCCCATGGCTGTTTTGATGTATCGAACTTCCTCTAATATAGGACTTTACCCATATCAGCGTCAGAATATTAACGTAATAATTCAATTTACACCATCCATCAAAATTTGTCAATTATTATCTTCAATATTATCTCCCCACCAAAAAACATCCGATTTGCTACCAAAGAAATTAGCTCCACCAAGTTCTATACTTAATTGCAAATTAGTATTATAGGTAAAATTAAAATAAGGAGGCATTTCATCTACTTGTAATGTTACAAAAATACACTTCTTGGGGAGTTTATATGATGCAGAATTAATCGTTATTGGCGTTTGAATCATGCCGTGATTTAATGCTACGCGGCAGGTCTCGCGGAGACCATCCAAATATCCCTGCTCATAAGTATGTTTCGGGTCAACGGTTGTTTTGCTACATCCCGCAAATAGCAGGACGGCAATTAGTAGTATTATATTTTTCATATTTATTTTTTAATCATGAATTTTTTAATGCGTTTTAAAAAAGCATCCAGATTTTCATTTTCTTTTACAATGTGGTCGTGGTCGTAATATGCTCCGTCGCCCTTGGTATTAAAATCTAATTCTTGGACTTCACAAGGAATATTCGAAAATTTCAGGAATTCTTTTATACCTTCAAATTTGTAAGAGAGTTTAGTATGATAATCGTCTCCTTCATCAAACTTTTTTCCGTCAACAAAAATGATGTAATACGCATCATATGACACATCCAATGTTACTAATGTTAATTTCATAAAATTATTATTTTCAAGGAATTTTTAAATCGAATTTAGGTACTTTTACGTTTTTATCAGGCTTTAATTTTTGTTGGTGTATTTTGGATAATTTTTCTCTCAATTCATAAACCTCTAATGCCAAACCAATTACCAGATTATCTCCCACTAAATCACGCCATTTTTCGCCATACCTTAAGGCTTCACCACCGCCATTTTTCCAATGTTGGACAGTATATTTTCCATCGCAGATAGTCACTTCCCAATCAATTTCTTTTTCGGTAACGGGTTCCCATGGACTTGGACTGACTATACATCCACATTTAAAAGTCTCTGGATTAACAATTTGTTTACAACGTTTGCATTTCCATTTCATTTGTCAATTATCGTTTCACCATCTTGAGCATAGTTCCATCCTTTTGGGAGATTTTTGCCAGTTTCTTCCATAAAACGCTCGTTCATGGCATCAATAATATCTGATTCGGCGGGGCCGAAGTCGGCATGATGACGAAACCATTCTAAGTATTCTAAATTAGTTGCTCTTTTTCTCATAATTATTTATCAAATCCCAATTCAAGACTATATTCTGCTTCTTCAAGGTAATTTTTCTCTTTTTCCAAAAAGTTTTCCGCTCGTATGACTTCTTCCTTTAATCGGGAATATTCTTTTTCTAAATTAGCCTTTTCTTGCTCAACTATGGCGTAGGATTTTTTATATCCTTCTTCAAGATTTGTTTTAGCTTCACGGAGTTTAGATTCGGCGTCTTTTACGTCGATTTTAGCTCGGACAACTCTGGCTTGTTTGTCGGTCATGATTTCCTCCAATTAGGATACTCTGGATACTCTGATTGACTTCCTAGAGTGCTATTACCCATTAGTCGGGTAGGGCATAATCGGCGACTACAACATTGCCATTTTTGTTCCATAGTTTTCAAAATTAGCGTTGCATTGTGGGCAGCAGCCTTGTATTGCAGGGCATCCATTTGGATGAATCGGACAATTTCCGTCACCATCGGTATCTAGTTCGCATCCTTTCATAATCATAAATAAGGGTTTTCCTCTTCGCAGATTGGGCAGATTTTCCAATTATTTGCAGTTAAACCACAGGGGGCTTCGTCAGTTTTAAATGACCATCCTCCCGCTTCGGGAAATGATTCGCGACCGCAAAAAAAAACTTCCTCTCCAGCAGCACGACTCCAAAAATGGATATGTTTACACCATTTAGGCTTATTGCCGGATAAGTCTTGTTTAATTAATTGATTAATTGTCATTTATAACTTTCCCCCGCTTCTTGGGTTGGTTGACCGCATGTTGGACAGAGTAACGCGGAATTAACATCACGTTCCGATTCATAAGAATAATCGCATCTAAAACACTTCCAAATTATCCTATGTTCATGATTTCTTTCCCACTGGTATTGAAAATCATCATCCCTACCATAATCTTTATAATCGTAACTCATATATTAAATTCCTCAATTTCCCCATCAGGAAATACAATCATACCTTTTTTCTTTACTTTTTTAGAAAATCGAACTGTACTCCACGTTCCAGACCTTAACTGTTCTTCTTTTTCTTTCGGGGCCGCAATTAAGAAATCACAATTATTAACAATATCATGATTTCTTTCAAGGTAGGGTTTCGGAATTAGTTGTATATCATACTTACAGAAGGCTCTATGAGCCTTAATATTGGGTACATGCCCAAATGTTTTGATTTTTTGAAAATTTTTATTTGCATTTGCTAAGGTAATTAGGTCGTAGAATTCGCGGTCGCTTCCAGAGCAATCACCGCTATGACTTTCTGTTATATAATGTTCGGCGATAAAAAGGGCAACTTTTAGTAATTGCATGGGTGTCATTCCATCGCGGGTTCCAGTAAATCCTAGTTTCATAATTATTTTTTTAAAAAAGCAGAAATTGTTTGTTCCTGATTCTTATTTCTAAAAGAAATACTTGGTCGCCATGGCAAACAGCCCATCGTCCAAAGTGTCGGCAGATGCTCTTTTTTAGTTACCTCAGAAATGTTTGAAATACCTATCTGTTTTGATTCAAGGGCTTGTGAAACTATTTCACCTTTATTTGCGCGAAAAGCAGACTCAACACATTTATATGGGTCTTCGTCATAAAGGTTTTCTACTACAATTTCGGTTTTAATGGTGATTTTCGCTCGAATCAGTTTGGACTTCATATCCTTATGATTACATATCCTTCAAAAAATGTCAAGCGCAAACATCAATTGAAGAGACCCATATGGTGTGCTGCAATAAATATGTACATGAAATTTCCCATACCATAATATCCCCTTGGTAAAGTTCTTGGCCCTTGTCGTCGTATTCGCCAAAAAATTGTTGAACTACCGCTGGTACAAAATTAAAATCCCAAGGGGGAATCCAAATTTTATTATTGTCCCAGATAATCATATTGTTCACATGATGAACATAAAAATGCCCCGAAGAGTCGGGGTATCGGTAAGATTGGTCTTGTTCACTAAATAACCTTATTTTTTTGATATTTTTCATATTATCAATAATAATACTATTTTCTTTTTAAGTCCATAAGGTGTTTCCCCCATATAAAAAAGTGTAATTTTTATTATGAGCAAATCCATTGGTGATTTTTGGGAAAAACATAAGACCCTCGCACAGATTATTGCGATTCTAGGGGTCGTTGCTGGTATTTATGGCAACCATTACGAAACTTCTCAAAATTCAGATATTATTCAAGGCCAGAATAATTGGATGAAAGACGTTATTAAAGAACAAGCGCGGGAAATCCAATCATTAGAAATTTCCAACGCCGTTCAAGAACAGCAAATTTGTGATTTGAAGGAATTTTATTTAAATAAAAAATAAAAATTAAACACCTTCAATTATCTGATTGACAGCCGCTACCACCTTTTTCTTATCTGTGCAATACAGTCCAGCCGACGAGAAAGACGTTAATTCTCCTAACCAAAAAGAATTATCTCCATCTTGAAAAATATCCACACAGAAAATGGGGTCAGGATAATATCCAACTTCCAGAATTTGTTTGCATTTTTCAGTAGCTCCCAAGGGGGCGCTTGGAATTAATGTTTTCTTTCCTTGATATTGGTAAGTAGAACAGGAAATAATATCTTTTTTAGTACAAACAAAACGCCATTCACCCATAATTTTCTTGGGTGTCGAAACGATGACAATATCAGAACTGGAACAATTACCGCCGCCACTAGTAGCGTTATCCCAAAATCTATCAAAGTCTTGTAAATCAAGTAACTGGGCTTGAAAAGTCTTTTCGCCGCTATCAGGACGAATAAAGATTAAGGCTTCCCTACCGAACTTTTGATAATAATCAAATTTGAATTCTTTTAAATTACCAATGAATGTAAATTCATTAAAATCATTAAATAGCAAGTCTTTAAAATAAGGATAATATGACGAGCAAAGATACTTCTCCCATGAAGAATATGCAACAGGATGACATCCTTTGGGAAGTCGGCTGGCAATATTTTTAGTCATTTGAATAGAACCCTGTACGATAACAAGGTCATTTTCCTCAAATCCTGATGGGTCGAAATCAAAGTGATTATTCTTATCAATAACAAAACAATACCGCCCCGAATCGCGGACGGCTTGAATAAGGTCGCGGTAGTCTTCAGAATCAGTGAAATTTTCTATGATATATTTAACTTTCATACAAGAATGTTAACGTAATTATTAAATAATGTCAAGTATAAACAAAGAAAGCCCCCAAGAATTAACTTGGGAGCTTTGGGTATCGGTTTAAATTATTATTGAACGTTCCAGTGAACACCGTCTCCAAAAAAGAAACGGGTTGTTCCCGAAGGAATTGTGAATCCTGATGTAAGTGTTCCAGTGTTGAAGAAAACAATACCAGTAGTAACACCGGATACCGCCAATCCACCACCTTTAGAAGTAATACTTAGTTCTTGTCCAATAACCACTTGTGGGAAAAGACCAGTTGATACACCAGCGCCACTTCCTACAACATAGGAATATCCTCCTACAATTCCACTCATTGAACCAGTCAAGATTAGTGGTGGATTAATATAACTGCCATAATTATTAATACCGCCGCCAGTGTTGAGATTTAGTACGCCGGAAACGTCAAAGGCATATTGTGGGTTGGAATTATTAATACCAAATTGTCCTGCGTCGGTGACTGTTAGACCAGCACCTGATGTATATTGAATGGTTTCTTTTGACATATATACTTTATATTACACAGAAAAAGAATAAAATTGAGAAAATTTTTGAAATAGTTATAATAGACTAATTAATAATAACTAAGAAAGGTAAAAGTTTGGCGGTTCGCAGATATCACGCTTACCAGACGGGTTTTAACCGTCCCAATAGCTTTCCAAGCTACGCTGGTGCCTCGACCAGTTTACGAACCAAAATGGCGGATAAGTAAAGTGCCGACCTCTATCCGTGGTATTAGCACGAATCACCTGCTTTCAAAGCAGAGGCCATCGCCGGATGGCTAACCTATCCAAATTATAAAAAATTTATTTTATCTAAATTTATTTTTGGATTAATAATAGTTTCCCCAATTTCCGTAGTCGCTAGAAATTTCCTAACTTCTTGGATTTTACTTTTATTACCCTCCCCATATTCAATCAACGCCTGCATGGTTTGATGTTCACAAATAAATTTTACATCGGAGGGAATATATTTTTCCCATAGTTTTTTAAATTGTTTATATTTCATAATATTCTAATTCAGCTATTCTTCTGGCCGCTTTTTTATCTACTCGCAAACAACGCCTTCTATGGGTTGTGTCTTTAGATTTTCGCCTTCCAGATATGCCTTTTAAAAAAGATTTACTGCTATACGGTTTCATAATATTATTGGGTAAATTTTAGATTTGTCTTTCTGCAACTCCTTCCACATCAAAACCTGCTGACAAGCATGAATTCCATCGCGGAAATAACGTTGGTGGTCGGGATGGGTTTGTGGCAAAAGGATAAATTTATCCCACGCTTCGACAAGACATTGCATTATTTCTTTTTCCTCATTCATAAATTGGTGAATCCTTGATGGCTCACACACCACAAGCGGTTTGCCGCAGTCGTCTTTCTCATTGCAGACGAGGACTCGTAAATTGGCGGATAATTACCCTCCTGCCGAGTAAACCTTTCGGTTCGCACCGTTTTCGAAACGGGCCTAGAAACTTTTCTAGTTAATTATCCAAATCATTGGTCTCCATCCATTAAAGTTTGTAACGTCAAAGCTGCTAGATTTGCTTTGGTAGGCCGTTCAATACCGCAGATGGGACACATTTTCCAAGATTTTGGAATATCCCTGTGTAATGAGTCCATCCACCAAGAATAGCGCCTATTTCCATCAATATATTCATGGAGATATTTAATATGGTCACACCAAGTTTTCATAAAGCCGCTTGCCAGAATGTATCGACTGCCCCAATCATAGTCCCTGATAAAACCCAAAAATCACCTTCTGCTCGTGGATATGGATTAGGGATAATCTCTACTTCATGTTCTCCCGCTGACAATGGCACTATGATATCTCGCGGTAGACGCATTTTAGATGCATCAATTAAATTTAATATTCTAGTCGTAATTACTTTCATTAATTTAAGCTTAACAAATTTTTCATTCAAAGTCAAGAAAAAAAATGGAGGCTAATCAGGGATTTGTTTCGCCCTGTCTTGTAATTTACGAAATTACTGTGCATACAACACCTAAAAGCCGAAAGTGGAGGACAAGCCGGAATTTACATCCGATTCCCAATTTTACCAAAATTGAATTTTATTACATAAACTACAAGTCCAAAAAATCATAAATTGGTGCTGCGGACAGGAGTTGAACCTGCATTATTCCAATTATGCGCTTCCTCTTTAGGAAAGAGTGCCATTACCGCAGCGTAAAATCGTGCTGACTGTCTGTTGAGTTGGCAATCCCAATTAACGACCCGACAGCTAGGTGGCTCACTAAACGTGGTGTTCGGTAGCGAATCGAACGCGCCTTTGATATCAGCACAAATTATTCGTCGTCCCAACCTTGAGGGACTTTCTTGCCCGTTTCCTTTTCAAACTGGCGGTGCATTTCGTAACGCACATCACCATCGGCAGGGCCAAAATCAGCGTTGATACGAAACCATTTAAGGTATTCAAGTTCTGTTGCTTCTTCCATACTCAAACATTATCATCAATGTCGGATTATGTCAAGCGAAATGGAGGAAGGAGCAAATCCCGCCTTTGACACCCCTTTCAGGGTGCGATGTGTTTAGCAAACACTCCTAGAACCTCGTCTAGTTCACCTTCCATTGTTCAAAGTTTTCTGCTAATTTTACATCTGGATGTCTTTTTGAAGCAGAAAAACTAAGATAAATTTTACTTTTACCGCGAGCCAAATGCAACGGAACAAAATAGACCTTATCATTTGCTGGATAATAAATGGCAAAATAATCTATTTTGCCTTCGTAATCTTTGCTTACTTGCTGTCCCTTAATTTTGTAAGTAGATTTTCCATCAAATTCGATGCTGTTATTTACTTTTCGTCCTGTTTTTGTTTGGATGCGAATTAAATTATTATCGTCTTGAACGATTAAATCTACACCCGTATTTTCTCCAAATGGGAGAAATGCCGTTTTCCCTAATTCCAAAACTTTAGCTAAAACTTTGGCTTCAGAAATACTTCCTTTGCTTTTTGTGTTCATGTCTATCTAGTAATACACTAGACACGTTTCATTGGGAAATTGGTCGCAATGGTGGGACTTCCACCCACAAAGGTCGGAGATTTTAAGTTTCCATGCTCTTGTATTCGCTGTCAACCCACATTGCGTTGAAATTGGTGTGTTCTTTCCCACCGTCAGCAGCCAAGGGAGCGGCTTTACCAGCCATCCTCGGTATCGTTTTGTGCGAACGTATATTGGTGCGCCCCCTCGGTAATGCTCCGAGTCCTATCGGGTAAGAGCCGATTGCTTGCCACTATTAGAGCTTGGAACGCAGTAAATGGTTGTCGTGACAGGTGCCGACCCTGCTAAATTCTCCATGTAAAGGAGATAATCATGCCGATGATACTCACGACAGTAAAATGGATGCCTGTGATGGTGCTGCCCCATCGCCTCGACTTTCAGAGAGTCGCGAACTACTGTTATTCAGAACAGGCAATAAAATTACTTTTCTTGTAATGATTCAGAATGACCGCATTGTGGACATTTCCAACATCTAACAAGTTTTCCTTCTGAATAATGAGTGTATTCTGTTTTAATATTTTCATCAACAAAATCAACAGACTCACCCAATTTTAAATTAATTTTGCAGTATTTACATTTTTTATTTTTCATAAATTTAAAATCTCAACAAAAAGGTTAATTCTTCGCTGAGAATCCAAGGTATATTACTACCCTTGAAAACCCCTATGGTGCACTTTAACCATTCCCCTTGCAAAAAGAACAAGCGTTAAGGGTACTAAATCTCTCTAATCCACTCCGTAACTGGAATAAATTTTTCACATTTACAATTAGGACATTTTTTAAAAACCTCGTCTAAATTAAAAATCTCAGAACATCCTATGCATTTTTTGAAATTTTGCAATCTTGGTTTAATTTTGTAATAATCTTTGATTTTCATAAAATGGAGCCAAGCCTCGGTAATGCTCCGAGTTCTCTCGATTACAAGTCGAGTGCATCACTTTGTATGCTTGCAAGGCGAAATTGGTGCATCCTGTCGGAACTGCCCCGACATCCCATTCCTTAAGAGGGAAGGCTCTATCTCGCTGAGTTAAGGATGCAAAATTATTAATATATTATTTAATTTCTAAATTATCTAGAACTTCTATTAGTTTAACATCCAAAATTTGGGCATCATCTTCTGTTAGAGAGCGGTCATAAATCAAACCTTTCGTAGGAGAACCGTATCTCCAATCTTTCCAGTATTTTTTACCATCTCTATCTTGCCAAATTGTTGTTCCACCGTCACGAATTGTATTAATTTTCTTAACCAAAATTTCTTGCATATTTTTATTATGAATGAAGTTTAGATTTTTGTCAAGGAGAAAAATGGTCCCAGTAGAAGAAATTGCATCTTTAACTCCGAATGACTTATGAAATCACCGTTCCACTCTGGATTACTGGGAAAAATGGTGGACATTTCGTGTTACGCTCACGACTTTCAACTTTTTCAGAGTTGCACTTTCACTAGATTAGTTTAATGTCCTTAAATTTTTAATTTATTTTCTATTTGGTCAAGATGTTTTCCCATAAATACTAGGATTTTATGAGATTGCTCTCTTGCAGCTTTCCATTTTAGTAAATCTTTTGGCTGAACATAACCCTTAGTTTCTACTCTTAAAATTTTATTGGAATTAGTTAAAATATCAAAATCTACTAAATAAGAATGTTTTTTGTTATCTTCACCAATATAAGGAATTCTTAATTTGGATTTACTCCAATCTAATATCATTCCTTTTTCTTTTAGTTTATCAAAAATAATACAAGCTCGATACTCATAAGACCCCTGTACTCGAATATTATTATATGTAAGCCATTTCGTTGTTCCACCAGAAACTTCTAAATTACCAGAAGAAAACATCTTTTTATTGGTAGCCATACTCGGAATCCCACCGAGAACTAAGGATTAGAAGTCCCCTATGATATGTATTTTCACCATACGGCCAGAAATTATGATGGCATCCCATTTAGGAACACCACCAAACCCAAAGGCTCTATTGCAGAGTCAAATGCAAGGAAGAGTTACTGCGGAAGATATGGTCGGTCTGCGGCGTAACGCTCGCCGTCTAGCTTATTAGGCAGTACCTGCGCCCAAGGCAGGTGGGTTCACTTTTTCCCTACAGACCGATAAATTTGTTTTTCTAAAAATCAATTGATTTGAACCCAGAAAATCGGCCACAGATTTAGCTGCTGTTAGTTCGTCATTAAATCTTTTTGAAAATTGTATTTTTCCTTGTTTTTTAACATTAGCAATCCATTTATTCCTAGACGAACTAAACGAAACATAAAGATATTTAGATGGAAAAACACGACTTATAGGTGTGATTTTTTTAATCCTGTTTCGTCTTGAAAATCTGGAAATATTTTTCCAATCTATGTTATAATAGACGCACCATTTACGTAGGGTATTATCACTTATATTATATTGTTTAGCAATAGTTAAAATGGGATGTATCTTAATTAGAGCAATCAAATCCTCTTTGGATGGTCTTCTCTGCTTTCTTCGGTTTTCATTAGAGCAAATAGCACATATATCATTGTTAGAGTATCCTTTTGATGGTTTCCCACACTCCTTACAAAAATAATATTTTTTATGTTTTTTCCCTGCAAATGTTGATGTCTGACTATGACAATTTGGACAAAGAAATTCAAGATTTTCAATTCTATCATCGTCAGAAACTCCATTTTTATGTTCTAATTGTAAGGAAAGTTTCAAATTATTCCATTGTCCTTCATTTGAGCACTTTGAGCATTTATAAGCAATAAATTAAATTTAATTAAATATTTTTTAGTACTTACGCGTTTGTGTGGAGAATGTTCCACTAATCTAGTTAAAAACTCGTCCTTTGAAACTTCTTTAGTTAATATCGAAGAATGAAGTCTGTTTAGAAAATGGGAAGAGTCTATATTTAGTTCCTTAATTCTATTTTTACAGGTTACATAGTTTCCACCTTTATTTTCCATCCCAAAAAACTTTAACACTTGGGACATTGTTTGGCTTGTAAGAATTAGTTTCTTAAAATCTGGTTCTGGATATGACCATATGATACTTGTTCTTTTTCGCATATAGTATATTATACACGAATAATGGTGAACTATGAAGTAGGGGTTCGATATAAATTTGGCAGCCCCGATTCGATTTGCACGAATGATGTTTATATTTCGGTTCCAAAGACCGACGCGTTCGACTACTCCGCCACGGGGCAATAAAATTTCGGGAGCAACGTGTTACTAAACTAATCTAGTAGACATGACCCCCATCACCATAAAGGTGAGAAGTAAATTAATCTTGTGGAAACAAAAATTTCGCAAGAGAATCGTTATGCTCGTTGACGATTGTGTTAGCGTGGTCTGGCCACATTGCTTTTCCGAGAGTTACTTCATCTGGAAATCCAAGACATTTAACAACGTCCGCAACATCGTAATCAGTACCGCGTTTAACGATTCGAACGCCCCATTTGTTATGACGGAAATATTGGTCGTTGGTCATCTTTATTTTTTAATAGGAAATTCCAAACAAACCTCTCCTCTATCAGAATAGTATGCTCCATCTGTAATTGACGCCTTAGATTTGTAAGCTTTTTTCTTGGAACGGTCATTCAAAAACTCAGCCAAGCATTTTTCATTATGTAAATGATATTGTTTATCTATCCCATCTGGACCTTTTAGGGTAGCAGCAATGGAATCTTCCTTGTCGTCTTTATCTTTGGTGTCGATTGGACGTTTACAGTTGTCACAAATTGTTTGGATTTTTGCCTCAGCAGTATAAGAAGCGACTGCACTTTTTTGAGTTTCCATTTTCTTGTTGATAAACGACGCCATACAAGCCATATCACAAAATTCATGTTGTTTTTTATAAGTGGCACCATTTGCTTCTGGCTCGCTAAGAAGAGCAACAGATATGTTTTTATGACCTTCTGGATAATGTTGGCCGAGTTCAGCGCCGCATTGGTCACACGCAACTACTTGTCTCGCGAAAGATTCTAAATTATTCATACAACAAGTATTACACGCAAAAATACCCAAATAAAAAGAAAAAATCATACATTATTACCATTTTTGTGCATAATATATTGAATTGAAAATGATACCGACTAACCGTTTTAGCCGTCCTTATGTGCTCCTAAGAAGAGTGTCTCTGTTTATCAGTTTCAATTCACCATAAGGGCGGTAATTATGATTTTTAACGACCTGCCAAAAACCTTCGGAATATATAAATTTACCAACAAAATAAATGGTCGCATCTATATTGGTAAGTCTAATAATCTTCGGTATAGAATAAAACACCATTTAAGAAAAAGTGCTAATCAAGTAATAGATAGAGCTATAAAAAAATATGGATTAGATAATTTTGATATTGAAATTATTGATACATTTGAAAATATTGACAATACGGAACTTCTAGCTTTAGAGACTTCGTATATTGAATATTTTGAATCTTTGGTTGGTCAAAATGGATATAACATTTGCCTGTTTGGTTTGAATAATACAGGGTGTAAAGTTTCAAATGAAACTAAATATAAAATAAGCATCGCACATTTTGGAAAAAAACTTTCTCAAGAACATCGTCGTAAAATTAGTTTAAGTAGTTTGGGTAGAAAGGCTTCGGAAGAAACAAAAATCAAAATATCCATATCCCGTTTAGGAGATAAAAATCCTAATAAAAAATGGAAAGCCTATGGAAATCCGACTTTTAACAAAAACATATATCATTTCCAAAACCGAATAACTAATGAAACTTTTACCGGCTATCAATATGATTTTTATACAAAATACAATCTACGCTCAACAAATGTAAATAGAATTATAAGTGGTAAAGACAAATCATTTAAAAATTGGATATTTTTAGGCCGTCTTTAAACTAAGATTTTTCCTACCCACTTTGTCTGGCAGCGAGTATAAAAGAGAGTTAACTGAAAATTTTTCTCCCTTTAAACCTTCGTGACCATCCAACTCCTTGTGGCTACCCTTTTTAACGTATGCTAGGGTGGCATGAGCATGATAAATTGGATAAGTTGTTTGAATTGAATTTTTAAATTTGTCTTTTAAAGCGTAGTGAAGTTTTTGAGCATCTGGACTAATTACTTCAGCCTTTAAAACATCATAATCTGGACATTCAAAACGGCTTACAGAGCCTAATTCAAAAGCTATAGATTCTTGATTTTCCAGAAAAGCTTTAAGTGGTTCAGTTTCAAAATCAGGGTCAAAACCATAAAGTACCGTTACATGATACTCGGTCTCTTTGCCATCTCCCGCAAGATTACTATCAGAAATATGTTTGTCGCTAAAAGTAGTGAGTTTTTGTGACAAATCTTTGCTAATCATCGCCATTAAACAGCCCTTGGAAACTCCCTCCTTGGCGTAGGCCAGTAAATCAATTATTATCATATATTATTTTACACTTTTAATAGCGGAAAATATTGAAAACATTCAGGCCAGTCAACGCGGGGACAAAAAACAATGGCAATTTCTTGATTATTTAAATTCGATTCGGTAACGATAACGTAGTCTTTTTGAGTCTTTAGCATTTCGAATTCGATATCCCTTACTTCAACAACTACCTTGCGAAAAGACTGGGAGAGCCACTCTTGATAAACGGGGTCATTCCCGAATTTAAGATGCGCCATTAAAACGCCGTGTGCTGCTCCCAAAACTTTATGAGAAGGAAGGGACTTCTTAATACAGATGTACATTTTTAGATTATTTTTCATATCAGCGTCAAACCAGTTGGGTCTTTTAAAGCTTTTACTAAATTTCTGGCTGAGTTTCTAGCATCTTTGCGAGTAGGGATTCTCAAGCCTTCAAGGACACTGCCTTTAGGAAAATGGGTAAGACCTTTGTATGGATTTTTTTGATTTGATTTCATAAAATTTTTGCTGGAAGTTAGTGTCCAGCGGCACTGATGCAATTCGCCTATGCAACTAAGCTGGCCGATTACTAACTCATCGGACCACTCGGAGATTGGTATTGCCGACCAGAGTCGCACTGGCTAGGAATAGCTTGAAAGGCTACTTACTCCACTCTTTGTATTCAGCAACATAAATTATTTTTTATCCTCATATAGAGTGACGTAATTCTTTCCATATTTTTTGATTGTGTAATCTAGAAAAGGCTTCATGTCTTTTTGGAAAATTACTTTGAGTTTTCCCTTAAATTGTGAAATTTTTTCTTTATTTTTAGGGGTTAACCATCCTTTTATCTCCACATATTCGTCGTTAATTTTAAAATCGGGATAAAATTTAAATGTTCTGCCTTCAAAAACATAATCAAATCCAAAAGTATTTCTTGTAAATAAAATTCCATGTTCGATATTGTAAATAACCCAAGCCAATTCCCAAGAACTATTACAATAATAACCTTTATACCAACCCATGTGGCCCCGGCCAGCCTTTTCCCTGTATCCTCCGCGATTAGAATAATCCATTCCCTTCCGTGTGCATTCACGGGAACAAAATTTTCGTTTACCGTCAAAATAATCAGCAAACCTTTTGTGACAATAATGATTTTGATTGATAATATTGGTAGGGTTAGCTGGTTTTGCGCCAATGCGTTTAAACTTTGAGAAAGTTTCGTGCTACTATTACACCATAACCCCATAAAAAAGCCCGCGTTGCTACTTTTACACTATACTGCTACATTAGTCTAGCTTCTTTGTCCTCGACGGACGCCATTTAATGCAACTGTGTATTCGGTATTGCGCCGAATCCTCGGGACGATTGATAGCCAGTGTGCTGCCGCTGCACCAATACCGGCGAGGCCGGTATGTGGGATTCGAACCCACGTCTCTGACACGATTGGACACCAGTGATTCATTAAAGAATTCTCCAAGTTAAAGGCTTGGCATGTTTCCATAGGCTGGTGAAATTTGGTGCAACCGGAGGGACTCGCACCCACGATGGAGCTATTAGCTCACAAGATTAAAAGTCTTGTCCTTTCGCTGCTAAGGGAACGATTGCATTAAATTGGTAGCGCAAGTGGCTTGAGGAACCACAACCTATCCCCTATCAAGGGAGTACTCTTACTCATTTGAGTTACTGCGCCATAAATTAATTAACTCTTTGGTTGTTTTCGGACGACTACTCTTGATGCCTCTCAAGTCGATTCAGACGTTACGGATTCAAAGTCCGTCACAACCTGTCTCTGCCCCGTCTATGCTATTCGAATAACATATTCAGCCTCTTTTCCGTGAGTTAAAATGGTGGGGTGTATAGGAATCGCACCTATGTTACGAAAGTGTCATTCTCGTGTCCTAACTACTAGACTAACTCCCCGAAATTGGTGAGTCCCAAGTTTCTAAACTTGGCCAGTCTCCTATTCGAAGAATGGCTTTTAAGACCCATAAATTGGTCGCGGCGATGGGTACTGCCCCCACACGAATATTCCGATTAAAAGTCGGCTGCACGTTCTTTGGTAGCTTCACCGCGAAAAATTGGTTCCGAACCTTGGTAACGCTCCAAGTCTTAATGGGTAACAACCATTTGTGCGACTTTCACACTCGTAGGGAATAAAAAAAATCAATGCAAATAACCACACCTAGATATTAGGCTACAAGTATATCGAGTCCTTGACGGCTCTTACGAAATCCGCCTTGCATTAAATTGGCTCTAGAGGCTTGAGTTGAACAAGCAGTGCTTTTTAAAGCGGTGGATTAACAATCCACTGAGTTTACCAATTCTTCTACTCTAGAACCAATTTTACTTGCTGACCTCATTTTTGACTATACACTCATTTGCTGGGGAATTTAGCAGCGTGGCGTCCAAGCCTTTTATGTTCCCTCTATCTTATCACTAAGATGCAAAATTTACCCTAACGATTGAATAATTGCTACACGGCCAAGCTCATAATCGCATTATGAAGTATTAACGACAAATCTCCTTCTCTATGTGCGTTTTTAAAATGGACGAAAACGCTGACTACTTACGATATACCCTTTGGGGCCGTCGTCCCATGGGCTAGGGAATTAATTCCCGCAATGACAGACCAAGTAAATTAAATTTTTGTCTTCACTACATTTCAAGTGTAATAACAATATGTGAGAGAAAAAATATTACAATTACGAAAAGAAGGTAAAACATTCAGAGAAATACAAAAACTTGTTCCATGTAGCGCATCAACAGTTTGGTATCATTGTGGAAAAGGCGCAAAGGAAAAACATAGAAGACAAAAAAGGAAAAACTATGCTCGTATTCAAATAGAGATAAAATCTCACTTCGAAGGAAAATGCAAAATTTGTGGATATAATAAATGTTTGTCAGCTCTGGAATTTCATCATCTCGATTCCTCTAAAAAGGAAAAAACAGTATCTAGGTTTATCCAAGCTGGTTCAAAAAGTAAAGCCTATAAAGAAGCAGAAAAATGTATTCTAATATGTGCTAATTGCCATAGAGAATTACATGAAAACGAAAAGCTTATTCGCCATCCTACAATGACAGACCATTAATTTAAAACAGTTTCGCCTCCCTATAACACTATAGACTTTATTTTTTCTTAACCAGCGCGATTGCTGGTGAGGTTACTAAATTGGAGCACTTGGGGAATTTTGAAATCCCGACGTTCACTTTGGAAGAGTGACACTCTGCCTCTGAGTTACAAGTGCATAAATGGATGCAGCGATTGGGATTGCACCAATGGAGTTCGTCTTATGAGGGCGAATTGAATACTAATTCTCACTGCGATAAAAAATGGTCGTAAAAACTATTAAAGTAATCTCAAAAATCATCTTTCTCTTTGAGTTTACTTTTGTGTATCTATTAATATATGAAAAATAAATATACCAAAGAACAAGTAGAAAACGCGGTTTTAGAATCTAAATGTTATTCAGATGTTTTTAGAAATTTAGGACTTAAAATAAATGGTGGTTCTTATCATTGGATTAAAAATTTAATAAAAAAACATGATATAAATATTACTCATTTCTTAACATCAAAAGAATTATTTAAATTAAATCATTTTATTAAAAAAACTAATTTTTTGGGTATACAAAAAATTGAATCTAATCAACGCATCAGAGCTAAAAAACTTAGAAAATTTATGTTAGATAATAATGTTGATTATAAATGTAACATTTGTAATATTTTAGAATGGCTCGGGAAACCTATGACGCTAGATATAGACCACATTGACGAAAATTGTCTAAATAATCAAATTGAAAATCTTCAATTTCTTTGTCCAAATTGTCATAGACAGAAGACTCAATTAAAATTAAATGGTTGCGTTCGCCAGAATCGGACTGGTCCTTTGCCTTATGAGGACAACGTGCGCCATTACACTCCCACGCAATAAATTGGTCGCTTTCACAAGACTTCTTCCTTGTATTTCCAGCCTCATTGCTGGTGTCCTAGAATTTTAGACGATACGGCGATAAATGGTACAGGCGGTGGGACTCGCACCCACGAAAACTCCGCCCCAAACGGAGTGGCATAGCTACTAACCGACGCCTATAAATTTTAAAATGTTAGTCCCATTTATTCTTTGACGAGAAAATAATGGTTCGGTACTCAACTAGCATAAATTGGAAGTCAGTTTCGGTAACGCTCCGAATATACGAGCAGGTTTGCAATCTGCGGGGTTTTCTTACTCCCTCACTGACTATTATAAAATGGCGGACATGACCGGACCTGCCCCGGCTTAATCATCGTTGACAACGATGCGATTCGACTCCTTCATCTTCATATCCATAAATTGGTGCATCCAGAAGGATTTCCACCTTCACGCTACTATTACTTCGCAACAGAGTCTAAATCTGTCATGGCTGGTTGTTTCATCATGGATGCATTTCTTAAAATTAACTTATCAGAATTAAAATATTTTGCAATCGCTTCTGCTGCCTCCAACTCTGTTTCTCCTCTCTTAAAAAATAATGCTTTGCCGTTTTTTCTCACAATGGCTCTCCATTTAGAATTTCCTTTATCAACTTGAACATAAGCATATTGAGACGCCCTAATCACTTTTTCTTTGACTGATTTGGGGTTCGCTTTTTTATAAAAATGAGAAAATGGAGACAAACTTTTATAGTCTATTTGATAATCTTCGCACCAACGGACAATTGCGTTGCCGGTTAAGTTAAAACTTTTCGCTATTTGCGAGAACGACTTTCCCTTTATTAAAGAAATTAATTCATTTTTTGATGGCCTAATTACTTTACGCTTATTTAATCTAGGGGCAGTTCTCCAGAATGGATTAGGAATATATTTTAATTTATCCTCTCTCGTTGGAGCTTTTAAAAATTCCAGATTGTATTTTTCTTTAATCTTCTTGATTCTGTTATGAGATTTCCCATAAAGATTTCTTCCTAATTTTCTTAATACGTCGGTTGCCGAGTAAGATGTTTTAATGGCTTCTACTAAGACCTGTTCGTCAACCGGTTTTGAGATTTTTCTGATTCCAAAGTTGGTTGTTTTTGAATGGCAATTTGGGCATAAAATCTGTAAATTTTCCAAATGATTATTATGATGATTCCCGTCTTTGTGGTGAAGTTCTAGTGGAATATCGTCTCCTAGCCATGATGTATTTGAGCATACTTCGCACTTCCTTTCTTTTATCTGTTCGTCAAAAAGGCGGAACTTTAATGGGTTAGAGTTAATCCTCCTTTTTCCATTAAAATAATCAGAAATTGGATATTTGAATCCAAATATGCCGCCTCTCCTACTAGCTTGCCCTAAAAAATGAGAATCATCTAAATTAAACTTTTTAATTGTGTTGTAGATTTTTTTATAATTCTCCCCTCCGCGTTCATACATCCCCATTGCTTTAAGAATTGCGGCTACTGATTTTAATTGTTTTTGTTGAATTAACTTGACAGCTTCTTGTTCGTTATATTTCATAAGACACTCTTTAAGATATTATACCGCTGATTGTGCTAAAATTACAATATATTTAAAATGGTGCAAAACTCCAGATTTCCACTGGAAAGCCACTAATTTTGAGTTAGCGAGGTATGGTAGTTCCCGTCAGTTTTGCATGGTGTCATTGATAGGACTCGCACCTATACGCTGCTTTGATTTCGCCCAAAGTTCTCAACCTTGGATGTATTCTATTCCATCACAATGACAAATTGGTGGGAGATGCGAAGCTTTTCACTATCGCAGCAATTCGAATTCAACTGGCCAGTTAACATAAGAATTAGAGTGTTATATTACCCCGCGTTTATCTTTCGCCAATCTCCCGTAAATGGTAGTTCGTGCAGGCTGATGTCCTGCGCCTCTTCGCCTATAAAGCAAACGCTCTTAATCGTGTAAGCTAACGAACCATAAAAATTGGTAGGTATTAAAGGATTCTAACCTATATCTTTCACGTTCGAAGCGTGACACTCTATACATTTGAGATAAATACCCATTAAATGTTTCTTAAAATGGTGTCCCAAGAAAGAGTCGAACTTTCATAATCCAATTATGCACAAGACGCTTCGCAAGCGTAGCCATTACTGGGACGTAAAATTTTGAGTTCAATATTTCATTCTCACTAGAGCTAGGGAATCGCACCAATGCCATATTAAACTTGGTAGTCAAGCAGTAGTAGGAAATAATTTTCCAACCGTTTTGACGACCCTAAAACTCGCTGATTTTTTTCAGAAACCGAGGCTAAACCAGTAAAACCTATCCGACTTCACTGTTTTTCTCTGCACTTACTTCTCCGCTTTGCCGCCACGTCCCCGTCCGAATACGACAACTAACTCGCGGCAAAAATGGTCAGGTGGCCGAGTGCCGACCTCGGTTAGTCAGTTTCACGAACTGAGAAATTAGCCGTTATTATACACACCTGTAAAAATGCTAGGATAAATTTCTCTATCCCGCGTCTAACCGTCGAAACGATTAGAGGAGTAAAATGGTGGTAGTTGAGGAAATTGCATCCCCGTAGGCCGAAGCCAACGCGTTTACAGCGCGTCACAATTGCTACTCTGTCAAACTACCAATTTAAATTTTTTATAAAAATCTGACAATGTAATAGAAGTATTTGCTTTAATTTCATTTATTGGAATAATATATATCTCATCCAAGTCGGTTAAAACAAACAATATATCAACTTTAGTTTTGTCAATATTTTTACACCAATATTTTTTTTTGTTGCCACCCATAGTTCTCATATTAACAACGTAATATCCTTTTTTATTTTTGTGTGCGGTAGTTTTAACCTGTACCTTTTGTAAATTTACGTTCTCAACTATTAAATCATATTCTTGACTATCTGTTAATGGAATAGATACCGTATATCCTTTAGCACAGTAATGGGCAATTGCTTTTCCAAGGCCATGGTCGCCTTGTTTTTTCGAGTTTTTACAATTTTCAAACATACACCTGTATAATACACAGATTATGACGTTTTATCTAAAAAATTTGGTGGAAGTATCGTTCCCTTTACGCCTGATTCTAACAGGAGGATTTTTCATCCTACGATGGTGGACACATGAGGGTATCGCGCCCTTAATTTTAAACTTGCGTGCAAAGCAAGTACAGCACCTTTGTTGTCACATGGCCCAAAATATTTCATCTGCTAATCAGACCGTTTTTCGGTTCAATCTGCAAACGTTAAAATGGCAAGACGTGAACCATCGCAGGCTCGCTAAGTGGTTTGGAATCACTTGTGCTACTCTTACACCAACGTCCTATAAATTAAATTCAGCTAAGTTGCTAGGGACGAGAAGTAGTCCCCGAATACTCTCATGTCGAAGTGACTTTTTGAACTTGGGCGTAGAGCTAACGCCTCCAGAACTCGTTATTTACTTAACTGAAATTTTTAGCTATTACGGGCAAACCCGATTCAGGTACCAACCCTGACATTTTTATAAGGGGAGTTTTCTCCCCCGACTGGATTCTTTTTAGTTTTTATGATTACTCATGACTGAGTAAATTTGGAGTGCTCGATGGGTAACGCTCCCACTTAAACAATCTTGGCAAGATTGCGCCTCACTTGTCGGCCCCGAACACAAAAATTGGGGAGTCTAATTTCTCTGCTATCACAGTCGTAAATCACTGTATAGAATTGCAGTTTGACCCCGAATTACGAAATTAAAGGAGGCGAGTAAACTCAAACACTCCTGAAAAAATTAAGAAGGTTGGGGCGAGCTAAACTCAAACCCCAATCCTTCATCTTAGTGCCTATTTTGTCCCGTATTAAGGGCATATTCAGCTACTATTCGTCTGGCAGCGAGTATTGTCCTCAAAGCCAGCAGTGTGTTAACGCTGTCTCGCGGTCATCGTCCTCCTCAGAAGCTCTATTAGCTACTTTGGGCTGATGCCACTCAGCGGGATTTTTCTAAGTTTAATCTCAACTTCTAAAGTCAATCTAACATATTCATCCAAACTTGTCAACTACTTTCTTCGCCCCGCAACCAGTCTATTTTACTAGACAAACAAAAAACCCGAAAAACTTTCTTTTTTCGGGCGACCCTACCATCTTATCTTTAATCCCAGTCGCCCTTACATCTGTCTATCCCCCATGGCCCATGTATAATTAGTGTGTTGTATTACGGGTGAATTACCTTTAATGGGATATTCACTACGCAAACTAAATTGTTCAGACACTAATTTCATCTTTCTAATCTATTGTACATTAAAAGAATGTTTTTGTGAAGTTATTTTTAAAACTATTTTTACCGCTTCACCAAACCATCTCTTATCTTTTTCTATCATAGAGCAGATTTATCATTTTGTCAAATCTTTTTTTTAACTATTTTCAAACCGTCAATTTGACACTATTTCGTCTCTTAACTTACTTAACTATAAAATATACCTCAAAAAAAGTCAAGAGATTTTTAAAACTTTCTTTATTTAAATTTTATTCAATAATATTAATCCATCATCATATATTTCAAGATAATGGCATTCAGCCTCGGTAAAGCAACCCGTATTGATATATGGGTTGCCTTCTTCCAAGAAAGCCATGTGGGTATGACTACACACAATATAATCATAACCCTTTGATTTAGAATAGGTTTCGGCATTTTTACGGATTTTGTCGCAGCATTGAATGAAACCCTTTGACTGACGTTTTAAAGCACGAGCCAAAGCTTGTTTTTTAGGACTTAAACACTGAATCCAGTGATAAATAGCCGAAGCAATTTCGGTTGTTATTGGAAATTTAGAAATAAAGGTATCAAATTTATGACCGTGTGTTATATGAAATCTGCTGCCCGAAACTTCAAAATCAAAATCATTTTTAAATTTAAATCCTAATAATTCAGATATCATTTTAGCCACTTCCCCGTCGTGATTGCCAGCGATATAGATAATATGAGTGTTTTTACTCATTTTACGGAGTAGTGATAGGATTTCCCAGTCTTTCTTTTTTAGACGCTTTGTATTATTAACATCAATTAAATCACCGTTTATAATGAGCGTTTCCGTCTTAATTGTCTTAAGAAGATGGATAATTTTGTCGCGCTGACAGACTTCCGAGCCGATATGGAAATCGCTTACAATGGTATATTTTGTGGGCATACCACTAATTACACTATTCTGGTTTAGGATTTTTCCTAATTGAGAAATACTCCGGTTGTTTCTTCTTGCTTCGCGGCAAACCCCTCATTTTACGGCATTTGGCATGACCTCCATTACAAATTCCTCCGAATTTGCCACAAATAATAAGAGGATTTCCATTCCATTCTCCGCTTTTAATTAAAAGAAAACCTTCTTTATTTGGAAATGCGGGTAATAATTCAGGGAATTCTTCAAAAGAAAAGAACCTAGTATTATTTGTTAGTCCATCTTTGCCGCACTGAATGAATTGAGTTCTAAATGGTATTGGTTCCATATATAACTAATTATGCATAATATTTTAGAAAATGTCAAGATTATTCTTTTGCCAAAATATGAGAAGCTATATTCCTAAGAAGTTGACATTTGAGACAATTTTTACCATTGGGGCATTTTTCATTATAAATTTGAGAAAGAAATATCCAGTTTTCGTGAGAGTGATTGAGAAAGTACTTCTTCATGGCCATCCGTAAATTTTCAGAACAGTCAAAAGTTTTATCAATCCCATCTAATAAGCCGCTATTATTCATTGTTCGCTAAGTACCTTTAAAGCACCCACATAACCAAATCTTCCAGTTTTACAAGCGACAGTAGAAACCTTATATTTTTTACCACGAGAATCAACTATGGTGTAAGTATCTTCAGAGTCCCTTCCATCCTTTACACATAAATCCCAATTTTGGATTACTCGATTTCTATCTTCTTCCGCTATGAAGTTTTTCCACCCATGACCCAAAATAGAATTTAAGTCTCTTTTAATTAAATTTAAATAAGCTGGATTAGCCCAAACACATTTACCATCATTATCACTTTCAAAAATTGGAGTTTCCCTATTGTCGAATATCCATTTCTGCCTAGTAGAAATTTTCTCTGTTAATTCTGTATTTCTGGCTAGTTCCCATTGGATTTTGTTTATTTGGTCTTTTAAAGAAGAACCGTGATTAGGAAGGAACTCTTTGGAAATTGTGTCAATTTTTTCTAATGAGTCTTCTAGGTATAAGTATTTATTTTTAATGAATTTAGCTATTTTTTTGCTAATACTCCAAATAAAAGCTAAAATTGCTCCAATTCCAGTTATTATAAATACCCAATTATATATTTCGGTAGAAGATTCCTTTCCTAAAAGGGAGGGAAATTGATTGTTTACAACATGAGAGAGGACGTTAGTAGCAATATCGGGTATTATCATCCATGAATATTACACGAAAATATTAATATTAAGAAGATAAAGATATAAAAATAGGTAAACTACTAATACTTATCAATTCCGCCGCCGTTTTAAGGGCACCAAGAGTAGCAGTAGAGGCATCATCAATAGCGTAACCATTACCTAAATTTGGTGCGATTCTATTATATTTACTTTTTAAAATTTTGGAAGCCTTATAGACTTCAGAGGATTCACCAGCGGAAAATACGATTTTGATGGTATTAAGACCAGCCACAGCAATACTAGGATTAATCATAGAACTAGCCGAAACATCCCAATTAGTGTCTCCAGCGCCAATAGATAACATGTTTAAATCAGATATAGGAACAAAATCTAAGGCTTCCGAAATAACTAATACATCTGGGGCATTGTCGCCTATATTACCACCATCCATTAGTACCATGTTGTTATATTGATAAGCCGGAAAATACGTCTGGGCTGCACTACTTGACCGGCACACTTCCCATAATTTAATGGGGCTATCATTTCCTATAATAACCCAATCTTTGTTCTCAGAAGACTTCTCATAAGACTTAAAGTAAACCGGCCTATCGGTAGCCCAATCATAAGAAGTTATTAGTAACTTTGTTTTGCAGTCTGCTAACGTTGCATCCTTTAGTCTGGATTGAAGAGCGGCTTCTAATGACACGGCGGAATACTTAGCCCCCCAAAGTTCTTCTATATCATTTAGGATGTTTCCTTTAAAAATATTAGGAGCATCTGTTGTAAAAAATGTTTGAATATCCGAAGAAGGTATTCCTATTGACAAACACGCTCCAATTATGCTACCAATCGAAGTTCCACCGATTATATCAAAAAGAGAGTAGCATGGTTTTTTGGCGATATTCTCTAAATTGGCAAGGATAATGGTTTCTCCATAGCCCAAAATTCCACCACCTTGAATTGCAAGAGCGTTCATAAATATATGATATATTACACATATTTAAAAAAAACCCCGATTCAAATTAATGAATCGGGTGCCCTTCTCGTGCTCTACCTCTTGTAAGGTCTAGATAAATTTAAGGCTTCTTGAGTGTCGCAAGACCAGAGAGGGTCAAACCCTGTTGAATACCGTTTGCGACTGCCCCAGCGACCTGTTGAACTGCAACGAGTTGGGCGGGAGTATTTGTGCTGGTATTAGCAGCAATCAAAGAATCTCCAAGTTGGATAGCGTTTGCAATCGAATCGGCTATAACAATATTCGTTACTCCGGCAGATTGTAGACCGACCTCAATAGTAGAGATTGTAACTGCATTCGTTCCGGTAGCTAGCGTCTGCAACGCCTGTTCTGCCCCTACGAAATATACAGCATTTGCTGGTTTACTCTGGATGGCGAGTTCTGTGCCTGTTGAAGCGGCCAATGTAATGGCAGCAAGTTCAGTCGCATTATTGGACGATGATGTGGTTGAGCAACCAACGAAAGCAAAAGCTGTCATGGCTACAATAGATACTGATACAATTAATTTCTTCATATAACCTATATTAAACGATACTTCTTTTTTTGTCAAGTGTTTTCGTAAGATATTTAGAATGAAAACAACTTTACTTCAAATTTAATCGTTGTACTGTTTATATCCGACTTTGTATTAATACTTTGTAAGAATGAAAGATTAGGACGAAAATGATAATTTTTGATTTTAATATCGGCATCAATACCTAAACCAAAATCAAGCCCCTGCGAACCATATAGAAAATCCTGCTCGGCTCCTGTTTCAAAAGTAAAGGCGAATTTATTTAAATATTTATTGTCGGCAAAGGGGAGAATACGATAGTCCGCTAAAGTGGAAATATATGTAATGGGATACCTGTCGCTATAATCTCGATTTCCTAATAAAAGAGTAGTTCCAATTGTTTGGGACGCAAAATAAGAAATCTCACCTTCATATCCATAAGTAGAACCTTTAATACCTTTAGAAAATAGAGAACCAGATGAAATAGTAGGTGCAACAGCAAGAGTAAAATCTCCAGCTTTATACATACTATTTGTGTTTAGTGTTAAAACAGAACTTTGCCCCAACACCCCAAACGACGTTAAAAACAAAACCAACAAAATAACAATAAGATTTTTCATTATTTTTTTGATGTGGCAATGGCGTGTCCAAAATAATAGGAAACTACGGAAATCGTAATATTACTAAAAGTTTCACTTGGAACAACTTTAATAAATTCAAGAGCGCATAAGGTAACTACAAGCAAAATCGTAATAATACCCCTTAAAGAAACTCCCTTGATTTGTGACCCTTCGTTCGTGGGTTGCGATGCAACCGTCAAAGTCTCTGTTTTTATTTCGGGTGAAGGTGAAGCGTTATCTGTCATATAATGTATTATACACTCATTTAAACTAAAATATCTCTTAATGTTTGTGTAATATATGATATGAAGACTCTAAATCAGTACGACAAACAAATCGACCTATTTGACGGAGAGCAGCCAGATTCTTGGAGACGCAATTATTGGAAAGAGAAGTTGAAAAATCCTGACGTAGTTCAGAAAATTTCCGAAGAAATTAACTCGGCTAGTACTACAGCCCCAACAAAACAAGAAAAACAAGATGATTTTTTCTATGCTGGCTCTACCGTTGAAACGGTCTTGAAACCCCGCAATTTACATGAGGAGAGTAAAGATTTTTTTAAAGCCCAACTTGACCTAACTAAAGACGGATTACCTAAGGAAACCATGGGCCAAAATGGCACAACGGTTGATAGTGACCGTGTCCGATTGGATTTGTTCGACCAACAGTGGCACCGAAATAGTGATTTTGCCGCAAAAGCCACATTAAAAGATGGTAAGATGACCATGACTCCTACAGAAGCGTTTATTGAAGTCTACCCTCATGGTAAACAAACACCTGTTAGCGCAGCCCAGAAGCCTACATCGAGCATTACAGACGGCATTCCAGCCAATCACAAGGGCGGCGTTCGTGGAGACGATGGCGGCGTTGTAGATTCTATTCAACTTGAGGAGAAGAGTGGTGCTAGTGTACCAATAGGAGACAGATTTTTACCCGCTCCTACTCAAGACGGAAAACTTCCTTTGCCCGCTAATCCTCAAATTTCTAGTGGAAACCTTCAAGCGAAAGCTTGGGATGGGCAGAAATATGACGACGGAGGCTTTCAAGGCGGATTGGGTACTAACTTGGGCGATTTACTCCAAAAATACATCCAAGATAAAGGTTTGAATTTTAAACAGGAAAAGTAATCTAAATAGGTGTAATAATCAAATATGAGCTTAATAGATGTGTCATCCGCAATTGCAGCAACAAAAGAAAAACAAGTATTAAATAAGCCTTTTAAAACGCCAAAAGGCAAAGCCGCTTACGCCGTATATGTTAAAAACGACAAAGACGCGATTATCCGTGTAGATTTCGATGCTTGTCAAGCGAGCGACCCTACAAACCTCGGTCCACTTTGGACTTCAGAACATTGGGGGTCTCAAGTTAATACTGCAAAAGCAGAAGATAATACTAACACCGCAACACAAACTGTAGACCAACTTTCCAATTTTTATTACGAAGGCAATTATAAGACGAAGGACGAACAGTGGGATGGTTACAGTTTTTATAGCCAACAGGCTCTTATTGATGCAATGCCAAAACTAAAACTTGCTCCGTCAGTTTATACTTTAAACATTCCTACCGCCAAGGAAACAAAGATTGGTTCAGATACTCTCTATAATTCCGAAGTAAAAACTCAATTGGATAAAGCCGCCCAAAAGGTCAAAGACCCAGTGAGCGGCAATATTTAATTAACGCGGTGGTTTGCAAAATCTACTAGGAAATGCGTTTGGAATAGATACTTTTACTTCCTTTGTTACAGGAACGCCCTTCTTAATCAAGCCATCCCGATAATCGTAGAAAATCTCAAATGTCAAGATAAATTTTTATTTAGAATTTGAAACCACAAATTTATAAATAGTAGGAGTGTCTAAAATTTGGGCAAGAGTTAACCAATCAGTTACTGGATTTTCTTTTTCAATGGGATAATCTGTCATAACAACACAAACATTTTCGGGTTCCATTTCGTGGCGGGCTGTAGTTTCGGGGAAAGGAACAATAAATCCTGAATATGGCCATTGATTTACTGGCCTCATACCATCATCAAATTCCTTCCAAAATTCAACATCCTCTTCGTAACACCAGAAACATTCCGAACCGGCAATAAGTTTACCCTCTATTCGGCTCAATAAATTCTCATTTTTAAAAATTAAATCTCCTGCCTTATCGTATTCTTTGGCTAAATTAGCTAAATAATGTTTCATATGAACCGAATTGGTTTCAAATCACCCTTTAAATACAGGGGATGACTAGGACTTCCATCACCGTTAATTTTAAGACAGTGAAGTTTTACTCCGATATTATTTAATAATTGTTTGATATTAATATCTTGATTGTGGTGTTTTCCATGTTTTCCCCAACCCGCTACTACGACGGATGCTTCACTAGCACACTGTAATATATAATGCTGATTATGAACTCCCACTGGATTAGGAACCGCTTTCATATTTTCAGGAGACGTGTCACGCCACGCGAACAAATTCGTCATACAAAAACCACCGTAACCCCAAGCCTTTGAATAGGCTATACATCTGCGAATAGTAGGGTCATCAATGGATTCATCGGCGGTCGAAGGATTGAGTCCTATAAAATTCACATAAAGACTGTTATTATCCCATTTTCTCCAAAGACTATACCTATAAAGTCTATCTGGACTAAAAGTTGTTTCACGATTGGTCATCAGCAAGTAATTACAATGTTACTAGCATCAATTCCAGCATAACATGGAGATAAGCCCGTAAAAGAACAGACGATAAATACTAACTGGCCACAATAACGCTATTTGAAGGTAAACCCAAAATGGAATATTATTTAAGTAGTGATATAAATCTCCATCTACTTTCTTACCAGTTTTTTTCTTGGCGTAATCTTTTACTTGTTGTTGTTCGGCTGAAGAAAGCGTGTGAGAGAAAAATATTACTAACATCATAAAAGAAAACTGCGCTACAGCAATAATCATATACCAAAATAAGATGTCAAGAAATATTTTCATTTTCCTTCTGGGCGTTTATCCAGACCTTTTTCCGCAAGAATGGCTGCTAAGTCATCAATATGAATACAATCACACATACAAGCATATTCATTCGCACTTTGCACAACAGCTATATTACCATTACAGTAATCGTTTCCGGGTACTGCGCCATGTAATACACCGAAAGCAACTATCTTGCCACCTTCTAGTCTTACTATTTTATCTCCATTTTTTAATTCTCGTCCGTTTCTTGCATGCATATTTTTCCTTATTTTAAGTTACTATTAATTTTTTTGCGGTTTCTTGACCACATTTATCACAAACTAAAAGACCTACTAAGACAATTTCATTTTTGCCTGTTCCTGTAAATAGGGAAGAAACTTCCCTTTTTGCCGTAACGGTCTTGAAGTAATGGTGGCCGCATTGACACGGCATATTCTCAGCTTCGGCGACGGCTTTTTCAAAATCTTCTTTAGTAATCATATAATATTAGAGCGTAATTCATGACGAATGTTCATAATAATTTTACCTAAATTATTTTCTCCTTGACGGGTTTTTATATCCTTACCCCAAAATATATCATTCCAATTATTCCATTCGACAATCTTCCAATCCTCAGTTTTTAGAAGTTTGTTGGCCCAAGAAGTTCCTTTTTTAAATTTATGTTTTAGTGAAAAAGTCATTGCAGTAATGGAAAGTCGTTGATTCCAATCGTTTCTCCAAGGAAATTTTTCCTTATCCCTAATAGAAGTCTTTGCCCTAAAAGGAGACAAAGATGCTATTTCCTTTCTTAAATCCAATCTATCTTTCGGCATTTTCATCGCTTAATAAAAATTTTCTGGAGTAGAATACGAAATGTTCTGGTATATCAGAGGTTGGTCGAATGGCAACATATTACTAAACCAATTTCTAATATATTTACTTTCGGCTAATTCGAGTAAGATGCGGCAATGACAATCCTCTTCTGGAAAATTACACCAGCATCCCAAAGTTTTGCCCTTTAATTCAGGTAATTCCAAAAGCAAATCAGGTTCACAATTTATTTTTAGTCTGAATTTATCTATTACCTCTTCTCTAGTTCCGTGTTTACCGATAATAAAAGGATTAGCCCATTTTGATTCCGCAAGTTCATAGGTTTTATTGGCCCTCCCACAATAAATGTCGTATGGCTTTCCAGATTTTACACTGACGATATTCATAATTTAATAGGAAGTAAAAATCCAACTAACCAACAAATAAATTTTAAAATTGCCTGAATAGCCAAAACAAATGACATTGTAATACCTGAAATTGTCCAATAATAAGGTTTATAGAGGAACTTGAACCACCACGACCTTCGTCTATTCTCGTTTTTAGACATAGAGTTTTGAAAACTACGAAAACCCTCTTCATATTCGGCCTTAGATTGTTTTTTGAAGTCTTTTAATTCATTTTTAGTAAGTATGCCGCCACAAAAAGAAAGTTCAAAAGTCAAAACATAAATCTCAGTTGAACTATCTGGGGCTATTACAGTAGAAGCGATGACTTGACCAGTGTGGTCTTCTTTGCGGAGTTTTATTTCATTATCTTGACCTTTCTCAAAATAAAGTTGATTTCCGGTGATACTGAACGTCGAGTAAAAAGCGGGCAACCCAAAAGTATTCCAAACTATTTTATCCCACTGAATTTCTTTAAAATATTGCATCATCTCCGAGGGAAATGTAAAATTACTAGGATTTTCTATTATAAGAAAATTATTTGTTTGATTGGTATGCAAATTTGACTCCTTGGTTATGTGAAATTAATTTCTTGAGATGCTGTTTGGCGTAAAATAATCTTGTTCTAGCCGAAGCTATGGGTATATTCAAAATCGCCGCGACTTCTTTTGAGGTTCCCGCGTTTTTCAAAGCCAACTCTATTATTTCTTTATGTTTAGAACTTAACTTATTTATTACGCCCCTAATAAGGAATTCTGATTCCTCTATATCTCCTCTGTGTGTTAATTCTGGTTCAACAGAAACTAATTCTCGGGAAGAACCATCTTTTTCAATAAAAATATCCTGCTTTTTATTATTATGGAAATAAAGTTTAACTTCATTTTTACAGATAGAAATGAACCAAGTATTAAAAGAACACTTTTTTAAGAATTTGTCGTAATTTTTAATGGCTTTTAGGGAAGCTTCTTGCAAGATATCCTCCACGTCAGATTCGGGGATTTTATATTTCGAGAAAATGTACGCTCTTGCTTTTTGCAAAGCCAAAACCATATCTTCGGAAAATTTACTTTTAATCATCTATAAGAAGATTAGCATATATTTACTCGTTTGTCAAGGTTTTTTTTCTCTGTCTTCGTAATAAGCAAAGACCCTCCATTGATTAGGAGAGGCGTCAGTATCAATCATTGTAATTATTCTTGAAATATTTTGGCAGGATTCTGGCCCAAACATACTAACAGTATCATCAAGATTTTCGTTCCAAATATGATATCCTAAATACCATATATCTAACACTCGTTCTTTAATGGTAAGAACAACACCTGTTTTAATTACTCCAGTTTTTAAGGTAATACTAACTGGAGTTTTTAATACTTTGGAAATAAACAATAATTCAGTAATTAATGATACAGTAATCATATATCTTCTATCAACTCCTTTAGCACCCCTAAATGAAAAATAACAGGACTTTCTCCGCTACAAATAATTCCTTTATCTTCTAATAATTGGCGATAGTGAAAATCCTTAGTAGTTTCAATATCTACAATCTGTTTAATCAAGTCTAAAATTTGTTTTTTATTATTCATATTTATTTTACAATATATTGGGATTCTTTATTTTTCTTTTTAAGATTCTCTTTATACAGCAAAGCATCCTGTCGGCCTGTGGGTGTTCTTGGAAAGACTCCCATTAGATAGTGATTTTTCTTGTTCAAGACCGCGTAAAAGGCTTTTTTCTTCATTTATAATTTCCTTATTTTTTAATGTAAATTCGTCCATATATTGGTTCTCTTTATCCGCCTGTCTGAATAGAAATTCAATATTACTCTTTATTTTAGGGATATTTTCGAAAAAATTATTATTTTGGGCCTCTTCTAATTCTCCATACGCCTGATACAATTTAGTTTCAATAAATTGGGCAGAATTCAGAATGAGTAGGCATTCGTTTAATAATATTTCTTTCTGCTCTTCTTTTGATGACATCTTTTAAGATTAGATAAAACTTAAAACGAATAATTCATTTTATTTCGCATTGGAGCGAAGAAATCCATAGTTTCTTGTTTAGAAAATCCATTTTTAGCATAATTAACACCCAAACAAACAAATTCAACATTCCCTTCGATATAACCTTGTGATGAGTCAGTTCTATCAAGAGACGCTTGTATAATACTCTTTTTTAAATGTAAATTATTAGTTGTATCTCGCAATTCCATTTTAATTCCTGTATATGGACAAATCCCCTTTTGGAATTCAAAAAGTTTCTTTAAATATTGAACGGAAAGATTTGTTAGAAGACTACCTTTTTCTTTATTCCTTGTTTTGGCTTTTCTAATAAAATATTTAAATGGAGTAAATTCATCTACCCTAGTCCATTTTTTATTGGGATATTTATTCTTAAATTCAATTAACGCTTTTGATATGAAATCTGGATTTTCTTTAGCAAAATTTTTATTCTTTATTAAAGATTCGTTTTTCATTGCAGCGCAAGACCGGCTGCAATAAAAATTAGTTCTGCCCCTTTTAGTTTGCCTATCATATTCCTTCTTCGGTTGATTAAAGGATTTCTGACAGCACTTACATTTTAGTTCTATTATTTTTTTAGCATTTTTTCTCACACTTTATATTAAACATCATGGTGGAGTTGAGAAGAACTATTTTTTAAATTGGTGGAACTGGGCAGAGTCGAACTGCCGTGAACTAACAAAACTAAATAAAATTCTACAAATATATCAACTTTTTGTCTTTCGATGGTTATATTAATTGAAAAATTCACCACCAATGTTTCGCTGTCTTTTCATTACAACGAACCAAAATGTTTTTTCTCCAATTAATTCGTTCATTCATCGTATCAGAGTTCGGATGATGAACGGATAGCCGTTTTATTAGGCTACAACTGCTTCTGTGTTAAATTCCATCACTGGGATGAAACACATACTGCGATAAATGTTTTTAGCATTTAATTTT
>Ga0302280_1000503_pt1 | contig 34754 bp, 29 predicted proteins | sample III_Fen_E1_1_FD_198771 | JGI IMG/M metagenome (GOLD analysis project Ga0302280, IMG submission 198771) | Peat permafrost microbial communities from Stordalen Mire near Abisko, Sweden - III_Fen_E1_1 | ecosystem: Environmental > Terrestrial > Soil > Wetlands > Permafrost | place: Sweden: Abisko... | reverse complement strand
GCCACCGGCCGGTTTCAAACACGAGCGTGCGACCGGAGTTGACCGCGCGCACGCCAAAACCCATCTGCGCGGCGCCCGGCTTGGTCGGTTCGATGATGAATTCCTGCCGCTGCATAAACAGCGCGATCGTTTGGTTGAGTTGTTGCGTGGTGACGCCACGAATCAATTGCAGGGGATCAACCGGCGCGGCGCTGTCCTGTTTCAGGCGTCTCGCTTCGAGACTGGCAAGCGTCATGGTGACGGCGAAGCAGCCGCCCTGCGCGTTGCCGACGACGAAACTACCGGCATCGCAAGACAAAATCGCCACGCTATAAAGCGTCACCCAGCCACTGATGCCTAAGCCAATGAGCTGCCAGGATTTGATCCGGTTGAGAAAGGAGGCGGCGATCCGTTTTTTCATAATTCACTAAAACGTGAATAAAAGCAATTTTCAGGCCGAAGCTGTTAAAGCCAGCTTTCAGGAAAATCCAGCACGATTCCGAACCGAGCCGCCGGTTCAGCCTTGAATGAAGTAGCTCAAGTTTTCCAGTTCGATGGCGAGGTTGACGTTGTTGACAATCACGTCTTCCGGCACGGCGAGCACGATCGGGGAGAAGTTCAAGATGCCCATCACGCCGGATTCGATGAGCCGGTTCGCAACGGTCTGCGCGGCGGCGGCGGGCACGGAAAGAATGCCCATCTTCACGCCCTGTTCTCGGATGAATCCAGCCATCTGTTCCATGCCGAGAATGGGCTGTTTGATTTCCTTGTCACGTTTGCGTCCCGGCACGGCGTCAAACGCGGCGATGATCTCGAAGCCTTCTTTTTCAAAACCGCGATACGAGAGCAACGCCAGGCCGAGGTTGCCGACGCCGACAAGGATCACAGGCTGCAGGCTGGACGTGCCGAGTTCGTCGGAAATTTTCAAGGACAGTTCATTCACATCGTAACCGAGGCCGCGCGTGCCGAACGTGCCGAAATAGGCGAGGTCTTTGCGCAACTGCGTCGGCTTGACGCCGGCGGCCTTGGCGAGCGCCTCGCTGGAAACGGTGCCGATGCCGTTCTCGCGCAGCCGCGCGAGGCAGCGCAGATAAATCGAAAGCCGATAAATCGTCTTGCGCGGAATGATGAGTCGTCCGGCTTTTTTCATGTGCCGAAATTAGACGACCGCGCCGCTTTTCGCAAGGCGGGGACAATTGAAATTCACAAACCAAATCCGTTCGCGACTGTTTTTTCCGGATGGTCGCGCGGCGAATAATCTCGCCAATTTCCGCTGGCGATGGCAGGTTGCGGCGCATGAATCGTTGTCTGAATTTTTTTTTCATCGGGCTGGCGGCAGTCGGCGCATTAGGCTTTTCCGTCCGCGCGGCCAGCGTCACCAATCTGTTTGGTTTTACCGGCACGGAGATTTACCCCATTGACCAGCAGATCAGCAACCTGCACGTCGCCGATCTGGATGGCGACGGCTTGAATGACATCATCGTCGTCAACAATCTGCGCTCCAAAATCAATTTGCTTTACAACCTTACCGGCAAGGCAAACCGGGCGGACGCGACGCCGGAAGAAAAGCCGGAGATCAACGATCTGCCGCCCGACGCGCGCTTCCGCATTGATTCGATCCCGACCGAGGAGCGCATCGCCGCGCTCGCCGTCGCGGATGTGAACGGCGACGGCCGGCCGGATCTTATTTATTTTGGCGACACGAAGGATTTGATCGTCCGCTACAATCTCGGCACGAACGGCTGGAGCGAGCCGAAAATCTGGCATTTCGAGGATGGCCGGATGGATCCGAACTCGCTCGCCGTCGGCGATTTGAACGGCGACGGCCTCAACGACATCGCCTTGCTCGGCGACAACGGCGCGGTCTATTTTCTCGCGCAGCAGCCGGATCACACGCTGGCCGAGCCGGTGAAAATCCCCTATTCCGGCACGCCCAAGGCCATCCAGATGGCCGACTTGCGTGGCGACGGGAGAAATGACCTGGTGTTCGTGGATTTTGACAGTTCTACGCCGTTCCGCGTGCGGCTGCAAAACGCCGCCGGGCAGCTCGGGCCGGAAATTTATTTCAAGACGCAGCCCATCCGCTCGTTCTGCCTGGACACGCTCGCGGGCGGCCCGACGAATTATCTCGTGGACATCGTGCAGGCCACGGGACGCGCGGAAGTCTCGCAGTTCACGCGCCAGCCGGCGGAGACGTTCTCTGGCGATTTCAAGCAGGGGCAAATGCAGATTTTACCGCTCAACAAAACCGACGCCAGCCAGCGCGGCGTGTTGTGGGCGGACGTGGATGGCGACGGTCGCGCGGATTTGATCGTGGCGGAACCGGAAAGTGGCCAGCTTTCGGTTTATCTTCAGCAGGCCGACGGCACGCTCGCGGCACCGAAAACATTTCCCAGCCTCGCGGGCGTTTCGCAGATCGTCGTTTCGGACTGGAACCAGGATGGTCATCCGGAAATTTTTCTTTTGAGTCAGGATGAAAATTCCGTGGCCATGACGCAGTTCGATAAAAATGGCCGGCTGCCGTTTCCCACGCCGCTGCCGCTCGACGGCAAGCCGCTGCTGATGGCCGTGGGCGCGCTCAAGCCCGGCGCGAAGCCGACGCTGGCCGTTCTTGTGGACAAGGACGGCCAGCGTTCGCTCGTCACCTATACCGCCGACGGCAAGATGGCGACGCAGAAATTGAGCGCCAGCTTCACCTCCAATCCGACGACAATGGCGATCCAAGATGTTAACCAGGATGGCCTCGCCGATTTGGTGATCCTGATTCCTTATGAAAAAATTAAGGTGCTGCTGCAAAAGAAAAACGGCAAGTTTGACGAGCTCGACGTTGACCCGCCGGGCGGCGCTATGGAGCAACCGTGGCTCGCCGCTGCCGATGTGGACGGCGATGGCAAACCGGAATTGCTGCTGCCGCAGAAAAATTTTCTCCGCGCCGTCGTGCTCGAACAAGGGGCGAAAATTGCCGGTTCCACCAATCCGCCGAACTGGACGTTCCGCGTGAAGGATCAGATCAACGGCTCGGACAGCGACTCGCGCATCGTCGGCGCGGCGGCAGTCGTCAACGGCACCAACGCCGTGCCGTCGCTGTTTCTGTTCGATGCGGAGCACAAGCAGTTGACGTTGTGCGAGCGCGACGCCGCTGGTGTATGGCAGGTGGTGAAGAATCTGGATTTGCCGGTGACGACTTTCAGCTCCATCAAATCGATTAATCTGGGCGGCGCGGCGGTGGCGTTCACCGGGCAGGATTCCGTGGCGTGGCTGCCGCTCGCGGGCGAGGTCTGGCAGCTCACGCGGCTGGATGATTACGATACGCCCATCAAGGACGGGTATCTGAACGACGTCGTCGCCGGCGACCTAACCGGCAGCGGGCGCAAGCAACTCGTCTTCATGGAGACGGAGAAAAATTACCTCGATCTCGTGAATTTCAGCGCGGCGGGCAAGTTGGTGCCGGGCGACCGCTGGCAGGTGTTTGAGCAGCACACGTTTCGCAATGACCAGAACGCGTTGCCCGAGCCGCGCGAATGCGCCGTGGCCGACGTGACGGGCGATGGCAAGAATGACCTCATCGTTCTCGTCCACGACCGGATTCTGGTTTACCCGCAGGAATAAAAGCCGGTTCAATGCTTAAATAAAAAGTCGTTACCTCGGCAAACCGGGGCAAAAATTTTTCTCTGTCTGTCCAAAAATTGTTCGACGTGTCTCAAATCCGGCCAGTTTTTCCGTTTCACAAGCTGCCAGTGGTGCTGGCACGCAATTTGCAGCATTTCAGGCGTGAGAATGGCCATGGACATGAGCCCGTTGATTGGCGACGACGAAAGTCAACGCCAGCAACAGAGCCATGACAAGTTGGATCGAGCTTGCCGCGCGCAAAGGCGGACGCGTTTGCTCCAGCGGATTTTTTGCGGCATACGCGGCTTCTCGATTTTCTTGATGGCGGCGGCGGTGGTGACGTTGATTTTCTGGCACTGGAATGAAATCAATTCGGTTGCCGCGCAAAAAATCAGCCATGTGGCCGCCACGGTTCAAACCAACAATGATTCTCCGTTGCGCCAAGGCGCCTTGAATTACGAAAAAGAAGTGGAAGCCGCCGCCGGCAATTGACGCCGCCCGCTTTTGCCTTATGCCGTCAGACTGCCCGCAATATATTGTTCCAACTGCTCGATGGCCGCGTTTTGCGTGGAGATGATCCAGTTTACCAAATCGCCGATCGAGACGATGCCCACGACGTTCATACCCTCGACTACCGGCAGGTGGCGCACGCGCTTGTCCGTCATCAACCTCATGCAATCCTCCACCGAGTCATCTGGCGTCACAGTCACGATTTCGCGCGCGATGACTTCGCGGACGCGCGTGTCCTTCGAAGTCTTGCCCGCCAACGCCACTTTGCGCGTGTAATCGCGTTCCGTAAAAATTCCCGCCAACCGCCCGGCGGCCAGCACCGGCAGCGCGCCGACATTTTTTTCCGCCATCAACCGGATGGCGTCGAAGACGGTGGTTTCGGGTGTGACGCTCCAGAGAGCGGAGGTTTTTTCGTGCAAAAGCGAGCTGATGGGGAAGGCGATTTTCATAGGCTTTTAAAACTTATCGGCCGGTTCGGGCGATAATTCAAGAAAATAATTCATTTCATAAGAAATAAATTTTCTTCCCCGGCCCGCTCGTCGCTGCGAGACTGGCGGCTATGTCTACAATCATTGATACGCTGCCCACTGTGCTGTTGCGCCCCGGCGAAGCCGACCGCATTGTCGCCGGCCATCCATGGGTTTATGGCAACGAAGTCCTGCGCTTGAGTTCTCCCGCTACAGACGGCGACCTCGTGCAAGTCAAAGACCACCGCCAGCGTTTGCTCGGCACGGGTTTTTATAATTCCAAATCCAAGATCAACGTCCGCCTGCTCGCGCCCAACCGCATCATTCCGAACGAAAGTTTTTTTGAGGAACGCATCCGTGCCGCGCTGGCCGTGCGCCAACGGCATTTGCCCAAAGCCACTTCCTTTCGCGTCGTGAATGCCGAGAGCGATTTCTTGAGCGGCCTCATTGTGGACAAATACGAGGATGTTTTGGTCGTGCAAATTTCTGCGCTCGGCATGGAACTGCGCAAGGCGCACATCGTCGCCGCGCTACAAAAAATCTTTTCGCCGCGCGTCATCGCCGAGCGCAGCGACATCGCCTCGCGCAAATTTGAAGGACTTACCGAATCCAACGGCATTTTGTTTGGCGAACAAAACGGCCCGGTTTCCGTGAACTTGAACGGCCTCAAGTTTGAAACTGATCTGGTCGCCGGTCACAAAACGGGAATGTATCTCGACCAGCAGTCGAATTATCAGGCCGTCTCGCAGTTCGCGAAAGGCGGACAAGTGCTGGACTGTTTCAGTTTTCTCGGCGGCTTCGGTTTGCACGCGGCGAGGGCAGGGGCGGCGCACGTTCATTTGCTTGATCAAAGCGCCGAGGCGATTGCCGCTTCCGAACGCAACGCGAAAACCAACGGCTTGGAAAAAATATGCTCCTTCGAAACCGTCAATGTTTTTGACTGGCTCAAGCTGAACACCGCCGTCAAGCCGCACGAACGCGTCATCCCGCGCTTCGACCTGATCATCCTCGACCCGCCGTCGTTCACGCGCAACCGCGCTTCGGTGAACGACGCGCTGCGCGGCTACAAGGAGATTCACCTGCGGGCGCTCAAGCTGTTGAAACCCGGCGGCACGCTGGCGACCTTCTGCTGTTCGCACCACGTCAGCACCGAACTGTTTCAGGACTCGCTCCTCTCGGCGGCGTATGACACGCGCCACATCCTGCGCCGCGTGGCGACCTACGCGCAATCGCCCGACCATCCCATCATCCCGATGATTCCTGAAACGGAATACCTGAAAGGTTTTGCGTTTGAAAAAGTCCAGTGAAAATTATTTTTGCAACTGACTGAATGCGTGTTGAATTCCGGCTTTAACGTCAGGATTCTTTTCGTCACGCGGATATTTTTTGCGATAATCATTCGCCATTCGCAAAATGTCTTGGAACGAAGCGCTTCGATCTTTGGGCTCGGAATAAGCCATTCCAATCAATGCTCCATTAAGTTGAGTTTCCAACAAGTTGATTGCTTCGTTTGTATGGCCTGAACGTAGTTGATGTAAAACTGCAACTAAAATTCCCGCATCGGCTTCATTCTTGCTCAAATCCATCGCAGAAATGACGCCCGCGACTTCATTGGCGGTATTTGTTTGCCCGCTCTTTTGCAAAGACAAAATCAAACTGGTGTATCTGTCCAATGGTTCATTTGATTCTGTTTTGGCAGTTTGCGCTTTTGAACGCCAGACCATCAAACTCAATAAACCAGTCAGAATTACAATAAACAAAAAGATGTGATGTTTTTTCATAATTCAAATTTTTTTTATTAAAGATTAACTCTAAAACTGCCAGTGTCGTTTTGTCTAGCAACTTTGTTTTTTAGGATTTGCTGATAGCATATTCAGATGAAACTTTTGTTCCGCACAGTTTTTATTTTCATCGCCGCATTTCACTTCGCCGCAGTTGCCGCCGATTCCCCGTGGTCGTGCGTGGTCGTCATTGGCGCGAGCGCTTCGGCGGGATTTGTTTTGACCGAGCCGCTGGGCGGGCCGGCCACCACCCGGTGCAAACTGAATTATTATCTCGACGCCGCCATCACCGCGCCGCACGCGCCGGTAAAAAATCTCGCCAGCGCGCTGCTGTTCCTGAATCCCGAAGCCCTCGCGCCGCTGCAAATCGCTGCCGCCACAAATGACCGGCCCACGCTCGTCGTCGGCGTGGATTTTCTGTTCTGGTTTTGCTACGGCGATGGCCGCTCCGACGCCGCCCGCGCCGCGCGGTTGGAACAAGGCTTGAAACTGCTGGAACAAATCCATGCGCCCCTCGTCATCGGCGACATTCCCGACGCCTCCTACGCGACCAACACCGGCATCATCAGCGTGGACATGGTTCCGAGCGAAACCGCGCGGAAAGCGGCCAACCGGCGGCTCCGGCAATGGGCGGCGACGCAGCCGCAAGTGGTCGTCGTGCCGCTGGCGAAATTCATGCGCGACACGATGGCCAACGCCGCCATCCACGCGCACGGCCTGACGCTGCCCGCCGGCAAAACCCGCGCGCTGCTCCAAGCCGACCAGTTGCATCCCACCCCGCACGGCGCGGCGGTGCTGACGCTGGGGATTCTGGACGCACTGGTCACCAAGCAGACGAAATTTCCCGCTGACGACATCCTGTGGAGTCCCGAAGAAGTTTTTCGTCTCGGCTGTCAGGCTGCCGACAAATCCCGCCAGCCGTAACCGGTATCAAGGATGTTGGTTGCCATCAGCGCTTTGGTTGCACTACAAATGTAAAACTAAACCATTGGTTTAGCATAGTCAAAAATACCTATTCATGCTGTTTGAATCGCATGGCGATCATCAGCTTCCCGTCTTTCTCACCAACCGCCAGATATTGATAACTTATTTGACCGTCTAACATAGCCTCTTTAGACCCATCCATTATTTGAATCTATTTAATAGCCGGAAGATTGTAGACCCGATTGGTAATTATAGGAGGAACTGCAATTGCGTCAACATACATTGCGCTACATGGTAAACTGTTGTTATCATCTAAAGAGAAGTAATTTCTCAGCGAAGCCTTGTCATTTTTCCACGCGGCGTAGGTGTTGTCCCAACAAATATTTGTCGCAATAGCGTCAACATTCTGTTTTGTGAATGCGTCGTCAATAACCTTTAGAAAACTAGCCTCCTCTTCCGGTGATGCTGCCTTGACCGTTACTGTTAGAAGCATCAACACAGTGATGATATTAAAATACTTAATGTTCATAATTGTATGTCACTGCAATGTATTCTTAACGGCAACTATTTTGGCCTAACATCTATTGTCTTAAAATTCTGCGGCCTATTTTTATTTAGTTTGGTCGCAGGGTTTCGGCCACTTTCTGTTTGATTTTACGATTTGTCAAGCTCACCGATGCTGCAGCTTCCTGATTTCAATTTAGTGGGCGCATCGCTGCGGCGGTGCAGCAACAGCGCCCTACCACACTTTAACTCAACAGTTCCCGCTGCCAGTTCATCAAGTCCGGCGCGTGTTGTAAAAACGAGCGTGGTTTGAGAACTTTTGGCTTTTTGAGTCTTCAGGGCGGCTTGCCGGGGCGCAATTCGCCTTTTCCGTTGTACCATTTGCGCTTAAGCTGTGCGCGTGGAAACGGCGATGGTTCTGGCGGTCCTGGTGTTCGCGGGCGCAAGTTGCTTCTTTGCGCTGGCGGAGACGGCGTTATTTTCCCTCAACAAATGGCAGGTGGCGCAGCTTGCCGAAAAAAATTCCGGCGCGGGTAAAATTGTTTCGCAACTGCTCGAACGTCCCCAGGATTTGCAGGCCGTGCTCGCGCTGGGCAACACCTTCGCCAACGCCGCCATTCTTGCCGCCGCGCTCCGCATGGTGTTTGACGCGCAGTGGGGTTTCGGCCTGACGATGCTCGCGCTCGCGGCGGTGGTTTTGATCGTCGGGGAGGTGCTGCCCAAGACGCTCGCGGTGCGGCAGCCGGAATACTGGGCCTTGCGCGTCGCGTGGCCGCTGCTGCTTTTTCGCCGCGTGGCCAAGCCGTTTTACCGCGCCGCGCAATGGACGAACGCGGCGATTCTCAAACAGGCCGCCGCCACGGTCACGCCGCCCGCTGCCGTGACGGAGGCGGAATACCAGGAACTGCTCGAACTCGCATGGCAGCAGGGCACGCTTGAGGAATCGGAGCGCGAAATCATTTTGCAGATCATCAGCCTCGACCGGCGCACGGCGCGCGATGTGATGCGTCCGCGCGCGGGCATGACGGCGATTTCCGACGACGCGACGGTGGACGAAATGTTGGCGGCGGCGCGGAAATACAAACATCGCCGGATACCGATCTACGACGAGACGCCGGACACGATCGTCGGCATTTTGAACACACGCGCGTTGTTGCTAGATCCAAAAATTGATCTGGCGGAGGTGATTGAATTTCCATCGTTCGTGCCGGAGTCCATGAATCTTTTGCTGTTGTTCCGCGCGCTGCAAAAACAGCAGCGCGGCCTCGCCATCGTGCTTGACGAATTCGGCAGCGCCGCCGGGCTGGTGACGATGGAGGACATCCTCGGCGGCATCGTTGGAAAAATCCGCGTAGCCAGAGAGACGCAGGGTTTTGTGCTGGAAAAAATTTCGGCTGGTCATTGGCGCGTGAATGGCGCGATGCGGCTGGAGGATTTCCGCCGCGAATTTCCGTCGCTGCCCGACGTGAGCGAGGTGGAAACGATGGGCGGTTTGCTCACACACCTACTTGGCGTCGTGCCGGCGGCGGGTGAATCCGCGACGTTCGCCGGATTAAAACTCATCGCACACGTTGCGGATGAGCGGTGCGTGCGCGAACTGCTGGTGCAACGAAACAGATGAGTGTATTGACAACATTTCTGCCGACGTTTTTCGGCCTTGGGCTGTGCCTGCTGCTGTCGTTTTTGCTGTCGGGCATGGAGGCGGGCGTGTTCGCGCTGAACCGGCTGCGCGTGCGGCGGCTGGCGCGCGCGGGCAACGCGCAGGCGCAGTTGCTCCACGGCTTCCTCGAAAAGCCGGAGAAATTTTTGTGGACTATCCTCGTCGGCAACACGCTGGTGAATTTTTTTATCCTCGGCTGGGTGCTCGCGAAGCTCCACGAATGGTTCGCCGGTCATCCGGTCGTGGTCGTCGTGCTGTTCGCGGTCATCGTATTCGTGTTCTACTCATTTTCGGACCTGCTGCCGAAGATGCTGTTCCGCGCATATCCAAACCGGCTGTGCCTTGCGGCGGCAAATGTTTTCCGCCTCGTGTCACTGGCGCTCGCGCCGGTGGTTTTTTTGGTCGAAGCCATCTCGCAATTTTTCCTGCGCCGACACGGGTCGCGGACGTTCACCGGCCGGCTGTTCGGCAATCGCGAGGAAATGCGCGCCGTGATGGCCGAGGCCGCGCAGGCGCTCACGGGTGAGGAACACGCGATGGTCAACCGCGTTCTGGACCTGCAACATTTTACCGTCGGTCAGATCACGACACCGCTGGCAAAAACTATTTCGCTCGAGGTGTCGTCGCCATTGCGCGACGCCTTGAAACTTGCGCAGGGGAAAAATTTTTCGCGCCTGCCGATTTGGGAAACGCGCGACGGCGGCCGACGTATCGCCGGAATGCTAGATGTCAGTGCCTTGCTGTTCGTGGAAAAATTGGATGTGAAAAAAACCGCCGGTGAATTCATGTCGCCCGCGCTGTTTTTGGACGACCGCACGCGGCTGGAAATCGCGCTGCGCCGGATGCAGCGTGCGGGTCAACGGCTGGCGATCGTGCTCGCGCGCGGCGGCGGCGAGGCCGGCGTTGTGTCGCTGGAAGACATTTTGAAACTCATGTTCGGCGAGGTGAAATTATGAGTTGGAACGACGTCATTCAGGACGGATTCAAGTTGCTCGCGGTGGCGGCGCTGGTGTTGTTCAACGCCTTTTTTGTCGCGGCAGAACTGGCGCTCGTCCGCATCCGCGACACGCAGCTCGCGCCGCTCGCGGAAAAGGGCAACCGCCGCGCCCGCACCGCGCGGCACATCGTCGCGCACATTGACTCCTATATTAGCGCAACGCAGCTCGGCATCACGCTGGCAAGCATGGCGCTCGGCGTTTTGGTGGAACCGGTTTTTCGTTCACTGCTCGACCCGGTTTTTCCGTTACTCAACATTTCCAACGAGCACACGGAAAGCACGATTGCCATCGGCATTGGTTTTTTTGTGAACTGTTACCTGCTCATCATCGCAGGCGAACTCGTGCCGAAGGCCATCGCCATCCGCCGCACGCTGCAAACTTCCCTGTGGGTTGCGTCGCCGCTGAATTGGTTTTACCGCATCTCGTATCCGTTCATCTGGGTGCTGCACCGTTCGTCGCAAATTGTTCTGCGCTGGCTCGGTTTTGCCGGCGGCGAACTGCACGACCGCCATTCGGAAGATGAATTGCGCGTGGTGCTGGCGGCGGCGCAAGGCACGGGCGACCGGCGCGATCTGATTTTGAACGCGCTCGATTTGCGGCAGCGCACGGCGCGCGAGGTCATGCGCCCGCGCAATGAAATTGCGGCGTTTGACACGTCGGCGTCGCTGGCCGACTGCGTGGCCCTCGCGGAAAAAACGCGCTACTCGCGTTTTCCCATCTGCGAAGACGGCGATTTGGACAAGACGCTGGGCGTCGTTCACATCAAAGATTTGTATGCCGTGCGTGCGCGTGCGAAGACGGCGGCGGAACTGCTGCCGCTGGCGCGGAAATTATTTTACATCCCCGAAACTGCGTCGTTGGATAAATTGCTGCGGCGTTTTCTCGACCGTAAATCGCACTTTGCCGTCGTCGTGGACGAGTTCGGTGGGACGGTTGGCGTCGTGACTTTGGAAAACACCATCGAGGCACTTGTCGGGCAGATCCAGGACGAGTTTGACACGGAGAAATCCGAACTGGCGCGTCTCGGCGGAAATGTCTGGGAAGCGGCCGGCACGCTGGCGTTGCATGAACTGGAAAAAATCATCGGCATCGTGCCGCATGACGAAAACACGACGACCGCAAGCGGCTGGGTGACGGAAAAACTCGGCGGTTTTCCGAAACCCGGCGATTTTGTGAACGTTGGTGATTTTGAATTACGCGTCGAGGCGATGGACGGCCCGCGCGTGGCCAAACTAAAAGTGTCGCGGAAAAATTGATTACCACTTCGCGCCGCGCCAGGAGAATACAGTTGCACCGGCCGCGAGCGTTGCGTTCACAATCACCGCTGACCAGAGTCCGGCTTCGGCGGAGTTAAAGGCAAACAGGAAAATCGCGCCGAGCCACAAGGCCAGCGGCGCGAAGTCCGGTGCGCTCGGATTGCCCGGCTGTTTGCGGATGAGATACGGCATGATGATCGCGAGGATAATCAGCGAGACAAACGCCCAGCCCACAAAGCTCAATGGCGATGCGCCGTGCCACGTCACGGGAATTTTCGTCGGCTGCCACAACCAGAGATGTTTGACGCGGGCAAATGGTTCCAGCGCCACCTCGAATGCCAGCGCGAGCGTTGCGGTCAGACCCATCAGCAGAAAACCGTAATTTTTCACCCGCCGCCACGGACGCAGGATGAGCCGCGCGACGCCGCGCGAATTAAAAATGGCGACGACCCATAGCAACGGCACGGTCCACGGCACGGTGTTGAACAATTGCGGTCCGCTCGTCGCGCCGAACGACAGCGGGCCGAAGGGCAGGCCCGTGCGCGCGCTCAAGCCGTGCGCCGCGCCGCCGATGAGCGCGGTAATGAACGCGGCGAATAGCACGCTTTGCAAAGGCAGATTGGAGGCGAGGATGGCGATGGAACTGGCCGTCGCCAGCAGCAATAATGCTGCGTCAAGATTGCTGGTCGCGCCGACTGGATCGGATAACGTGGCCGCCGCCGCGACCAGCGTGAGCGTGAGAAAAAGTGGCGGAATCCAGTTTTTTTTGAAAACCGGTTTGCCGGACGTTACCGACCCGATGGTTGGTTGCATGACGTGTTGACGAACGATAAGTTTTTTTTTGCGTTCGCAAAGCCTAAATTTTTTGTTTTGCCGTTTCGACTTGTTTGAGTGACGGTTTGCGGCCTAATTTTTCCGATGCAGAGTTGCTTACATCCCGCCGCCGAAGTAGAAAAACTTTTTCACGCGTTCGACTACATCAGTGGCGAGACGTTTCAAGTGGCGCGCTGTCGCGAGTGCGCGCAGGCGGTCACGCTGCCGGTGCCGGCGGACATCGGGCGCTATTATCCCGCCGGCTATTACGGCGACAAAAAAGGCCGGCGTTTTCCGGCGGTGATGGAATGGTTGCAGGAAAAACTTTACGCGTGGCGTTCAGGGCAGGTCTTGCGCCGGTTGAAACGGAAAAATGCAAAGGTGCTGGACATCGGCTGCGGACGCGGCTTGCTGCTGCGGGCTTTTCAACAAAACGGCTGCGACGTGACGGGTACGGAATTTTCCGAAGGCGCATGCGGCTTCGCGCGGGAAGTTTTGCAACTGCCCGTACACGTCGGTTTGCTGGAGCAAATCAATTTTCCCGACAATTCTTTCGACGTCGTGGTCATGTGGCACGTCCTCGAACACGTTTCCGACCCGCGACCGACGATCACCGAAGTTGCGCGCATCTTGCGTCCCGGCGGAATTTTTCTGGTCGCTGTCCCGAACTTCGGCAGCCCGGAGGCGCGGCTGACGAAGGCCGGCTGGTTTCATTTGGACTGCCCGCGCCACCTGTCGCACCACACGCGCGAATCGCTGTCTCGGATTTTGGACGAAGCCGGCTTGTCGCCAAAATGGATCAGCGCGCTGGCACCGGAATATGATAATTTCAGCTTCGTACAATCGCTGTTGAACTGGCTCGGTGCGCGGCCAAACTGGCTTTACAACTGGTTGCGCGGCCAGAGCGCGAAGGTCATTGGCGAAAGAAAATCCTACGGGTCCGCCATCGCCACCGTGCTGCTCGCGCCCGTGCTGGGCGTTATCAGCGTGCCGACCACGCTGCTGCTCGCGCTGCTGGGGCGCGGTGCGACGTTGACCATCACCGCCGTAAAAAAATCTTTGCCGCCGGAATTGCCTTGAGCGCGGGCACGGGATTTGCTCTGCTCGCAGCATGACGCTTGACGAAATCCGCGAAAAAATCAAGGGCTGCGCCGAGGAAATGAATTCCCGCTATGGCGGCGTGGTGTTCGACGAATGGGTTGTGGTCTCCCTCGAACGCAACCGCGCACGCATCCTGCACTACGCCGGCCCGCGCAACGACGAGTTCCTCAAAAATTTCGTGACCGACCTTGGCGCGCTCCGCACCGCGCTGCTCGACGGCAAATATGGCGCGGGCGATTTTGAATTCGCCCGCCACGGCATCGGCACCAGCCACGAGGCGTTCCTCGTGCTCGGCCCCGGCCTATATCTCATCTGCAACAACACACGCGAATCCATGGACACCATCGCCAAAAACACCCGCTGGCTCGGCGCCCAGATTCCGTTCGTGAATCTGGCGGAAGCCGTCTGCGCGAATCCGCTGGAAATTTCCTGGGACACGAAAATCTTCACCAAGCCCTGACATGGCCCGCCGATTTTCGACGTGCGCATGAATCCGGTTTCAAAAACTCCTGCAAAAAAAACGGACGCGGAAATTGAATTGCCACTCGCCGGCTTCACCGGCACGCCGGAAGAAATCGAACGCCAATGGTTCGAACAGGTTTATCGCGGGCGCGGTGATTCGATGAAGCAGCTTACTTGGCGCGCGGTGCTGATGGGTTCCGTGCTCGGCGCGATTCTATCGCTCACCAATCTTTATATCGGCTTGAAATCCGGCTGGGGCATGGGCGTCGCGATTACCGCGTGCATTTTATCTTACGCCATCTGGACTTCGTTTGTGAAAATCGGCCTCGCGAAAGTGCCGATGACCATCCTCGAAAACAATTGCATGCAGTCCTGCGCCAGTTCGGCGGGTTACTCGACCGGCGGTACGCTCGTCTCGGCGTTCGCGGCATTCATTCTGCTCAACGGCCACGCGCTGCCGTTGCCGCTCACCTTCGCGTGGGTTTTCTTTCTGGCCATTCTAGGCGTGACGATGGCCATCCCGATGAAGAAACAGATGATCAACATCGAGCAACTGCGTTTTCCCAGCGGCGTCGCGGCGGCGGAAACGTTGCGCGCTTTGCATTCGCACGGACAAAAAGGAATGCGCGCCGCGAAAGCACTCGGTATCGCCGGACTGATTGCGGCCATTGATAATTTCATCCACGACGGTTTTGCCGTCATCCCCAAACTCGCCGCGTTTTCCAGCGACACGCTCTGCACGAGATTTAACGAATTTTTTTTCGGGCCGACGTGGGTTGGCCGCACCGTGATGTTCAGTTGGGAACCTATCTTCATCGCGTCCGGTGCGATCATGGGGATGCGCGTCTGCTTAAGCATCCTCGCCGGCAGCTTCGCGTGCTGGATGATGTATGTGCCCGCGCTGCAAAACGCCGGCCTTATCAAGGCCACCGGCGGTTTCCGCGAATGTGTGCAATGGACTTTGTGGCCGGGCGTGTCGTGCATGGTGTTCGCCAGCCTGCTGAATTTTATTTTGCAATGGCGTATTTCCGTCCGCGCATTTCTTGACCTCGGAAAAATCTTTTCGCGCCAATCAAAATTCCCGACGGAAATGGAAGCCATCGAAACGCCGATGTCGTGGTTTGCCGCCGGACAATTTGTTTCGCTCGTCGCGCTGGCGCTGCTGGCACACGCGTCGTTTGGGATGCCTTATTGGCAAAGCGCCTTGGCCGTCGTGCTGTCTTTTGCGCTCGCGCTCGTCGCGTGCCGTATCACCGGCGAGACCGACACCACGCCCATCGGTCCGCTCGGTAAAGTTACGCAACTCACATTCGGCGCGTTTAGTCCCGGCAACATGAACGTGAATTTGATGGCTGCGAACATCACCGCCGGTGCCGCCGGTTCCTCCGCCGATCTGCTGACCGATTTGAAGAGCGGCTATCTGCTCGGCGCAAATCCGCGCAAACAATTTCTCGCGCAGTTCGCGGGAATTTTCATCGGCACGGTCGTCAGTGTGTTTGCGTTCACGCTTATCGCGGACAAGCCGGAAGTCATCGGCTCGGATCAATTCCCATCGCCCGCCGCGCAGACGTGGGCAGCCGTTGCGCAGGCCTTGAGCAAAGGTTTTGAAGCGCTCGCGCCCGCGAAAGTTTGGAGCATCGCCATCGGCGGTGCGGTCGGAATTCTGTTCGCTATCTTGCCGGTGATTTATCCGAAGCAGGAAAAGTATCTGCCGTCCGCGTCCGGCTTCGGGCTGGCGTGGATTTTCCAGTGGTATTACGGCGTGCTGTTTTTCATGGGCGCAGTCATCGGCTGGTGGTGGCAGAAAAAATCCCCGGCCAAGTCTGAGGAACTTCTTTTTCCCGTCGCGTCTGGCGTGATGGCCGGCGGTGCGCTGATGGGCGTGGCGATTATCTTTTGGCAGAACGGCCCGGAGATGTGGCGGAAATTTTTTGGACACTGAAAAAACAAATTGGTAGCGCGCACGGGAATCGAACCCGTCTTCACGAATTGAGAATCCGTTGTCCTAGCCGATAGACGAGCACGCCAAGGACAGAAATTTTAGCCGCCGAAGCGTCGAAGTCAATGCGCGGCTACGGTGGTTAGTGCGCAACATTGAAATCAGTTTGGCTCCACGACTGAATACGCCATATAAATTTTTTATTGAGTTCTGCAAAAATCGGCCATTCCCAATTTCGGGCGGCAATGTTTGTTACCACCACTTTCTTTGAAATCACCTCGACGCAGGTTTCTGAATCAGAAACTTTTTCCACAAAAATGGCGACATTCTCTCCCCAACTCGAAAACGTAATTCCACGCTTGGCAAGGAACATATGTTCATCGCGATCCGCGCTCAAGTATTGGAGTCCCACTGCCTTTATCACATCTGGCATGGCCGACCAGACCTGATCGAAAGAAGCCTGATAGGTGATTTTATCTCCGGTTCCTCGTGCTTTCGTTGCCCTGTCCATCGTAGTGCATCCAGCAACGGCAAGCAAAACGAGCAAGAATGAAAATTGGGTAGTCGCCTTAATTTGCCTTAACTTGAAATTCATTTCCTGAAAATCTCGTAAGCCACAAATCCAACCACCACCAAAGCCACAATCCAAATCGCCGGCCAATGCAGATGTATAACTGTTCCACCCGCATAATCCACGCCATTGGGTGGGATTACATTTGTGTTCATTTCTACGGCGCGACATCTTCGCCGAGTTCCACGTTCCAGTAGGCGAGATCCACAAAATGCCGCCAACTGTCGTGCTTGTGCAGCGTGAAGTTGATCTGAACGAACGGCCGCCATTTCGGACGCTTGGGTTTACGCACGAGATTCAGCCCGGCCTCATGCGGCGTGCGGTTGGACTTGCGCGTGTTGCATGCGATGCAGGAGCAGACGATGTTTTCCCACGTTGTCGGCCCGCCGCGGTCGCGCGGTATGACGTGGTCGAGGTTCAAATCTTTCCGGTCAAAAACCTGGCCGCAATACTGGCAGGTGTCCTTGTCGCGCTCAAAGATGTTGTGCCGGGTGAACTTCACTTCCTTCTTCGGCATCCGGTCATACATGAAGAGCAGGATGATTTTCGGCACGCGGATGCGGAAGGAGATCGCGTGGATGGAATCATCCTGCGGCGCGTCGGCGGAGACATCGCGCCATTCCTGAAAATTGAACGTGCGGAACGAACCGTCGGGATTGTTCATCACCACCTGCGCCTGACCTTGAAAGAGCAGGGTCAGCGCGCGGCGGGCGGTGCAGACATTGACCGCCTGCCAAAGCCGGTTCAAAACCAAAACGTGCTGGTTCAGTGCGGATTTCATTGCGCGACTGGCCGGGACGTTAACAAAACTTTTTCCGCTGGTCAATGTTTCCGTAAGCGACAGTTCTGTGACGCGGCGCAACCAAGACCTCCGGAACGAATTTCTGGTTGCGACGGTGGTAATGTTGAAAGTTCCATGATAATTGGTTTAGACGGCGATCTGGCTGACGGGGCGACTCCAGTTGCGCGGCCCGGCCGCGCCAACGCATTGCCTGTGATGGTGTAAGGCACACGCGGAGTCAGAGCGGCAAAGGTGAAGCTCGCCACCGTGCTCTGGCCGGTCAACATCACAGCTACCGGTGTGTTTGCCGAGCCCGTACAGTTGTAAGTGGACGTGCCAAACACCGGGTTGACCTTGGCGTTTTTCAAATTTCTGGCTGTCATGCACGTTGGCCGCCGTCATATGCGCCTTGTAGCCATAATGGGGTGTTGCCTTTTTTCACGGCAGCCTTGAACTCGCGTTAGGGTTATACCCCATGGCAAAGCAAACCTGTGAGGCGCAATATGAAGCTTGGCACCAAAGCCAATATGACGACCAATTTCTTAAAAACAAACAACACAAAGGACAATTATGTTAACCAAAGTTAAAACACTGAACGGATATTCCATCCAGAACACCAACGACGAAACCATTGGCAAGGTCAAAGATATTTATTTTGATGACCGGTATTGGACCGTCCGTTATCTGGTCGCCAACACCGGGAAATGGCTCACCGGTCGAAAGGTGTTGCTCTCGCCCTATGCGCTTATGGCGGTGAATGCCGATCACGAAAATATCGTGGCTGATCTGACCAAGAAGCAAATCGAGGATAGTCCCTCGCTGGACAGTGACAAACCGGTTTCCCAACAATTCGAATCCGATTACTACGGCTATTATGGCTGGCCGACGTATTGGTATGGTCCTTACAGTTGGGGCTATTATCCCTACCTTGAACGCGACCGCGCTAAATGGACCGATCACTCAAATAATAACGAGAAGAAATATGATCATCACCTTCGCAGTTGCCACGAGGTGACGGGTTATCACATTGACGCCGAAGACGGCGAAATCGGCCACGTCGAGGATTTTATCATTGACGACGAAACTTGGGAGATTCGTTATCTCGTCGTCAACACGAGCAACTGGTGGGCCGGCAAAAAGGTTCTCATTTCACCCCTTTGGATTGAGCGCGTGAGTTGGAACGAACGCAAAGTCGTGATCGATCTTACCCGACAAGCCATCAAGCTCTCACCGGAATTCACCGACCAGTCGCTCGTTGACCGTGATTATGAGAGCAATCTTTATGGGCATTACAATCGCAAAGGTTATTGGGTTGATGAGTTAGTAAACAGCTAACTTTCTGGCTGATTAAATCAAGCCGGCGACCAATTCATAAATCAGCCTAGCCTTTCGTGCGAAAGGCTAGGTTGATATCCACATTTGAAATTAAATGAATACTCTTTCTCCAGATTTTCTACAAAAAATCAACGCCTACTGGCGGGCGGCCAACTATTTATCGGTCGGCCAGATTTATCTTTATGACAATCCGCTGCTCAAGCGACCGTTGAAACTCTCCGACGTGAAGCCGTTGGTGGTCGGACACTGGGGGACGACGCCAGGGCAAAATTTCATTTACGTGCATTTAAACCGGGTCATCAAGAAGTATGATCTCGACATGTTCTACGTCGCCGGTCCCGGACACGGCGGTCCGGCGATTGTGGGCAACGTTTATCTCGAAGGCACGTGGACTGATGTTTATCCAAACGTCACGCAGGATGAAGCCGGGTTGAAAAAGTTGTTCACCCAATTTTCATTTCCCGGCGGCATTTCCAGCCATGTGGCCCCGACGACGCCGGGTTCGATTCACGAAGGCGGCGAGCTGGGCTATTCACTCAGTCATGCTTTTGGTGCCGCATTTGATAATCCTAATCTGATCGTCGCTTGTGTCGTCGGCGACGGCGAAGCGGAAACCGGCCCGTTGGCGACGGCTTGGCAGTCGAACAAATTTCTCGATCCGATCACTGACGGAGCCGTGTTACCTATTTTGCACCTCAATGGCTTCAAGATCAGCAACCCGACCATTCTGGCGCGCATCGAACCGGATGAATTGGAGCAATTTTTCCGTGGCTGCGGCTGGACGCCGTATTTTGTGGAAGGTGATGATCCCGAAACAATGCACGAACTCATGGCTGCTACGATGGAGAAAGCCATCGAGGATATTCGGCGAATCCAAACCAACGCGCGTAACAAATCTGACACGACGCGTCCGCGCTGGCCGATGATTGTGCTAAAATCGCCAAAAGGCTGGACCGGGCCAAAAGAAGTGGATGGCCTGAAAATCGAAGGCACCTTTCGCGCGCACCAAGTGCCGTTGCTAGTGGACACCGATCATCCGGAACACGTGCAGCTGTTGGAAAGCTGGATGAAGAGTTACAAGGCTGAAGAATTGTTCGATGCCGATGGCCGGCTCAAGCCTGAACTACAGGAGCTGGCACCCCAGGGAAACCGGCGGATGGGTTCAAATCCGCACGCCAATGGCGGTCTCCTACTGCATGACTTGGTCATGCCAGATTTTCATGACCATGCGGTGACGGTGCCGTCGCCCGGCGCCAACGAAGGTCAGGACACGCTGGTGCTGGGCAAATTCCTGCGGGATGTCGAAAAGCTAAATCCGCATAATTTTCGCATCTTCGGCCCGGATGAAACGCTCTCAAATCTGCTCGGCGCAGTCTTTGAAGTCACCAATCGCCAGTGGGACGCGCGCGAAGTGAAGAACGACGAATTTCTCGCGCCCGCCGGCCGCGTGCTGGATTCGATGCTAAGTGAACATCAGTGCGAAGGCTGGCTAGAGGGCTATTTGCTCACCGGACGCCACGGCTTGTTCAACAGCTACGAGGCGTTCATCCGCATCGTGGACTCGATGTTCAGCCAGCACGCCAAATGGTTGAAGGTTACGGCGGAACTTCCCTGGCGTCGCCCCATCGCGTCGCTGAACTATCTGCTTGCCTCACACGTTTGGCAGCAGGATCACAATGGATTTACGCACCAAGATCCCGGTTTCTTGGACCACGTCATCAACAAGAAGGCGGACATCGTGCGCGTATATTTGCCCGCCGATGCCAATTGTCTGTTGTCCACCTTCGATCATTGCCTGCGCAGCCGGCATTACGTCAACGTGGTCGTCGCAGGCAAACATCCGTTGCCGCAATGGCTGACTATGGACGCCGCCGTCGTGCATTGCACGCAGGGTATCGGTATTTGGCAATGGGCCAGCAACGACCAAGGCTCCGAGCCAGATGTCGTGATGGCCTGTTGCGGCGATACGCCCACCTTGGAAACCATGGCCGCCGTTTCCATCCTGCGCGAACATCTGCCGGAGTTGAAAATCCGCGTGATCAACGTGGTGGACCTGATGAAGCTTCAACCGGCGAGTGAGCATCCGCACGGGTTGAGCGAAGGGGATTACGATTCATTGTTCACCAAGGACAAGCACATCATTTTTAACTTCCACGGTTATCCGTGGCTGGTGCACAAACTGACTTACCGCCGGACGAATCGGAATCTCCACGTCCGTGGTTACAAGGAAGAAGGCACCATCACCACGCCGTTTGACATGCGCGTGCAGAATGAAATTGATCGTTTCCATTTGGTGAAAGATGTCGTGGATCGCGTGCCGAACTTGGGCTCAAAGGGCGACTACCTGAAACAGCAGATGAAGGACAAGCTCATTGAACACAAGCATTACGTTGATAAGCATGGCCAGGATCTGCCGGAGATTCGGAATTGGAAATGGAGTCACGGCGAAACTGCGGCAACCAATCCGCCGACAAAAAAATCGCAAGATGGGAAGATGCTGGTGCCCGATTTGAATCGAATCAAAGGTCTCCAAAATGCCGATTCGCATCAATGAGCTGACGGATGGGAATTTTCTGACCGTTCACGTCAGCGGGATTTTGTCTCAGGCGGACTACGAGCGTTTCGTGCCGGAGTTCGAACGGCTCGCCGGGCAGCACAGAAAATTGCGCGGGCTGTTCGACATGACCGATTTTCATGGCTGGGAAGCAGCCGCCATCTGGGAGGAAATCAAGTTCGACGCCAAACATCTTGCTGGCATCGAACGGTTCGCGATGGTTGGAGATATGAATTGGCAGATGGTGATGACGTGGTTTTGCAAGCCATTCATGAAAGCAACCATTCACTACTTCGATCACAGTCATGCTGCCGAGGCGCGGAAGTGGTTGGCGGAGCCATAATATTTTATGAATGAATTAAAACCTGAACATAAGTCCCACGGCGATCCCAATGGCGGCCCGATCCATCATGGCCAGACGCCGTATTGGCGGCGCGCGCATCGCGACCGGCGCCTTTGGTTCTGCGTGATCGCGATGCTGGTGGCAATGTTCGTCTATCTGGCGACCGGCGATTTGCGCTGGCGGCTGCAAGCGCAACCGCAGTCGCCGCAGCCGATTTCCGCACCGGCTGGCAACTAATCGCGCCGGGGCGAATACGCCGCCGCGATGGCAACAATATAAAAACAGCCGGAACGAATCGCTTCATTCCGGCTGCTATTTTGGATACGGTCTCTTATTTGAAGAGAAGCATTCCAAACAAGGAAAACGACCGTTCAAGTTTGATTTGAGGCAATTCAGGCAAGGAAATTTTTAACCACGGATGGACACGGATGAACACGGATTAAATTCCCCCTCCGCATCGGATGGGGAGAAGGTGGCCGCAGGCCGGATGAGGTGATTGTCAACGTAATAGAGCTGGTTCACTGGCGTGAAAGTGTGCGCGGGAAATTTATCAGCGTCAATTCTGCGTTCGCGTCTTTCGCGTGGTTCGCGGTTCTCCGCATCCGGCCTAGTGGCGTAGATGGAATTCTTTTCATGGGGTGTTCACCCCATTCGTTTGCCGGCGTCGAAACGCTATCCTTTCCGTGTGGATCAATATGAGAATTGAAATGCACGGACACCAAAGGATTTCGCCATGACGCCCGACACCGACCCGCCCAAAACGCCCGATTCCCAGCCGAGTGCCTCCGCCGATCCGAAGCCCGCACCAACCGCTGCCAAACCAGATGCGAAGCCAGCTGCCAAAGCTGATCCAAAAACGGGCGCGAAGCCCGAAGCCAAACCGGCTCCGCAAGACGATTTGAAAACGCTGCCGCTGGCGGAGGTGGAGAAAAAATTGGAATCGTCGCCGGACGGTCTCACTGATGCCGAAGCCAAAAAGCGGCTCACGCAATACGGGCCGAATGAGCTTGTCGAGGAGAAGACAAATCTCTTCCTGAAATTCCTCGGCTATTTTTGGGGACCGATTCCGTGGATGATTGAAGTGGCGGTGATTTTGTCGGGCGTGGTCCGGCATTGGCCGGATTTTTTCATTATTCTTTTGTTGCTCGTGACCAACGCGGTGGTCGCCTTCTGGGAGGAACGGCAGGCGGGCAATGAAATCGCCGCGTTGAAAGCCAAGCTGGCAATCAAGGCGCGCGTGATTCGCGACGGCAAATGGATCAACCCGCCGGCGCGCGAGTTGGTGCCGGGCGATGTCATCCGCCTGCGGTTGGGCGATGTGGTGCCGGCAGACGCGCGTTTGCTGGCGGGCGACGAGGTGTCGGTGGATCAATCCGCGTTGACCGGCGAATCGTTGCCGACGACGCGCAAACCGGGTGATGCCGTCTTTTCCGGTTCAATCATCCGTCGCGGCGAAATCGGCGCGCTGGTGTATGCGACGGGTGAAAAAACTTATTTTGGCAAGACGGCACAACTGGTGCAGGAGGCGTTAACAGTCAGTCATTTTCAGAAAGCAGTTTTGAAGATTGGCAATTATCTGATCATCCTCGCAGTGGCGCTGGTGGCGGTGATCATTGGTTTCGCAATCTATCGCGGTGACAAGATTCTTGAGACGTTACAGTTTGCCCTCGTCTTGACGGTGGCCGCGATTCCGGTTGCGATGCCTACGGTGTTGTCGGTGACGATGGCCGTCGGCGCTCGGCTGCTCGCGAAGAAACAAGCTATTGTAAGCCGGCTGGTGGCCATTGAGGAATTAGCCGGTGTGGACGTGTTGTGCGCGGACAAGACCGGCACGTTGACTCAAAATAAACTGACGTTGGGTGAACCGTTCAGCGTGAACAACATTCCCGCCGAACAAATTATTTTAGCCGCCGCGCTGGCATCGCGCGCCGAAAACAATGACACGATTGATCTGGCGGTTCTGGGCGGACTGAAAAACAAAGACGCGCTGAAAGAGTATCAGGTGGTTCATTTCCTGCCGTTTGATCCAGTGCATAAACGCACGGAAGCGACGGTGAAGAGCAAGGATGGAAAAAACTTCAAGGTGACGAAGGGCGCGCCGCAGGTGGTTTTAGCCATGTCCGCCAATGCTGGAACGATCAAAGCAGATGCGGACAAGGCGGTCAATGATTTCGCCGCGCGCGGTTTTCGTTCCTTGGGCGTGGCGCGGGCGGAGGGTGACGGGCCGTGGCAATTTCTCGGCGTGTTGCCGATGTTTGATCCACCGCGCGAGGATGCGAAGGCGACGATCGCGACCGCGCTGACCATGGGCGTGAAGATCAAGATGGTGACGGGTGATCAACTGGCGATCGCCAAGGAGACGGCGAAAACGTTGGGCATGGGCACAAATATTCTCGATGCCAAAACGCTGGGCGACTCAAAAAAGCAAGAGTCAACGGCGGTGATCGAGTCCATCGAGAAAGCGGACGGTTTTGCCGAGGTATTTCCCGAGCACAAATTTCATATAGTCGATGTCCTACAACACCACGGCCACATCGTCGGCATGACGGGCGACGGCGTGAACGACGCCCCGGCGCTGAAGAAAGCGGACTGTGGTATCGCCGTATCCAGTGCAACGGACGCGGCGCGCGCGGCGGCGGCCATCGTGCTGCTGACACCGGGGCTGTCGGTGATCATTGATGCGATCAAGGAGAGCCGGCGGATTTTCCAGCGGATGAACAGTTACGCGATTTATCGCATCGCCGAGACCCTGCGCGTGCTGCTCTTCATGACGCTGGCGATTCTGGTTTTTAATTTCTATCCGCTGACAGCGGTGATGATCGTGATGCTGGCGTTGCTCAACGACGGTGCGATTTTGTCCATCGCCTATGACAATGTGCATTACAAGGACAAACCCGAGTCTTGGAACATGCGCATGGTGCTGGGCGTCTCTACGGCGCTGGGAATCATCGGCGTCGTGGCCGCGTTTGGGTTGTTCTATCTCGGTGAACGTGTCTTCCATCTCGACCGCGCGCATATCCAGACGCTGATGTATTTGAAACTGTCCGTGGCGGGACATCTGACTATTTTTCTCACGCGCACCCGCGGCCCGTTCTGGTCCATCCGGCCGGCGAGGATTTTATTGATCGCGGTATTTGGCACGCAAGCCGTGGCGACGTTGATCGCGGTTTATGGGTTGTTCATGACGCCGCTGGGCTGGGGTTGGGCGGGTTTTGTATGGGGTTATGCGTTGCTGTGGTTCCTCTTGAACGACCGCATCAAATTGCTCGCCTACCGGATTTTTGATCCAGTCAAAAAAGCCGGGGCAAAACCTGAAACCAATGTTTTAGCTCAGCCCGATGACAAAACGGATACGAAAATTTCGGCTAAACCTGAAGCCAAAACCGAACCGCAGTCCGGTGCCAAAGACGAGCAAAAACCCGAGGTTAAAACGGACGCCAAGAACGGGGCCAAACCAGAAGCCGAAGCGGAACCTAAACCGGAAGCGAAGGTTGAGCCTAAACCAGAAACCAAACCAGACGTTAAACCCGAGGCAATTTCCGAACCAAAACCGGAGCTCAAGACCGAACCGGCGGCGGATGCCAAAGCTCCAGCAAAACCTCAAGCCGCAGCTGTGCCACCGTCCGCCGCAAAAGCAGAGCCGAAACCTGACCTCAAAACCGACGCCAAACCGACCACCAACGTTGAACCGAAGCCGGATGCCAAAGTGGAAGCCAAAACTGAAACGAACGGAAAGCCTGAAACTGAGGTGTCACCGCAGCTCATGAAAAAAGTCCATAAATTTTACGAGCAATTAGGCCGCGACGATGTGCGTGCCGTTGAGAAAGCAGATCAAGGGGAGCGAAAGACTCCCGAAGTGGAATCCAAAAAATAAGCCGGCGCAAACCATGTGTCTGACACGGCTCAAAGAATACAGATGAAAATCAAATCAAAGGATTTCCGCGTGCGTCCCGGAACCAAGGTCAAACTCAATCAATGGCCCACAACGGTGAAGCCGTTTTACAAATCGAAGAAGCGGTATGAAAAACTCTTGGAAGAACACGTGGAGCAGTTAAGCGCGTTGCAACAACTGCACTATGCCTCCCATCGCTATGCGTTGCTGCTGATTTTTCAGGGGATGGACGCCAGTGGCAAGGATGGCGCCATCCGGCACGTCATGTCCGGGGTCAATCCGCAAGGCTGCGAAGTTTTTAGTTTCAAACAACCGACTGCGGATGAGCTGGAGCATGATTTTCTCTGGCGCACGAACCGTCATCTGCCGGAACGCGGGCGGATCGGCATTTTCAACCGTTCCTATTACGAGGAAGTGCTGGTCGTCCGCGTGCATCCAGAAATTCTCCGCAGTCAGGGGCTGCCGGAAGAGTTGCGCGACGAAAAAAACATCTGGAAGGAGCGGTATGAGTCCATCACGGATTTGGAGCGGCACCTGCATCGTAACGGCACCAAGGTCATCAAATTTTTTCTGCACCTGTCGAAGAACGAACAGCGCAGACGCTTTCTCGAACGCATTGATGAACCGGACAAAAATTGGAAATTCAGCCTCGCCGACATTCATGAGCGTAAATATTGGAAACATTATATGCAGGCTTTTGAAGATTGCCTGGTCGCGACCAGCACTCACGAGGCGCCCTGGTTTGTGGTTCCTGCTGATGACAAGGAAAATGCCCGCCTGATTGTCTCCCAAATCGTCATGGATGCGCTCGATGGTCTTAAGATGGCCTATCCCAAGACCACCGCAAAACGCGGACGGGAATTGAACTCCATCCGCAAGCTGCTGACAAAGTAACTTTTGAACGATGGTTCGCTCGATGAACGCTGCCAAGCCGAATTGCCGCCGCGCGAAGCGTTGAGACGGGCGATGAATATAAAGCCGCCGCCGGACTGGAAAGCCACGATGAAAAATTCCAAAGCGGCGAACTTGAAAAAGCGTGCCGCTAGATTGTTTCAAAAACGGATTCTGCCTGCGTCCAGGCTGGAAACGGTCTGTTATTTGTGAAGTGCATAATTCTGGAAAAGGTAAAAACCAACTTGCACCCAATGTCTATCCAGTTAGAATGCAAATCAACGAATGTTGAAGAAAACCCTGAAATAGAGCGTTTTGTAACTCTTAATCAATTGATTTGCGGTTCAAGTCCGCACTCGGGCACCATTTTAAACCGTAGTTTTTATCCGCTTGCACCAGCCGCCCGCCATTTTTCTTTTCATCGGACGCCTTCATGTGCTGTTCGTGCATCTGCCCATCGGCATGATCACGGTGCTGGCTGCTTTGGAGATTGCCGTGCGCTTTTCACGTTTCAAAACTGCCGCCGCCAGTGCCGGCTATATCCTCGCGTTGGCGGCGCCGCTGGCGGTGGTGACGGCGATTTGCGGCTGGTTTTTATCGCTCGGTGGCGGTTATGACGCAAATCTGCTGGCTTGGCACAAATGGCTTGGCATCAGCACGGCGGTGATGACCGTGGTTGCGGCAGTTTTTTTTCAGCGCAGGAAAATCATCGCTTATCGGGCGACTTTGTTTGTGGCCGTCGGCCTGTTGATGGTGGCGGGACATTTGGGCGGCTCGCTAACTCACGGGAGCGATTATCTTACCCAATATGCGCCGACGCCGCTGAAAAAATTATTGGGGTTGAGCACGGCAAAAAAATCTTCCACGCCGATGGCGGTCGCCGATCCGCTTTCGCTGCCGATTTTTGCCGGCGTCATTGAGCCGATTTTTCAAAGCAAATGCGTTAGCTGCCATGGCGCGGCCAAATCCAAGGGCGGTTTGCGGTTGGATTCTTTTGCAGCCGTGCAAAAAGGAAGTGAGGATGGATTCGTTTTGAAGCCCGGCCAGTCCGCGCAAAGTCCGCTGGTGCAGCGCGTGTTGCTGCCCGCCGACAGCGACGACCATATGCCGCCAGTTGGCAAACCGCAGTTGACCGTCGCCGAAATCGCGCTTTTGAAGTGGTGGGTTGATGCGGGCGCTCCAGAAACCAACACGCTCGGTCAGCTTCAGCCGGTATCAGAAATTTCGGCAATCCCGGGTACAAAGTGATTTTGGTTCAGTATTGAATTTAGTTACTTCGCCCGCCAATATACTGCCGTGAATCGTCTCATCCAGTTCGTGCTGCTGCTGCTCGCCAGCGTCACACTTAAAGTTGACGCGCAGGGAACAGCGTTCAATTATCAGGGCCGGTTGAACGTCGCCGGTCTGCCCGCCAATACCAACTACGATTTTCGCTTCATCATCTTTGACGCCGTCACCAACGGCAACCAGATCAGCGTGCCGCTGACCAATTCCGCCGTCGCCGTGAGCGGCGGGCTGTTCAATGTCACGCTGGATTTTGGACCGGGACTTTTCACCGGCACGAATTACTGGCTCGACCTCGCGGTGCGCGCCACGGGCGACACAAATTTCGTCACGCTTTCGCCGCGCCAGCCGGTGCTGCCCGTGCCGTATGCCATTTTTGCCACGGGCGCGAGCAATTTGCTCGGCGCGCTTGCGGCGACGCAAATTGTCGGAACACTGCCATCCGCGCAAATCTCCGGCACCTACTCCGGTCAGGTGAATTTTGTGAACAGCACGAACACTTTTTCCGGCGCGTTCGCCGGCAGCGGCGCGGCGCTGACCAACTTGAACGCGACGCAACTGACCACGGGAACCGTCGCAGACGTGCGGTTGTCGGCGAACGTGGCGTTGCTGAACCAAAATCAGACCTTCACCGGCGCGAATAATTTAACCAACAACGCGAACAGTTTTACCGGCAGTTTTTTTGGCAATGGCCTCGTCGGCTGGATTCCGGTGTCCGGCACCGCCGTGCAGGCGGTTCGCGACACCGGCTATCTGCTGCTGAACTCGCAGTTCACCACCGTCACGCTGCCCGCTTCCGCGTCGTTGCTGACGGGTGACATCGTGCGTATTTCCGGCGCGGGTATCGGCGGCTGGCGTGCGCAGGCGAACAGCAACCAAAGTTACCTTGGCAATTTTTCCAGTTATCTCAATTCCCTCTGGCTGCCGGCCACGGTCTCCGGCACCAAATGGCTTTCGCTGGCCGCTTCATCCGACGGCTCCCGGATGTATGCGGCGGGTGGCAGCGGCGTGTTTGCCTCCACCGATTCCGGCCATACTTGGAACGGGCCGGTTTCCGTGCTGGCGGGTTCGTGGAATGCCGTGGCCACCTCGGCTAACGGCAGCACCGTGCTGGCCGGTGTTCCGTCCAAAGCCGTCCAAGTTTCTTACGACGCCGGCACGACGTGGACGCCGCTGGTGAGCACCCTCGCTTCCAATGCCATTGCTATCGGCTGCTCTTATGACGCCACCAAAGCCATCGTCGCCAATAAAAGCGGTCTGGTTTATACTAATAATTCGGTTGGCGTCTGGAGCAGCATCGGGGCGAGTGCCGCCACTTGGGACACCGTGGCTTATGCGGGCAGCGGTGCTAATTTCGCAGCCGCTAACACCAGCGGCATCATTTTCAGTCAGGCCGGCGGCAGCGTGTCGGTCACGAACAAAGCCATCACCGGTTTGGTCATCTCGGCGGATGGCACCAAGCTCGTCGCCTGCGTCAGTCCCGGCGGCATTTACACGTCCGCTAACAGCGGCGCGACCTGGGGCAATTCCACCGCGCCGTGGATCAACTGGAACTGCCTCGCCGCCTCGGCGGACTGCACGCGGCTGGCGGCAGGCATCAGCAATGGCGTCATTTACATCTCCGCGAATTTTGGTGCGAGTTGGTCGGCGCTCACTGGTTCGAGCAACACTGTTTGGTCGGCGCTCGCCACCTCGGCAGACGGCAGCAAGCTGGCCGGCGGCGTCAACGCCACTTCCGGCGGGATTTATTATTCCACCGCCGGCACGCAGAGCACCACCAGTACGAACGGTTTCCTCACCGGCAGCCAAGGCTCAGCAGTGGAACTGCAATATATCGGCAACAACCAATTCATGCCCGTCAGCTCGGTAGGAACGATTTGGGCGAACTGAAGAAAATCCGTTGGTCGCGAGATTTTAGTTCTGAAAGGGCGCTAAGTTGGCGATGATTATTTTTTTGGCAACGTCGCCTTCGTCACCGCCTGTAGTTCGTCCAGTTCCGGCTGCAATTCCGCCTTCGTCTTTTTGTCCATGCGGTCGATGAAGAGGATTCCGTTCAAGTGATCCGTCTCGTGCTGCACCGCGCGCGCCAATAGTCCGCCGCAGCGAAATGAAATCGTCTTGCCCTGCGCGTCAAGCGCCCGCACGTCCACGGTTTCGGGGCGTGCAATCTCTGCAAAAATTTCCGGAAAGCTCAGGCAGCCTTCGCCGCCGGTCGCCGGCGCACCCACGGGCGTGACGACGGGATTAATTAGCACGAGCGGCATGATGCTGGCCACGTCCGCCGGCTGGCCGTCGAGTTCGAGCGTGGACGGACGGTCGGCCGCTACCGCGCGCACATCGATCACCGTGAGCTGCTTCGCCACGCCGACTTGCTGCGCCGCGAGGCCGACGCCGTGGTTTTGCTCCATCGTCTCAAACATATTGGCGATGAGTTTTTTGATTTCAGACGTGATGGATTCAATCTTCGCGCCCTTTTGCCGGAGCGCGGGATGACCGTATTTTACAATTTCTAAAATCATTTTAATTCTAGCTCAAAAATCTTTTCCGCAAAAAATTACAAAAATGGAATTTATTTTTCCCCATTCCGCGCTTTTTGGCGGCAAATAAATTCAATCCGCGTTGACACCGAGAATTTCCAAGACGCGCTGCAACTCGTCATCGCTGAAGAAGGCAATTTCCACCGCGCCTTTGCCTTTGGCATATTTCAACTGCACCTTCGTCCCGAATTTCTCGCGCAATTTTTCCTCCAGCCGCCCGATGTTGGCATCAATCGGCACGATGGCCAGCGTCTTGGCTGTGTCGCCGGAATTTTTCGTGGCGCGCGATTGCAGCTTGGCGACCAAACCTTCCGTCTGCCGCACGTTCAAGCCGTCCTTGACGATGCGCTCGGCGGCGAGCTGCTGGATTTTTTCGTCCGGCAAACCGAGGATCACTTTGGCGTGGCCGACGGAAATTCTGCCGGTGCGCAAAAAACTTTGCACCGGCGCGGGCAATTTCAAAAGCCGCGTCGCATTGGCCACCGCCGCGCGACTCTTGCCGACTTTCACCGCGATCTCTTCCTGCGTCAGTTGAAATTGTTCCGCGAGCTGCGCGTAGCCGAGCGCTTCTTCGAGCGCATTCAGATTTTCGCGCTGCAAATTTTCGATCAGCGCGAGTTCCAACACCGCGCGGTCGTCGGCCACGCGAACAATTATCGGAACGTCCGGCAAATTCAACAGCTGCGCCGCGCGCCAGCGACGTTCGCCAGCGATGAGTTCAAAAATTCCCGCGCGCTCGCGCACAATCAGCGGCTGGACGATGCCTTGTTCGCGGATGGAATCGGCCAGTTCCTTCAGGGCTTCGTCGGAAAATTCCTTGCGCGGTTGCAGCGCGGACGGGCGAACTTGATTCAGCGGCACGCGTAACACGCGCTCGCGCTGATCCGGCGCGGCGGCGGGAATGGACGGTGCGGTGGTCGTTTGCGTGAGCGGCGGATTGCCGCCCAGCAGCGCGCCCAGCCCGCGTCCTAATGCAGGTTTTGACATCCGCGCAAGAGTGTCGCAGGGCGAGGAAATTGTCAACGCGCGGGCGGAGTAGACATGACGATCTCAATCGCCTTGCGCAAATCGGGAAGGGAAAATGGCTTGAGCAGCAGGTAATCCACCACATATTTGACCTTGCCGCTTTCCTGCAGCACGTCGGCAAAGGCCGTGATCATGATGATGGGCATGCCAGGATGGCGGAGTTTGATGAGCGCGGCCAGTTCGTCGCCCTTCATGCCGAGCATATAATAATCGGTGATGACCAGATGGAAGCGACCTGGTTGCAGCAGCGTGAGCGCGGATTCGCCGCTGTCGGCGGTCTGGACGGAATGGCCGTCAAAATCAAGCAGCATGCGGATGGATGAATTGACGGATGGTTCGTCGTCCACCAACAAAATCTGATAGGATGGTTTTTCGGATTCCTGCATGACCTGACTTTGGAAACATTAGTTGGGTTTTTGCCGGTTGCCAATGCCTATTCCTGCTTCACTGGCAAAAACCGTGGCGATGATTGGCGAATCCGCTTGCCCTTCGGCCTCAACCGGGCAGAATTCCTAATCGGTGGCAGTGCCGGATTTTGGTTCGGAGCGTAGCTCAGCCTGGCTAGAGCGCGTGGTTTGGGTCCACGAAGTCGCAGGTTCGAATCCTGTCGCTCCGACCATTTCCCACTTTTTGACCCGGTGTGACTAGCAGGGTAAAACAGCGACTTCAGCCCCGTATCTACAGGAGAATCTTCACTTTTGCTTGTGAGTGATGGAGTGACAGCAATTGACCCGTTTTGACCCGCTGCGACCGAATTTTGTGAGTCTCTTTGTGAGTCATCTTTTGATGAATCCGCCGAGTGGTGGAAATCCAATTTTTCAATCGCTTCCTTCAACGGCAGCATCCGCGCGTCGGTGTAAGTCTTGGCGGTTTGTTTGGGATCACGATGCCGCATGAGCGCCATGCGCACACGCTCGCTCGGCGTTCCAGGTGCGAGTTGAGTGCAATAAGTGACGCGGAAGCTGTGAAAGTCCAAGCGACCCTCGCCCTGATCTTCCCAATCAATTCCAGCGGCCTTCAGGTCGGCGTAAAATTGTTTATAGCCGGGGAACATTCCTTTGAAAATTAACTGTTCCGGTTTGCACGACTCTGGTTTTATTTTCTTCAAGGCTGCTGCAAGGTCAGGATGCAAGGGCAGGGCGTCTTCATAGTGATTTTTGGAAATGGCGGCGGACACGGTGATTTTCGGAGTCGTGCTATCCAGTTCGACATCCGCCCAACGCAGTTGTTTGATTTCTCCTCTGCGGATGCCAGTTAGCGCCGCCAGCAAATAAATCGGCACTCGTCGTCCGGCAACCGCCAACAGCCTATGGATTTCTTCCGGCATATAAGCGCGGCGTGCCCGCTTCTGACGGCCTTGCACGCGCAGCAATTCAATTTTTTCGAGCGGATTTAGCGCGATGTATCCGAGGCGTTGCGCCCATTTGAGAAAAGCCCGCATCGCAACCAGATACTCATTCAAAGTCTTCGGCGATTTTTTCTGGCGTTGCCGCCAGTTTTGAAATGCTTCGGGATTGATGTCTATGAAGTATGCCCATTGGCATTCTTTCATCAGCGTGCCGACGTAATTTTCCACGCCTTGGACGTAGCGCCTTACGCAGCCGGCGGTCTGGAGTTCGCGCGTGTAAAATGCGAAATGACTTGTCAGTGGTGTGGCAGCCGCTTCGCGGACTTTTTTCGATGCAATCAACCCAACCGATTCTTGGCTGTATTCGGTGAGCATCTGCTGAAGTTTTTGCTCCGCCGACCGTTTCTCGGTGACATGGAGCGGAACGTCTTTTGTTTTGTGTTCGTTAGGAAAACGAATACGTGCGCGATAGAGGCGGGCGGAAACCAGCTTGCCATTGCGTTGCCGTTTGGGGCGATAAATGTAAGCAATCATTTTTAATTCTCCTTTCGTTAATTAGCACCTTGCCCGCTCAACCGTCGAAAATATTCTTTAACTTTGCTTTCCAGCATCCCCACCACGCCGCCGCTGCGAACCAATGGCGGCAACTCGCCAGACTCCGCCTTCCGTCTTACCGTGCGCTTGCACACGCCAAAAATCCGTTCCAGTTCCGGCAGACGGATCAGCCGATCATTAAATTCATTTTGCGGGTTCATCTTCGTCCTTCCATTTCCATCGCTTTTCATTTTTGTCCCACTCCATTCCTCGTTCCAGTCGCTTCTGATAAAATTCAGCCTTCGTTTTATCGGCCGCCATCGCTGCCATCGCCTCGGCCAGCAGCAAAAACATATCCTGTTGACGGTTTTCCGTGCTCAATGGCTCCTCATATCGGACTTTCCGGTTGCCTTTGTCCTTCGGGTCGGTGTCGGCAAAGTCCAGGGCTGCCACGGCTTCCTTCACGGTCTTGGGTTCATCCGCCGCCGCCGCCGGCTTGAGCTTTTGTCGCTGTTTCATCAGGCTTTCGTCCGGCTCGTCCACATAACCCATCCGGCGTTTCATTTCCGCCACCCACGCCTTGCATTCGCTCATGGACAACAGAATGTAGGGACGCAGTTTGACTTTGCGTTTGGTGCCGAAGAACGTGCTTTCAACGTTGGTGATGTAAAAGAAGAACGCGGTCAGCTTGCCTTCCTTGATGCGTTTGTGGACCGCAGCCCGTTGGACGGGCACAAACATGGTGACGCCGGAGGGCGAAATTCCGACATCCCCTTTGTAATGTAAGCCGAGGTCTTCAATCCATTGACCACACTCCGCGTGCGTCCCCTCCCGGCGGTAGGCGCGAGTGCCGGGCGTTGGCTCGCCGACGATCTTGCTCAAATCTTTCGGCACTTCGATGAATGGAAACTCAATGAATCCCATAATTCTTATAAAGTATCTTACTAAATACAACTGTCAACTATTATTTCGAGAGGCGTCCCAAGCAATTATTAAATCGTTTGCGTATTGGAGTGTATAGCGCTACAATGTGCATACTGAATAATGGAGGATAGCATTAAAAAGATTCGGCAAAATGGTGCTGCTGCTGCGTTTATTGACGCGCGGCTGGCGGCGGGTCATGTGGCTTTCCCTCTGGCTGATTTGGTCAAGAAAACGGGATTATCCGTCACGGCGGCAAAGAATCAATTGCGTCGGCTGGGCAGTCTGGTTGTCAGGGTTTCGCGTTTGCAGCAATTTTTCCTGATTGTCAGCGCGGAGCATCGTTTGATGGGCGCACCCCCGGTTACATGGTGGCTCGACGATTATTTTACCTGGCTGGGGCATCCATATTATCTGGCACTTCAATCGGCAGCTGGCATCTACGGTTCCAATCCGCAAGCACTGCAAGTGACGCAAGTGATGACTGACGGTTCGCGGCGCGAGATCGAAGTCGGACGCCTGCGGGTTCGGTTTTTCGTCAAGCGCGGCATTGAACAGACGCCGACGCGACCACTGGCGAACGCTTTCGCCCCGACGCGGGTGAGCGCGCCCGAGGCAACGGCGTTTGATTTGATCCGGTATGCGTCGCGCATTGGCGGGATTGGGCGTGCGGTTGAAACCCTCACGCCACTGCTGCCGCTGATGAGTGTGCCCGAACTCAAACGTATGCTCGA
>Ga0302280_1000498_pt1 | contig 34961 bp, 25 predicted proteins | sample III_Fen_E1_1_FD_198771 | JGI IMG/M metagenome (GOLD analysis project Ga0302280, IMG submission 198771) | Peat permafrost microbial communities from Stordalen Mire near Abisko, Sweden - III_Fen_E1_1 | ecosystem: Environmental > Terrestrial > Soil > Wetlands > Permafrost | place: Sweden: Abisko... | reverse complement strand
AAAAGGGGTTCTCGCACTTCTAATCACACTAGTGCCTCCGGGATTTTGACTAGTGAAGGTAACGCTGCAAAGCGTAAACCCAGTACCGCTCTAAAATTCAAAATTATCGATGTTTGAATGAGCGGAAGTCGACAGTCAAAAGAAACACGCTAAAGCACGACTAGAAAAGTCGTTTAGCTTTGATAAGGACTTTTGCCGAACGCTCGGCAAAAGTTCAGGAGGGCGTCCATCGACTAAAATTATGCTTACCGTAGAATGTTTTAAATCCTTATGTATGTTAGCCCAAAATGAAAAAGGAAAACAAGTAAGAGATTATTATCTTATATTAGAGAAGTTATGGAAACGATATATGGAGACTGAATTCAAGAGACAGCAACAAGAATTAATTGAAAACGAACAAACGATAGCAGAAATTACAAAGAAAAATTCCGCTCTTGAATTGTTCAAATATAACAATGCTAGAAGATGGGTATTTTTTAAATTCAAACAAGGGTTATGTCTTTACGTTATCGATAGTGGAGAAAAATACGTTGATGGTAAGGAGATTTATAAATTTGGAATTTCTGGAGTTAGTAGAAAGGACGATGACGAATGTACCGGAGATGTAAATAACAGATTACAAAGTCATCGTAGTTTATGGCCTAATCTTCGTATTAAATTGCTCATATATACACCCCACGCTATAATGTTAGAAAAAAATCTTAAACATATGAATTTGAATAGTGAAATAATAGAGATTAGATTTCAAGACTTGTCTAAACGCATTTTTTCAATACTTGATATTTTATCTACAAATGGTAAAGAATATGAACTCGAAGATATTGAACCCTACAATAAAGGTATATCTGAACCAGAATTAACTCCTAACCAACAAAAACGGTTAGATATGTATAATGATATATTAGATCATCTTTCAGGGTATACAGTACTTCAAATAACGGAAAGATTAAGAGAATTTAACCTTAAAATATATGGACAAAACAAATCTATTATTTCAAGTAGACTTAAAGATTATTTAGAAAAATGTATTACTTCAATAAGAGAAGAGGATGGAATAGATGATGAATGCGACGCAAAACCAGAGCCCAAACCTGAACCCATCAGGAAAAATTATACTATTCGAGATTTAGTTCCTAGTAGACTTACGAAAGAACAAATAATTGACGTGCAGAGAGGCCACGAAGATAAAAGATATTGTAATGCCTTTTGTCAAGCTCTTCTGTCGCTTGAAAATTTTCATCGTAATGGTACTAGAGGGTATCATGATTTATGCGCAAAATGTAGATCTCTTTGTGCCATCGCCGATAAAAAAATTATAAAAGGCGAACTTACTCCTGAACAAATTAAAAACAATCCGTGGATAATTGAGCCCAAACTTAAGACTAAATCCCCAGATACAAAATTATGCAACGAATGTAAACAGTGGAAAAGTACCAGTGATTTTGACGAGAAGAAATGCCAGTGTAAAGATTGTCGCAAGGAACAAGCAAGAAAACGCAATATATTTGACTGTGAAAAATTCACAGCTGATATATCAGGGCATGATGAACCTACTAGAAAAGCTGAATTAAATTATGTCCCCAAGGACAGACTGGTTATATTGATGAAATTTTTGGATATAAAGCGAAGTTCAAGCGATCGTAAAGCCTCTATGATTGAAAAATTAGTTAAATATTTCTCCGAAAAGTAAGACTATAATATCATTAGAACTATCTAATAATATTTACCAGGATTTAATCTTTTGACTTCTTAAAGATGAATTTCAGTAGCTTCTTCGAGTTTTTTACCAAATTTAAGAGTAATTACTCCATTCTCAAGGGTTGAACTTACATCTTTAGTATCTGCTGTAAGAGGAAGCATGATTGTCTGAGTATATTTTCCATAACGAAGATCAGCCGCATAATAAAGAGATTTTACCGCAGTAGTTGTAGGTTGTTTCTCGTCTTTAACTTGATCATTAGGAGTTAAAGACGGAGTACTCCGCACAACTAAAGGGTCCACGCGTTCATATGAAATAGTGAGCTCTCTGTTTGGTTTAACCGTTACTTTGATGTCAGATTTAGTTACCCCAGGAACATCTGCATCTACAATAAAATGTGTAGCAGTTTCCTTCAAGTCAGCTTGAAGAGTATAACAAGGTTTATTAGTTTTCCAGAGGTCTTGGAAGAGAATCTGACTAAGTACAGATTCAAATGGAGTAATTGGAGAAGATAAACAATAAGACATTTTTAGGAGAGATTAAGGTGTAAATACATTTCTTTAAGCCTCAATTAAAAATCATTTTAATATAGAAAAGACAACATATATGAAATCTTTAATTATTGAGATTAGAGTTAATTTCCCTGGTTAATTGCATAATATTGTTACATTTAGAGAATGGCTTATTATGAGGGTCATCAATGATAATATCTAATTTGTTGTAAAACCCTCGACTAGAAATAATTTCATCTTCAACTGCCTTGGACTTATCAATTAAATTAGCATTAACAATCTTATACTGATCAATCCGAGAATATTTTCTCATAGTAAGTAAAAAGTCAGATATTGCACTTGGACAGTATAACTGAATAGATGCTAATTTTTCATCTATTTTGACCTGACGATCAAGTTGTTCCTTCTTAAGCTGGTTCAGCTTAGTTACGCCGAGAACCTTAGCTAGAATATCCATTTCTGTATCAGATTTTTTTTTCAGTTTTAAATATATTAATAAAATAAATATCCTCGATATTCACAGGAACTGTCGATATATTAACTAAATGCTAATTTGACATATAGATAGTGATTCTTATTTATATTTAGCACTATTCAATACAGATATAAAGGATTCATTTTAAAAACTAAAATGAATCATTCTTCTGACTTCTGCGTCCTTAATACCTGTACATCTGAGGTTGATAACTCTTTCATATTCTATGATGTTTTTAGACGTATAGATAATAAAATTTTCGCCATTGGCCCATACTATAGTATTCACCCTGTAGCTCCTATTTTAATTATAGAAAATAATGAGACGATTATTGGGAAATTGATCGACGACAACCAACATTACACATTGTTATATAGTTTCGATATCGATCCAAAATATCAAAGTATAGAAAATTTATTAGTTACCTTAAAATATAATAATTATGTCTTTGATCTATCTTTAATTAAACCAGAAATCCACAATTACGAATATTCCCTTACATCGATAATGAAAAATGAATATGTATTTTTACCAGAATGGTTAAGTCATCATAAACATATGGGAGTTGATCATATTTATTTGTACGATAATAAAACTGATGACCAAGAACGTTTAATTGATATATTAAATCCGTATCTAGATATTATCACCTTCATCCGGTGGGATTTCCCTTTTGTTGTATATAATCATGTATCCAACCCCCGTCCCCTAGATGACAATAATTATTGTCAATATTCTCAGATAACTCATAGTCTATATAAATATGGACTTGATAATAAATGGATTAACAATCTAGATTTAGACGAATTTCTTGTTTCTTATACGCATAGTAATATTAAGGATATTATGAGATCATTATTTGATTCTAATTATAATAATATTTCTTGTCTTCATATACGTTGGGTATGGTTTGGGAGTAATAATTTGGATGATTATTTAGATATACCAAATAGGCAAAAACCCTTGGTAAAGAAAGGAGACAAATCTATCCTTGAAACCTTTTATAGACGAGATAAAAATTGTATCAATAATATGTATATATCTGGCAAATTAATATCTAACCCTAATAATGTAATTTTTGGCGCTATCCACTGTACGCACCAAGTAAAAACTCCCTTATCAATAATTGATCCTAATATTTTACATATTAATCATTATCAGATGAATTCTACTAATAAGGATTTTAATGATACTATTGATACTAGAATCATCGAATTAAAATATAATGTCCCTACATTAACTAACGAATTAGCTGATAAAATATTTTATAATAATGATAAATCTGTATGGCTTAATCAAAATAGATTAGTGTTATGAAGTATCATTCATATTATACACATTCCAACCAGGAAGATAAAGATTTTTAGCTGATTCGTTGAGATGGGCTCCGTGAGCTTTTACATTATAAAAGGGATACAACATAGTTATCTTCTTATCTAGATTACTATTCAAATAAGCTCCCCACCAACCATATGTTCCAGTAGTTAAAATATAGTGATCACATAAGGACATAATACACATATCATTAAATATTCCTTGACTTATCCATAATATAGTATGATGAGCTATTTTAGTTTTATAAAGCTGTTTAGCTCGAGTTATATTATTAGAAAAAATAAGAAATATACACCCAATATCATTAGAATATTTATCCATTGTTTCTACTAAATATTTTACAGGGGGGAATGAATATAAAAATAATTCGTCAGATTCTCCTTCCCCTGACAATCTAATATGAATAGCAGTTATAGGACGTATACCATGTTGACCATTTTTCTCAGCACAATATTCTGTGGAAATTTTAGTAATAAATTCTTGACATTGTTTATTAATGGGATTGCAAAATGTAAAAATTCGTCTAATTTCATCGGCATATTCGTTAAAATATTTGGGATCTTGGAAATATCCATGTAAACTAGTATTTTCTGAAATTAGCTGTAATGATTCGTATGTGTATGTAGATTCCCACCAAGCATTATCATAAAGGGTATTAATATAACATTGATTGTTTTGTATATATGGAAAAACATCTAACATATAATTAAAATTCTTACAAATGTTTAGCTTAAAATTCTTCTTAAAACAAAAGATATACAATGCAGCATATTGAAAGAGCTGATTACCAAGTCCAGCATGACCAATACAAGCAGAAATATTACATAACTCTCGAGACATTATTTCTAAATGTAATGTTTCGCTTTAAATAAACTTGAGAATATTTAACAAATCTAAACATTCCTATTTCTCTCATGTTGTATATACATTTGATACCCAATTAGGTAAAATAGAGTCTTGTGCTAATGAAAAAGATCCATATGATGTCTGAACCCAAGGATGTTGAATATATTTATAAGTGTAAGGTTTACAATGTAATATTGTTTCTGGACGATTAGGACCATTTGGTTGATCTAGTCCTTCTATCGGAATTAGTTGAGTATTAAATTTTGGAATATCGCGAAAACAATCCTTTCGTAAATATGTTAATTCAAATACGTTTGGAATAGGGACTCCGTTTACCAATCCAACTCCACCATAATTATTACCATGAACATGTATTAAATAATGAGTTTTAATTAATTGTGCAGGTATATATGAAGTATTTTTATGTATTTCTATTACAAGTTGTTTAACCCTTGATAGATCTACTTCTGATAATGTTTTAAATAACAATTCTTCGCTTCCCTCGATATCTAACTTCATAAATATATTGTTAAATGTATTAAAATATGTTCTTAAATTTGTAGTAGTACTACTGTTTATATCTGTGATATTTAATTTAATATGCTCTATATCTATCATAGGTTGTGGTAGTTTATCTATTGACCCATCAAATGCTATACATTTTAATTTGTATTTATTTTGAATATCTATCTCGAATGATATATCATTTGCTATACCTCCCGATATAATTATATCATAAGAATTATCTGGTAAATCGGCTATAATATAACCTCCATCATTATTTCTACCAAGTCTAACTTTATTAAATGGATAACTGTCATAAATAGTTAATGGATGTTGATAAAATTCGATCATGTCTGTTAATAATTTTAATACTAATTTCGAATCTTTACACCCATGATATATATATGTGACTTTTCTCGACTCTTTATCATTGTAAAATAATTCATAATAATAGTCTACCCTGTCTAGATGATGAGTTGCGGGTACATTAAATTTCCATAAAAGAACGTTATGTACAAATTCGTCCCATATTGTCATACAATTTGACTCTATACATTTAAGCTTCCACTCTTCCATAAAATTCAGGGTGTTTTTACTAAACAAAATTAAATCATTATGAATAAAATTACAAGTAGGCTTTGTTACTCCTAAAAATTTCATTAAATTTACAAGTAAGGGAGTGAATACGTTGTCAGGGTGAATAGGCGAAATTGGGCAGTCTGTTATTAAATCAACCTTGGAAAAAATTTTATCACAATTTGGAGTCATAACACAATCTATATCAAGATAACAAGCATATTCCGAATAATCTTTCTTGATAAAATCGGATAATATTGAAGCTTTATAATTGAACATATATTTGCAGTTCTTATCTTCGTATTGGATAATTGTAACCCTATCTGTACTGATAATATTTTTTAAAGAATCAGATGTAAAATCTATTGCATATACAAATAAATGATACTTAGAATATAATTCCATAGATTTAATAAGAACATTAAGTAGATCTACGTAGTAGTCATTTTTCGTAAAACAAACATAACTATATTTTTTACGAGATGTTTTAATAGATGGCTTTTTAAATATTGTTATGGGATTTGTTTCGGATTGATCAAGACAGATATCTGGTATTAATATTTCATAGTTATATTTACGACAAAGAGAAATAAAATTATCAATTCCGACCCAATACCATTTTCCGGACTCATCCGGAAGGCTATCACAATCTTGTATTAGTTTAATTGGATCTTCTTTCATCCATCCTGGACATACTCGATTATATTTATCGATATCAGCATACATTATAGTTAAAACACATCCAGGTATACATTTATTGAATAAATTTTGTAAGTATAATGAATGACCAGAATATGATACGTGACAAAAAACATCATATGAAAAAACATAGTTGATGGAATTATCAGGGATATTTCTCAAAGAAAAATCGTCTACACGAATATATGTAATTTTGTTATCATGGTTACCTACATATTCAAAAAATCTATTATGATTACTAGATAAAGCATCAATGCAATACATTTTTTTGACTAAAGGATGAATTATTTTAGACCATCGACCCCCTCCGCAACCAATTTCTAAAACAGTCATATCAGGTTTTAAAACATTTTTTAAATATGATTCTAATTTTGTGTGTTTAAGATCACATCCTGCTCTGAATCCTCCAAACCAAATCGATTCAAACGATTTTAATTCATCTCTTAATTTTTGAGTTGTCATTTATATTAAAAATTACATATGCTTAAATTGTTTATTCATTGAAAAATTCACGTATATCTATCTTATTACTGACAAGTGTTGTTCTTGTTTGATATCTAAGGTAATCGTACCTATATTTAAAGGTATTCATTACAGGTTCATATCCATAACACATTGCTTCTGTATCATGGACAACTATAACATCTGCGAGGTTCGCAAACCTTTTAATATCTATAGCTCTTCTGTCTCCAGGACGATGATCTATAAATACTACTCCCCATTTTTGATTACCTATAAGATCCCATTTATCTGGTTTAGGATTTTTCTCCCAATCATCTTCAAATACGGAAACATAAACAAACGAATGCATATCATTTTCCATATCTAAAAATAGATTTATCCACTCTTTGGATGTATCAGATGATAGTAAAAATCTATTCTGCCTTTTACATATAGCATGTAACATAGGAGTACTATAATCCCCGCAACCCATTTCAAATACAGGACCATCGGTATGCAAAATTGCTGTAAGCAACGGAGCCATATGTGTTCCATATTCGGGTCCAGACAATTGTCTATTTATTACTATCATTTTAGAAGATTTCTTTTTAGATGCGAAAGTTGTTGGAGATATATTCAGTAAATTGTTTATTATAGTTTGATAATCTTTTAGAGGTCTTGGTAAATGAAAATCTGTACAATGTCCTTGTGTTATACTATATTTGATATTTTCCGCATTTTTTGCAATAATATCTATATCCTGTCTATCGAGACGATTAAATCCAGTATCTATATCTCGTAAAAGTACTAAATTATACAGCTTTTTAAATTCTTGTAAATGTATAAATAGTTTACTTTGGTCAAGTGCCCATCCTTTTGAATATGGTCCAGAAATTTTATAATCTGTAACTGGTGCATACCAATCAATAAGTTTTTGTTTAATCTCATTGATGTTAGAAATATTAAATACAAGTTTCCATACCTCTGGTACAGCAGCACAAAAACACATTGGATATTCGTTAGGTATACAATCACTTCTATATACAACAAAGGAAGAATCGGATCCAATATTGCTTGTATAGTATTTCTTCGAAAGAGGTATTAAATCCATATCAGATATAATTATAGAACCTTTGACACTAAGTAGAGATGGGTAAAGTAATCTAATACATTGTGCTTGAAATGCTGTAGGAATATTTTCAATTGGTGGAAATAAGATAATATCTTGTTTAAACTGTATTAAGCTATCTGGTATTTCATTTGCTATCAATATTAAAGTAGTTTCTATTCCTACTATGTTTTTCCACGCCATCTTAACAAGAGGAAAAAAATCCAGGTATAATGGATTAAGATCGCATGCAACTACACATCGCTCCAGATAAGTAGGTTTTTCAATTCTCTCAGGAAGATAAGTATTAACATAATTTTTTTGTATTTGTACAAAATTTGGTTGATATCGCTCTTCGTGACGTTGATCATCTTCAAATATATATTGTCCCACAAAATTACATTCTTGATCATATTTGATAGGAAATGGTCTACATATATCCCCTTCATATTTTTTAATCTCATCATGAATTATTACGGAATGTTTCACCATTGGATATACAATATTTTCAATAAAATTTTGATCATTCACACTATACTGCTTTACTATTGAATTAAGTTGAGAATTATATTCAACCATCAAACTGTCTTGAAAAAATTTATCTATTAAAACCGTCATGTTTGATAAACCTGGAATTTTACGACATCCAAACATTCCTCCAAGAACACAAGGATAGTGACACGGAGAGTCTCTCATAATATGAAATAATTTTTTTGATTCGATCCACTCTCTCACAGCTAAAACTTCTCGAGGTAAAAATCGAGTATCTGTATCTCGTGACATAAATAATTCAACCTCAGGTATATCGTATGCTTCAAATCTCCAAGCACATCCTCTTCCTTTCGATTCTGGTAATACGTCTTTGAATATTATTTTGACATTGCTTAATTGTAGTAGTCTTTGTATTATATGTTCCGGGACACTTAATTTGTGTACATAAAATATACATATAAAATCTGGGTAATATTTTAAAGCAAGTTCTGCATTATGAATGGCTCCTATAGTAAACATAGGACTATCTCCCCATAACGCGAACGAAATAACTCGTATCTTTTTTGGTATAATAAATGTAGATAATTCTGTATCGAGAACTTCAGACCGATCATACTTATTAAAATAGTTCATATCTCTTGGATTTATTACAAAATTATCTATCACATCTCCTCTAGTCATTTTAACATTTTGCCAAAATTCTAAACTCTGGATAACATAGTGATTAAGTTGTAAATTAGAATCATCGAGTATAGACCTACCTGAAACTCGATGTTTATGTATATCAAACACAATTAAATCCCGAATACGTACTATAGACTTAACATCACATCCAAAATCTTTCCAACGCCAAGTGAACGATTTTAGCACACTTAAAGGTTGAGATACTAAGTTACTGCTACTAAACATAGACCAACTTACAGATACTTGTGATATATCTTGCGGAATAGATTTAGTATATTCTTCTAAAGTAATATTCAATCCTTTTACATACATAAATTCATCAATATCTACGACCAATACAAAATCATACTTTTTGATAAGAGATATACAAGAATTATAATGCTCCTTTTGTGCAAAATTTTTGGTAGCATGGATTATCGTAACTTGATCATAGTTTGATATTTTTTCCTTGTAGTTATCAGTACTATTATTATCTAAAAGGAAAAAATGCGATACTCCTTGCTGAATATAATAATCTAGCCATTCGACTATTCCAATAGCTTCATTTTTGAATATAGCAAGAATGCACAACATAATTTTGATTTCGTATATTTATCCTTAAATATAGATAACCATTTATATTTAACAATTAAATTTCTAACTTGTTTAAAAATATTAAAGAGGATTGTAATATAATAACAAGTTACATACCCTATCTACATCTTCTATTGACATACCTTGGTGACACCCTAGTAAAAACCCATATTTCATCACATTATCAGAATTAGTAAAATCTGCCTTATATTCTATATAAGGAATATGTCTAGTAATATTACCCGAAAAACACACTCTAGTCTGAACATTATTTTCTTCTAAAAATATAAGTAATTCTTTTCTGTTACCTTTACATTGTAAAGGTATAGCTAACCAATCTGATTTTTGTTCATCGTTAGGTAATATATACTCACTTCCCTTTAAATTGCTCATATATCTATCAAACAATAAACGTCTCTTGATTTTTATACTATCTAATTTTTTAAATTGTTCTAACCCAAATGCCGCAGACATTTCACAAGATTTAAAATTATATCCCAATACACCATATAAAAATTTCCAATCATATAATATTCCATCTATATCATAATTAAACCGTTCAGAAGTTTCTTCACTATTATCACCCATCCTACCCCAATCCCTAAACATGGTAGCTCGTTTAAGATGTTTTTCATCGTTAAACATAACCATACCTCCCATACCCCCAGCTGTTATCATATGGCTAGCATAAAAACTTGTTGTAGATATATCAGTATCAACAGTTGTTGTGATAGTATCACAAGAATCTTCCAACAAGATAATATTCAACTTATTATTTATCAAATAATTTTTTAATATACTCCAGTTAGGTTTATTACCAATTAAATTTGGAATCATTATAACTCTTGTTTTATCTGTTATATTTTCTATAATCTGATTTATGTCTGGAACATAAGTATTTGTGCCAACATCACAAAATACAGGTTTAAATCCCAGTTGAAGTATAGGTGATACAGTTGTTGCAAATGTACAAGCTGGTGTAATAATTTCATCATTTTTGTTTAAATCTAGGGAACATAAAGCTAATATATTAGCTGAAGATCCAGAATTCACAAATAGTCCATATTTTTTCCCAAAATATTTTGCTACAATATTCTCGAATTCTTTTGTAACAGGGCCAAAACCGGCTAACCAACCTCGTTTTAAACATGACACAACAGCATCTATTTCATCTTGTCCGTACGACTCAAAACTATTCGGAGAATACCATATTTTTTTACTAGACATGTTTAGTTTGAAATTATACCTATTTAAATAAGTATTAAGAACGACATTTCATGAATAATTTTAAATATATTACTTATAAAATGCTAACAAACAAAACCGATAAAGAAAAAATTAAGGGAGTTATAGCTATATACACCTGTAATAAATATTTATCGACACGTTTGAAAAATTTAACATTAAAAAATGAATATAATGGATGGAAGGTATTTATCATCATAGGTAATCCATTTCTAGATGTCGAATATACAAAACATAATAATTTTATCACTATAAAGTGTGAGGATTCTTATTTACATCTAATAAAAAAGGTTATATTAGGTATTAAAATAATATTAGATGAATATGATATAGAAGAAGGGATATTACGCTGTGGTGATGGTCTTATATTTAACGAGGACCAATTGATTAAATTTATTAATAAATATATTAAAAATGATTATATGGGTATATTATGTAATAATTATCCAACTTACAAGAAATGCTACAATAATTTTATGGTAAATTATTTTAATAAAAACCAAGATGATATCAAAGATCCATTAGGCGGTATTAAACTAACGATAGATGAGATCAGGAAATTTAATGAAATTCCTGATTCTAATTGTGTAGTGGGAAGTATAATGTATCTATCAAAAAGGTGTTGTAATATACTAGTAGAGCATATGACAAGGATGAATTTTAATATATTTTATTATAGGGAAGATATCGGATATCCATATGTTATAGAAGATGTAGGTATTGGATTTATATTAAATACGTGTAATATATACCCTGTTTCTTGTACATTATCTGGATCTTTGAGAGATGGTGGTCATATCAATGATGTTATTGGAATACGATAATAATTAGATATAATTTGATAACTGAGAAGAACTTTCTAAATCTGGGCACAAATTTTTAAATAGACTTGTATTTAATTCAGGGCATGATGAATTTGTATTAATAATAGTCCAATCTTTCGCTTTATTATACTTATTGTAATATAATTGTAATATATCATCTAAGCTTATCAACTCTGAATTTACAAAATTCAGTATACCAGTTGTATTACTCTCTATTAAATTTGGTAAATATTTTAAAAGTGATGGTAGAATAGATATATTAATTTTAGTATCATGAACTGTTTTTATCCTTTGTAATAACTTTGTTAGGAAACATTTTTCATGCATATCACCAGAAATTGGGTATAGAACTCTGAGGTACAATAAATTATTATATTCAAGAGTTTTTTCTAACAGTACTCTTGCTTGACAATAAAAAATATCATCTTTATCTGGTATACTATCTTCATTGTATATTTGATTATTTTTAAATACTAAACCTGAACCTATAAGTGTTAAATGTATATTTAGTTTTGAACAAAGTTTAGCTAATTTTACTTGGAGAATTACATTAACAAATAGTGTTTCTTCTTTGTGGGATTCACACCAAGCAGTAGTAGGCTTTCCAGATATACCAGCAGAAGATATAACATATAATGGTTTATATAATTTAAATTGTTTTTCCAGCGTTTCAGTATCTTCTAATCTAGTAGTTAACGTAATATAACTTCTTTTAGCTTTATCTAATTCTTTACATATATTAGAACCAATAAACCCGCTACTTCCTAGTATTACGTAATTAACAGGAGTAGTAAACTTATGACTTATATCTTTATCTGACATTAAATAATTAGCATTGATAGATAGTCCAAGATTTATAAAAGGATCCATAAGATTTATATTCAATTCTGCTAATTCATTATAAACTCCTTCCAATTGATATAATAATTGAGTATCGTCTTCTAACGAATGAAATCCGTGACCGTATAATGGGGGTATATATATTTGATCCCCTTCATATAGACAAATACTTTTTTTACTTAAAAATAAATTAGAATCCTTGTTTAAATTTACAATGAAATCTATCATCGATCCTTTCAGACATGTTACTAATTTTCCATATGGAGAGCAATGAATACCTCGTAAAACATTTTTATTATTATACGAGATAAATTGCTGTTTGATATTAGTTATTAATTTGTTAGTAAATTTTAACTCGCCCCTATCGTCTTTAAATGTATCTATTATATTTTTTCCTATCTCCATATCCTCATCCCAATAACTTGGATTTTGTAAAATCCACATTAATGTTTTCTGTAAACCTTCTTCCCATGAAATTTTTAAATTCCATCCTAATTTTTTGAGCTTGTCACAATTTACATAATATCTATCATCATTAAATGGTCTATCAGCTACATGTTCTATTTCTCCTTTGTTCAAAATATTTTTGAGATCATTTGTTATATCTAATATAGATCTAGGATTATCACATCCTATATTATATACCTCATTTATTTTTCCATTGTAAAGAACACATTTAACAGCGTCCACTACATCATCTATATAAATATAATCTCTAACTTTATGACCATCCCCATGTATTGTCATTGAACGTCCCCTCATAATCAATGATGTAAATTTTGGAATAATTTTTTCTGGATATTGACCAGGTCCATAAATATTATTGCATCGTAGAATAATTATAGGTAATTTATAGGAAAATTTATATGAATTGACAACCATCTCAGCTGAGGCTTTTGAAGCAGCATATGGATTTGTTGGGTTAAAATTAGATGATTCTGATAATTTATTAGTCGAAGATGGTCCATAGACTTCATCTGTACTCATATGTATAATTTTCTTAACAAGTCCATAATTTTTACATCGTTCTAATAGTACATGAGTTGCAGTTATATTATCTGATATGAAATTAAAAAATCCATCATAAGAATTATCTACATGAGTCTGGGCTGCAAAATGTATAACAGTATCTATATTGTGATATTCAAGTATATATTTTAAATTTGCTTGTAAGATATCCTCTTTTATAAGTATAAGTTTATTACTTGAAATAATAGTTTTTATATTCTTTACATTGCCACAATAATTTATCTTATCAATAATAACCAGTATATCAACATTATCAATTATTTTACAACAAAAATTAGATCCTAAAAATCCTACTCCTCCTGTAACTAATAGTCTCATTTAATTATAAATTAACTGCGCGTTTAAGTATCGTTAAATTTAATCATTTATTCAATATTAAAAACTATTTTAAGATTCATTCTATCAAAAGCCTCTTTCAGTAAAGCTTGTTGAAAATAGTTTCATTTCCTTACTGCCTTCTAAGGCTAACCACGGCTGAACCCAATAAATTTTAAATGTATCGACAATATGGCATAAAGTTTCATCTATTGCTGTAGCAAACGGTTTATATCTAGGATGATTTATAATTTTCTTAGCCGTAGATCCTTTGAGTATATAGCAGCTTACTGTTGTAGTAATTCTGGGAGGAATAACTATCTTAGTTTCTCGATCATCATTAGGATCATTGCTAATTTCTTGATTGATATCTATTCTCAAATCATACCACCATCCACCTAGGGTTAAAATTTCCCAATCGTTTGGAACATCAATTAAAATCTGATTTAATTGTGTTATAAAATTTGGTTTTAATATTATATCATCCTCTAAAATTAGAGCAATTTCGTTATTTTTAGCTATTGTTTCAATTATATGCATATGAGCTAATGCGTTAGCTACTTCTCCTATAGTAATAATTCGTGGACTATAAGCAAGATTATATCTATAATTTTCCTTGATTTGTTGTTCAGTTATAACTTCTCGGTCATAATTTTCTATCCATGTTATTGGAGCTAATTGATCTAGATGAATTTTATTTATCTGATCTAATAATAATTTTTTCCTATCGATTAATTTAGAATAATGAACAATGTATATATTCTGTATCAACCCTAATTTAATTGTTCTGTTTTCTAGAGATAAAGATATATCCATCTTTAATAACTAATATCTAGTATTTAACTAGATATCTAGACGTCCAATTAACAAATCGTGTACTATTTTCAGAAATTATAAATTTTTAGTAAACTTAAATTAAAAGAATATAAATCTATTGCTATATCCGGTCTGCGGTTTTTCGAATTCGATCAAACAGTTGTGTATACCCAACTCCTGTAAAGGGTTATCATCACAATGAGGACCTGCATTATTCCATACGATAAATCCTCGAGAAAATTTATGAAATAATATCTCCCTATATTTTTTCCTTATATTTCTATCTAATTCAGATACACAATAACAAGATATAAAAAAAGAACTATCCTTATCATGCGAGTAATCCTGTCCATAATTTAATGCAGATAATAATTCAGGAAACAGACCATGAGAACTTAGATATACTTTATCCAGTTCTAAAGCTTCTGGAAGATCTACAATCGTATAACTCTTAATATGATGAGTATAATATCTTTTAAAAAAATGTAAAGCCAAACATAACCCTCCATATCCTCCTCCAAGCTCTAAAATATTCACCTCTTTCTTTTGTACAGACCAATCTATATATTTTAGAATAATATTTGCTTGATAAATATATCTGAAATTTGTAGGAGAACAATTATACTTATCTATATTACATTTTATAGGTTTGCCTATTTTATCATTAAGAGTAATAAATTCCTGTATAATATCCTCTGAAATATTTGGAAATTCTTTACTTATTAAATCAAGGTATTTTTGACCTTGACTACTATCGACGTGTTCCAACATATAGGTATAATCAGGGTGAGATTTGAAATTTAATTCATCTATATTTTTCGTATTTGATAGATGGGATTTAATGAAATATTGATATTTTGTATATATCGATGGGGTTTTATATAAATCATCCATACTTGATGACTGAGGAATTACGATTAATACCTAATCTTTAAATAGATATTTAAATACTAAATTTACGATTTAAAATGTCAAATCTTATACATTGGATGCCGTTTTGTTCTGGAGGATTATGTGATCGCATTCTCGGTCTTATTGGAACCTTATGTATAGCAAAAACAATTAATTGTCCATTTATGATAAAATGGGACCATATACCTCTCAATTCCGCATTTACTATCAATTCAAAACATAATTATTATTCTTATAATATACCCTATGAATACCTTGAATTAAATGATCATGACGCTCGACCATATTTTGAAACTACAGACATAAGAACAGTATGGAATACTAAAAATATCTGTATATGGTCTAACCAAAACCTCTATTATTTTTTTAATAAGAATACAAACAATACTTGCATATCAGAGGATGTTTATTTAAAAAACATACATGACAGTATATATGAGTTATTTTCAACTATATTTATTTTTAACAATGTAATACAAGATACTATAAAATCTTTTCCAGAGATTAATATTGGAATACATATAAGAACCCACGACAATCAAATTTTTGATAAAGAAAAAAGTAACCTACAAATACCATATATTACAAATATATTAAATAAAATTAAGAATCATATAAAATCTGAACATAATGGAGGGACTAATATTTTTATAGCATCAGATTGTAATCTTTCATTTAAGCTTGCTCAGGAAATATTAAAAGAGTATTCTGTTATTCAATATGAAGGACCAATTGTTCATTCTGGAACTAATGAACAAGCTATAACTAAAGAAGGATTAGATAAAGTTTTAATAGATTTACAATTACTTGGAAAATGTACCTCAACTTTATATATTGGATGGAATACGAATTTTTCCAGAATAGGAGCCTTGATTAATCCAAAAAGAGATATATACTCCTATGAACACCCCTCAACTAACGATATATATAAGTGCGATCTATTAGAATTATGTAATTATTCGAGTAATAATCGATGGAGAATGTAAGTTAAAGACAAACCTTGAATTTAAAAATGGTCAGAATAGCTGTATGTAGTCTTTATATCAATGGTTGGTATAGATATATTGTCAAGTACGGAAAGAAAACACTTGAAAATTATTGCCTTAAACATGGGTATGATTTTATATATGAAACTGAAAACACAAAGAATGGTGTTTATGATGGAACTAGAGAACCGACATGGTTTAAGATCAAATTGATTGAAAAAATTTTATTATCGGGTAAATATGATTATGTTGTATGGATTGATGCGGATGGGCATATTATGAATGACGAAATCACGCTTGAACATTATATTAATAAGCACTTGGATAAGAGCAATATACACATACTTGCATCAACTGAGTGGAATAATCCGGGACTTTGTGCAAGCACGTTATTCCTCAAAAATAGTCCATTTGTTTTAGATCTATTAAAAGATATATGGGATAACCCTTCAGAGTTTGATAAAAATTTTCACGAACAAGCATCTCTAATTGATCTACATAAGAGAAATGTTAAAAATTGTCGGGAACACATATTAATTTTGCCACAGAATGAATTCTTAGCCTTCTGGTATGCTTATCAACCAAAGAAAACCTTCATTTTTTATGCTGCTAGATGTGCTCATGATAGACCTGGTTTTATTTTTACCATGGATAGCCACTGTCCAATTAAATTAGATGAAGAGACGGACGATGAATTTAAAATAAGGAAACAGCGTCTAGATGATCCTGATATATGTGCACAAGTTATTCAACATTATAAAAACGGAGGAATGCGGTTAAATCCGTCTAGAAGATGTGAGACTTATGAACCTACACTTACATTTGAATTTTAAGAAAAATAATTATTAAAAAGGGATTTAAATGCTATAAGGATTTAAATCAAATGGTTTCAGTTGCTTTATGCAGTTTAAGTTATGGAGAAGAATATAAAAATATTGTACATTATGGTAGGTTAAACAAAATCGAATATTGCAAGAAACATAATTATGATTTTATAGAAGACGAATCATTTGTAGATTTATCTAGACCTTTACAATGGTCTAAAATACCACTATTAAAAGCGTATTTATCAAAATACGATTACCTTATATGGGTAGACGCTGATACGTATATTACGAATTTTGATATAACGGTAGAAAAAATGATTGAAAAATTAGAAAACTATGATATGATGTATGAGAAAGATCCTTTTATTTGGGTAAATTCGGGGTTTATGTTATTGAAGAATACTAAATTCTGTCATGAAATATTAGAGACATGTTATAATATTACAGATCAAATTTGCCACGAACAGGGAAGCATAGATTATTTATATAGAACAAATTGGAACAACTCCCAGCAACATATAAAAGTGCTAGAACATGATCAAGGTTTTAATCAATACTGGAACTCTTGGTCCCCAGGAGATTTTATGATACATTTTCCAGGATGCCATGAACCAGGTCTCAAAAAAGAAGCTCTTTTAATTATGATGAATCGATTCTGTCAGGTTAAACGAGATAGTGAAACAGACGATGAATATACAACAAGAAAATTAACTATAACAAAAGAATATCTACAAAACGAATGGAATAATAGATTGTCTTGGAAAAGTTTACCAGCAGATGCGTATATATAAAATTATTAGATATAAAAATGAGGTTAATAATTGTTATAAATATTTAATTTATAACTTAAAGATTATACTTACTACAACAACCATGGAAACACCGACAAACGATCCTAACCCCGAGAAAAAATCTATACATAAAACGTGTTATATAAGTGCATTTTATGATCTAAAAAGAGAGAATTGGATAGAATTTTCGCGAACATTTGATACATATCTGAAAGGTTTTGAACCAATTATAAAGCTTTTCCTATCTGATAATACTCAAGATTTTGAATTGATTGTATACATAGATAAAAAACATATCAAAATATTAGAAAGTAAAGTAAATGGTAAACCTTCTATACGTTTAATAGGTATAGATGAAGAGTTTATGCGTGATAATCTTCCTATGTGGAAAACTTTAAATCGGGAGCGTGAAATAATGAATTCAGAAGGATTCAAGAATATAATTCCACATCGTCTCAGATTTCCAGAGACGCATATTCCAGAGTATACACTTATTAATCACTGCAAGATAGACTTCATATGCCATGCTATAGATACTGGACTAAGTTTAGCTGAATATTATTGTTGGGTGGATTTTGGGTATTGTTCTCTTGATGAAAATATACCTAAGAGAATGATTGATATTTCTAAATTGAATGTAGACAAGATTAATTACACACTAATAAACCCTATAGATGAAAGGGATAAAAACATTATCTATACATTGGTGTATGCTCCTGAACGTATCGGAGGATTTTTCTTTTTTGGATCTAAAAATATTCTCAAAGAATATCAATCGCTGTATCATAAAACTCTGGAATTTTATCAGGGAAATAATTTATGCGACGATGATCAGGCACTTTCCTTGGCGTGTTATTGGCAAAGACAAGATATGTTCCATCTTCATTATGTTGGAGCGTGGCATAAGGCATTAGTAATATTTCAACTCGATGCAGATATTCATAGATAAACCAAATATATACATAATATTCTTATCATTCTAAGCTTAAGGATATAAAATATTTATATACATTAATATATCAGATTTAATTATGGAATTCGATACCCCAGTTACGATAACCCAACTCAATGAACAATTGCGACAGAAAGAACTAGAGTGTTTAGATATACAGGAAAAATTTGATAATATTCAACACGAACTTAAAACCTGTAAAGAATTTTTTGGATACGAAAGCGATATGTCCCTGCAAGATATGCACAAGTATAAGGATGATTGTGAAGATGATGAAAAATTGCTTAAAGATACTGATCAAGAGTATGCTGATGAATGTGAAAAATCGGATGAAATAAGCGATTTAGTAGTAGTTTTGGGAGAGTATCAATATGTTGTAGTAGAAATTTATGGACAAATCAAACAACTAGCTCCAGAACAGAATGCGGGTCTTCGAAAGAATTTTACCTCGGACTTTATGGCCTTGAAGAATTCTATTCCCGATGAAAATGTTGATAAGTTCTTTGACCTTATCGGTCAATGGCTTCATTTTCAACGCAAAATTCACCTTGTTGATAAGAAGATAATTAATGCAAAGGGTTAATAGTATGCTAATGGAAATGATTGATAATTATCATTTAAAACGGGTTGATACATTTTTCCGTATCCATAACCTGGATTGTATGGATTCATAGTCATATTGACGGTAGGAACGGTTGATGGAGGGTTTAATAATGAGCTAGGAGAAGGTTTTGGTAACCCCGCATAACCAGGCATATATAGAGATTTTATCATAGGTCTGTTCTGTATATCCGATTTAACAGATGAATTTGTCGAGGTTGATGGATATCTGGTTGTATTCATTTTATATATTGAATCTAAATAATTTATTTAGATTTTATAAACGAGGTAATTTATTGTCCAATTTACATAGATACACTTTCTACTCTGGGTGGGGTAGCTATTCTTCTAACCCCTACTAGGGCAGATATTTGAACAATTGGATTTGGAGGACTTGGACTAGAAGTATCAGGCTCTACGAAGGCTAAATCTTGTCCATTAGGAAGTGTCACTCTGAATCTCATACTTTCACTTGGAGAAAACTTCATAGCCTCAGGTGCAGTGAGATTGATATTATCAAAAACGAAAAAATTAGGTTCAGGTAAATGTACAGCTGCACAACTTGGAGCATTCATTCCTACCCTAAAAGTTGCCAAGGTTGCAGCAGGATTATTACCATAGATGATAGTTTCTGTATGTTTAGTATCATTATAAAAATGGACATATAGATAAGGATAATTGCTAATCTTTCCCCCATACCCTACACTGAGTGTCAGATTGGGGATTGACAATTCGAGTAATGTTACAGCATAGGCTACTGGTTGATTTAAAGCTCGACTTCCATTGTATCTTAATGGGGTCATATTGTCATAAGAAAAACCATCAATTTCAAACAGATCTGTTCCTGGAGAAACTGTAAATGCTCCTCCTAGTATAGCAAGCTTGGTAATTCCGTCGTATGCAATAATGAGCATAACTTGTCCTATAGCAGGCCCACTATCCATCAATATGTATGCGCCTGTATAATAACCATCTATAGAACTAAAACTTGTCGGTAGTATTACAGTATTTTGAGTGCTTCCAGGTTGAAGAGTTCCTTTGGCAATGGGAATACCCCTTCTTATCTGATATGGAGTTCCTGTAGATGGTGTATTCGTAAGAGCTGGGGTAGTAGTAGCTGTCTGAGTAGATCCTACGTAGTTGGTTATACGTACAAATTGCCCAGCAATATCAAGTATGCTATTAATATAAAAATTATCCAATTGATTGGAAGTTGGCGCAAGAATAACTATAGTTGTAGTTGATCCAGTTTGTGTTAATCCAGATTCATAGGGGAATGCATTTGTTACTGGATCAGACGAATTAAATGAATTAGATCCTGCACTTGCATTTGTATAAGGGATGACAAAATTTGACGCAAGAGGATATTGAACTCTGTTTCGTCTAGAGGAATCAATATCAAAGTAAATATATGTATTCAGTGTGACTAGATGACCTGCCCATCTATCATTTGTAAGAGAAGCTATTTCGCCTGCTCTATCTCCTTGAGCTAAAATTTTATCGGAAAGATTTTGTAATGCCTGAAGTAAGTATCCTGTATCCAATGATATACGAGAATGTGGAGTTACTGTAGGATATTGTCTCTGTTGATTATATTGTAATTGTGTTCTCTGGGTCATTTGGATGTTTGAATTATTTTTTAACTTGTAATTTGAACAAGTTAAATCTTGGTTTTATTTATAATAACTGTTTATGTGATAAATTTCCTGGTAATATTTAATTTATTTTATATAGCCCGACAGCATGGGTATATACTTGTGTTTGTAATAACCCGTCAACTTCCTGAACTTCATTATTTTGTATATATTGTCTCCACAAATAGCCCAATTCAGGAATTTGTGTATCGTCGAATATCACGTAGCTATTTTTGTGTGCTAATTTTTTACAATTCTGAAAGTCGGTATTAGCTATCGTCATAGTATGCCCTCCATCGATATGAAATAAATCATATTTAGTTTTGAAAATTTGTCCTGCTACTGGAATAGCAGTATTAGAATCTCCTTCGATTAATGTGATTCTGTCATTAAACATAGTATTAAGATATTGACAACATGGTTTGGTATATTTATGTTCACATAGATCAAATGCTGTAATTTTACAGTTTGGATTAGCAAGTAACATTATAAGAGATGAATGCCCAGCATTAAGTCCTATTTCAAGAATATTATTGCAAGCTTTTGCCAACGAGTAAATATTTCGTTGTTTATTAAGATAACAATTCAGTCTTGTAAATGTTTGATGTTCATAAAAACAATTACCTTCCAAACATTCACCCGATGCTTTTATTATTTCTTCTAATTTTTGCATATGATGCTCATTATCGGCTATCATTTGCGAATATTCTTGTTCCGATCCTACTTGTATATAATGTGTGGTCATTTCATATATCAAAACACTCCTTTAAATAGGTTTGTCATTAAAATATTTTAATAACAAGTTACCATGACGTATAAATCGAACTGTATTAAATTAAGCTGCTTTACTTTCTATATAATCGCGCAGCTTTTCTATTTTCTTCTCTTTATTACCATGTTTAGCTAGTTGATATTTCTCTAAATACTGATCCAAACGTTTAATTGTCAGCGATTTAAAATCTTTCAAAAGCTCTATTAATTCAGTCAGATCGACCTGAATATTATTAGTTATATTATTAGTTGTTTGATCTATATTTACATTTTGCGCATTGATAGAATTAGTGCATGATATAGGCGAACTTGTCTTAGTATCATCGTTTTTCTGTTCGGTAGGATTTTCATTTTTCTGTTCAATAGGATCCTCATCGTCATCGTTTTTCTGTTCAATAGGATCGTCGTCATCGTTTTTCTGTTCAATAGGATCGTCGTCATCGTTTTTCTGTTCAATAGGGTCGTCGTCATCTTCCTCGGGTTCAATACCATTTTTTATAACTGTATCTACATCTTGATTATAAGAATCGATAATATCTTGAGATATTACTTGATATTTTTCAGGACATAAAAGTTCCATCATAGATATAGCTGTAGATTTTAATTTAGCAATAGGAACATTTTCAAAGACCTCACTGCTATTTGGATTAAGATTTTCCCCAAAACGAACTTCCATAGCTGTTTCTAACGCTTCGATACATTCTGGTGGAGCAACTATTATCAACTCAAGTTGTAACCATTTGAATGTAGTTCGATGAGTTTTGAGACGTTTATCCAAAGGAGCAGATCCTTTCTTATCTTTGATAGCTATACCATGCTTAATTAAGAGTTTTAATATACAATCAATATGACATCGCCTTCCATAAGAAAATGCATAATAGGATGCTAGGTCTATGTCAAATTTGACATATTTGTGACGCTTTTCATACATAGCAATCGAACGCTTCAGGGAATCTATTTTTCCATCTTTGATTCCTATTATCTGTTTTTGCCAATCTATTTTCAATTCTGATTGATAATATTTTTCTTTCCAAATAGAATCTAGTTCTTCTGCTGATTTTTCATTCCATAATCTTACTTGACCCGTGAGTAATAGTTCTCTTATCCAACGAGAAACTTGTATAGAAAATGAATGGGAACACCATTGCGCGATTTGTATTGCTACATCAGGATGAGCGTATACATGCTGAGTTTTTCCTACTCTTACTACCTGAAAAAGTTGACTAGCTGGAATTCCAGTCAGTGAAGAACATTGCTCTATTAAAGCCCATGATTCAGAATTTGCTTTCCAATTGGTCAATCGTTTATTAACAGTCTTACATAAGATAGTAACATCAGTAAACCCATCTTTTCTCATAGGAATAAAACAATATTCTCCTGTAGACAATTTAAGCTTCATTTGAACAACTTCTTTATTATCATTGTCTACATTTGATTCAAATCTTTCGGTTTCGGTTTGTAAAATGCCCCTATCTTTCTCCTGTGAAACAATATTTTTAACTAACAAAAAATCAGCTAATTTATCTGATGTATTTATATTTTGATAATTTGAGTACATTTGGAACAACATCTCGCGTCTAAATGTTTCTCTGCGTATTTTATCTCTTCCAGAAGTTTGGATCATCATCGACCATCGAAGAAGACACGGATAAGTTATAGCAAGGAGTTTTTCTCGTTTACTCTGTCTTTGTGGCCCAATAACTCGGTCAGTTTCAAGTACTCCATCGTAGATATAATCTACATTATCGAGAAAATTATTCCGAAAGATTTGTAGAGCATATTGTTTTTGATTTTTAAACTTTCCTCCATATCCTAACCAATTTAACATTAGCCTATCTATTATTATAAATTTATTAGGATACTTCCACCCATCCCAGTATTCATCTATACGGAAAAATTCCATGGGAATATCGAGTTCTTTCATAAATTCACATATAGTTAAGTTATTTGTATTTAATAACGAGTCAAAAATAGGTGTCTGTAATAATTTAAAGTCTAAACATTCAACCTTGCCTTGGTTTATTCGAATCTCATCAGAATCTATTAATAAGTTTAAAGATTCTGACGTTTTTACCTCGTTCAATTCTTCAGAATTACATTGATCACACGGAGAATTCTTCCTCTGAAATAACTGTTTATAAGATCCTAACCATACTATTTCGTGTTCATTGCATAACCATTTAACATTGATATCATTATTATCTGGAGCTTCATCTATTTCGCATCTCAAATTAAACTCAAGTCCAAGGTCTGTATACTGTTCTATAGTATTTACTGAATTACCAACACAATCTGGACACCAAGAGTTATTATTAACGATATTATTATACGAATCCGACCATCGATGTTTTTCTATACATTCCCATCCATCAGTTGGTTGAGATGTACGTTGAGGAATAGTATCAATAATATATTTTCCGCCATGAGATTCTGCCGCTTTACAATAATTTTGTATTGTTTTTACAACATGAACTTTTGCGCATTGGACGCATTTTTGACCTCGTCTTTGGAGATTGTTATAAGAAAGTTTAATTAGATGTCCGTTTGCCAAACATTTCCATCCTTCTATCGTGTCAGTAGCTTTAGGTGGCACAGTATCGAGAACATATTTATAACCATAAAAGGCGGCTAGAGTTTTATATTGGTCTAGTGTAGGCATATTATGATATAAAAGATATATCTTTAAATAACAATAAATTGAACGTATTAAATGATTTTGGAAAATTTTAAATCTAGATGGTTAAAGGCTAATGCCAACCCATAAATGTCCAGGTATGAACGTTTTAACTTCTTTAGTTTTCAGTGGAGCTCTTCAGACGAAGAAACGACTCAAGGGTTACAATGTATAATTAGAGGCTTTGGATGGAATGAAAAGAATGAAAGCGTATATGTGCAGGTGCAAGATTTTCTTATACCTATCTACGTTGAACTTCCGGATCATATAGAATGGACAGAATCGAGAATAATGATGGTATCAAATAGACTTCTTACAATGAATGCAAATATCAAACTTCGTCCCAAGACGATTTGTTTTGAACAAAAACATAGATCATATTATGCCTATGTAGACAAGATTCAAGAAACAGCAGGAATCAAGTACTCGCATAAAAAATTTCCATATCTCTTGGCACTATTCTCTAGCGTAAAAGCGTGTGAAAGTTTTTGCGGAGCCCTAAGAGGAGAAATAAATATAAATTCAATGGGTAAAATCAGGTTAAAATGTCATGCTTCAGATCGTAGTATCACTCCTGTGCTTAAATATATGGCCGTCCGAGAACTTCCTTCTGCTGGATGGATGAAGGGTAGAGGAACTCGTTTAACCAAAGCTGAAAAAGAGAGCACGCGTATGCATGAATACTGTATATCTTTCGAGGATCTGATATCAATGCCTGAGGAAGAGGCGATAAAAATGCCTATCGTACTACCGAAAATAATGAGTTTTGATAACGAGGCTAATTCGACCATAATGTCCTCTATGCCTAAAGCAACTCGTCCAGGGGACAAGACCTTTCAAACAGGTTATACTATGCTTGATCCTCCTAAACAGGGGAAACCTAAACAATATCGTAAATACTTACTTTCTATGGGACATCCAGATCCAATAGAAGGTGTAACTATTATTAAATACAAGACTGAAGCTGACCTCTATGTTGGTTTTACTCAAAAAATGATAGAAGAAGATCCAGACGTTGTTCTCGGGTTTAATATACTTGGATGGGATATAAACTATATGATTCAGAGGTGTCAAAAATTTTGTCGATGCATGGGTGAATTTGATCGCATGGGATGTATTGAAGGTAAACATGCTGAGATAGGTAAGATAAAATGGGGAAGTAGCGCGTACGGAAAACAAGAATTCAGCTATCTCGATGCAGAAGGTAGACTTTTTATTGATATGCTACCTTATGTCAAGCGTAATTATAAACTTCCAAATTATCGCCTAGAAACTATCTGCGATGAATATCTTAAAACTAACAAGGATCCAATAAAACCTAAAGATATATTCAAGGCTTATCGTCTTATGGTAGCTTCTCAGCAGTCTCCAGAAGATAAGGAACTTCAAAGTAATGCATCAAGGGAACTTTCCAGGATAGGCAAGTACTGTGTCCAGGACAGTCTAGTATGCCTTCTATTATATGAAAAACTAAATACCTGGTACGATCTAGTAGAATCAGCTACAACTAATTGTACCCCGATATTTGACATGTTTACAAAGGGTCAGCAAATAAAAATGGCATCCCAGGTATACAGATACTGCTTTCACAACGATATTGTCATGGAAAGTAATGCCTATCAGGCAAAGGATAATGAACATTTTACTGGGGCATATGTCAGTGAGCCAATCAAAGGTCTTTATGATCTTATCGTTCCATTCGACTTTTGCTTGACAGGGGATACTTTAATAACTTTATCAAATGGGTGTAGTATACGTCTTGATAAGATGGTATCAGGAGAAAGTGTTTTAGCATACAATGAAAACACTTTAAAATCGTATAATATGATTGGAGGTATACAAAATAAGGGGGAAAAAGAAACTGTAAAAATATTTTTCGCAGACGGGACTGAGGTTGTTTCTACGCCTGATCATAAATTTATGATTACAGATGGGACTTGGCTAGAAGCAAAAGATCTAAAAAATCAGCAAGTAATATGTGGTCTGGAATATCCTGAAGATATAGATTATAACGAAGACTGGACATTACCTTTGAATGATGAATTAACATTAAATTTAAAAACAGACAGATCTAAAGCTTTAGCTTTTGCGAGAATGGTTGGTTATATTTTAGCTGATGGCAATATCTATATTTCTCGCGAACATAATAGGGAAAGAAAATGTGCCGAAGTATCATTATCTACAAAAGTAGACGTAGAAGCGTTTATTCGAGATCTATCCTTTTTTACGAAAAAGATACCCAATTCTAGATTGACCAAAGCTGATCAAGAAAGCGAAAGGGGTATACAAGGTTCAGTTTGGAATATGGCAATTCCTCAATCTGTTGCTAATTTAGTACACGGATTAGAAGGAATAGTTATAGGTAAAAGATCAAATCAGCCTTTTACATGGCCTGATTTTATTAAAGATCCAAATTGTTCAAAGGTCATACTACGAGAATTTTTAGGTGGATTATATGGAAGAGACGGAACGAGTCCATTTCTCACAACAGCAAACACATTCGGTAGGGTCTCTTTCAAATGGACAACAATAGAACAACATCTACCAGCTATGTTACTTGCTTTCCAGCAATTGAAAGATTTTCATGAACGATTGGGTGTCGATACTTCAGATGTTCTTAACAATAGGGTAAAATATGGTCCTACATCGATAAAACCTCACGACTGGCAAACTAATCCTCGTATAGATGTCATGCTAATCATAAGGATAGATCAGACTAAATCATTCGCCGATAAAATAGGATTCCGGTATTGTGTAAATAAGAATTGTAGGTTAACTATAGCTAAGTCTTATTATTGTTTACATGAAAAGGTTAGAATCCAGCATGACAAAGTCCTCACCAGAACAAACGAATTGATAGACGAGAAAATCCCCAATACTTTAGCCAGAATAAAAAGAGAGCCTATATTCGCAATGTGTTTAGATCAAGCTCGCATACAAGTATTTAAGGATGAACCTCCCCTTCATGAATATTCTTTATCATCTATAAAAGATATAGGCATTCGACGGGGAGAGATGAAACGACACCCAGATAGAACATTTCGGCTAAGTCTCCAGTCAAAGAAATTTGAAAAACCGATTGAATATGTTGCTCGTTTAGGAGTGAGTAAATGGTTCGAGTTAAAAAATGATTTGAGGAAGGTTTATGCGGTCAGCAATGAAGATGATAGTATCCCTGTGTTTTCGAAGAAAGTTATTGATATTAGACAATCTGGGATAAGACCAGTATATGATATTGAAGTGCAAACTGCCCACAATTTCCTGGCTAACGGAGTTGTCGCGCATAACTGCTCGCTATATCCCTCTATTATGATGGCGTATAATATAGATTACTCTAAGCTTGTTCTCGATCCAAATATACCAGACGAAGATTGCCATGTAATGAGCTGGTCTGAACACGAGTGGTGCGAACACGATGTTGACCCATCTCATCAGGGAAAAAAACCGCCAAAAATGAAAGATGGAACGACCAAGAAAGTATGCGCTAGTTTTAAATATCGGTGGCTCAAACATCAAGTCTCCGGAAAGGGTATTATTCCAACTCTTTTAGAGAACCTTATTAATGCTCGTAAAAAGACGCGTAAGATTATAGCAATTAACGAAGGAGAGATAAAGTTTCTAAAAAAGATACTATCCAAGGAGGTATTTAATGAGGATAATAAGAAAGACTTTGAATCTCGATTCAAATCATACGAAGAGAATAAAGAATCTATTTCAGCCCTTGATATAGTCAGGAATTTACCTGTAGCCGATTCGACAACTACCCAGATAAATATCATAAAAGAGCGTATAGATACACTGGAATCTCTCAATTTAGTACTTGATCGACGTCAAAATGCCTATAAAATAAACGCAAACAGTATGTACGGAGCTACAGGAGCTCGAGTCGGATATTTACCTTTTTTGCCAGCAGCAATGTGTGTGACTTATATGGGGAGAACAAACATCAAGCGGGTAAATAAATTTATCGAGGAAAAATGTCAAGGTAAAGTTATATATAATGATACCGATTCTGCATACTGTCATTTCGTATCGTTTAGAGACAAGCCGATAAAAGAATTATGGGCCCATGCTTTGCAGATAGTTAATGATGTTAAACGTCTCTTTCCACCTCCAGTAAGTTTAGACTTTGAAAATAAAATATACAAAAAGTTTCTTATCCTCACAAAGAAAAGGTATGTTGCTGAATCTATTAATGAAGAGGGTGTTACCGAGATGGAAAAGGACGGCAAGACGAGTAAATTATTGAAGCGAGGTATAATTCTCCAAAGACGTGATAATTGCACAGCTCTTAGAGAGGTATATCAGTCTATGATATATAAAATTTTCGAATACCACGAACAACTAGTTGGTATTAAGAAGTCAATCGATAAGAACGATATAGAGATTGCTAACCAGTTGGCTGAAGTGTCGTCTGAGATAAGTCAATCCTGGACTGACACAGTAACGGAATTATCCAGAATAGTTGCAGCTAGTTATAAACCAACTGAAATGAAACGTTATCAGAAAAAAGCTAAAGATCTCCATAAACTCAAGGTAGAAAGACTTGAAAAACCTGCCAGAATGAAGCAGATAATTTATCAGCGCGATATTTTGAATCATCCTGCGGTTAGAGATTTGCTTGATATGATTATATCTGCGATTAACAGTGTTTTTCAATGGAAGTATGGGTTTAAAAATTTTGTTATCACAAAACAGATAACAAGAGATGTAAAAGACTATAAAAATCCAAACAAGTTACAAGGACATGTTTTATTAGGAGAAAAGATGAAATCGAGAGGGATTCCAGTTGGAGCTGGTTCTAGAATCGAATATGTTATCATTAAGAATAAGGTCTTTAAGAAAACTGACGCACAAAAGGACAAATTAGAGGATGTAAATTATTTTGCAGAACATAGAGAGATATACAGACTTGATTATTTATCATATTTAAAACAATTTATCAACCCTATTGATGAACTCTGTGAAGTAGTGATGAATGTAAAAGGGTTTGTCAAGGGACAATTCGAACAAAGAATTCAGTACTCCAAGGTTGTTGATAGAATAACGATGTTGGGAGGTCCGAAGATTAAGTTTGAAAAAGTGGTAATGAACGATTATATAGAGTTTAATGATGAGCTGGAAATTATCACCTAAATATAAACTTAGAATATCAAACCATTCACGAAATGTGCAATTTATTATATTATCTTATGTTAAATGTCTTTAACACAAGACTATCCACCTGCTCAATTATCATATACTACCCTGACCCTACCATCGACATTTACTCAGTATTGTTTTGCTCCAGATTGTCCAACCCAACCCTTTCCCTATGACAAATATGATCCTACTTATACAGCTAAACAAAAGAAAGATTATCAAGTTGGTTTGAATAGGTATATTCAATCTAGACAGGTTGAATATGACAATAATCCTGCAATAGTTACCCCATTATTAAATAGTGGTCCGTATGCTCTGAAAACCAATTATATGAGCTATAATAACCCGCTCAATCACGAGGCCATTATGGAATATACACCATTTTATCTATCATATTAATGAAATAAATTACCTTAGTATAATTAAATGAGATTTAATACTGTCTTTGGCTTTGTTAAAAGTATCAAGAGTTCCTCCAATAATTTCTCCTTCTGAAAAGGCAATAACATAATCTGACTTAGCTACGAAACTGTTACGAGCATGAAACCCATTCTTAACTTCTATCTTTGCTCCAATCTCTATTGCCTTAGTCAAATCACCCAACGAATCAAATCCCATTTCTCTGGAAAAATCAGCATGATATTTATTCAAAACTCTTCCTGGATTTTGAGACCAATGAAATTGTCCAGTATCTAAAAACTTTCCATCGAACTTACATGGTAGGTATAATGTTAATCCTTTGAATTTTCCTGTTAAGTACAATAATACTGCTATATGATCACTGAATGAACATCCTCCGCTCACTAAAGTCACATTCGTAGAGTTCAAGTTCCAATTGTTTTTAATCTGAACAAAGCAGTCATTAATCATCTTTCCATATACCTCTATTGTTGTTTTGGATGATTCTGTTATATGAGATAGACCAATAATTGATACTGTATATTTTATTATAGGCACTATCTTTATTGATACCGGTCGAAACCGTCTCGGAATGGTAGGTATTTTTTGTATACTGGAAATGATAGAATTTAAGGTAATCTGTATTATTGAACATGGTTGAATTTCTAACCCTTGCATATGGTCTATAAAGTTAGTTTTATTTTTTGGTATAATTTCATACTTGGCGATATATTTATTAGTTTCTAAACTGGTAAATTCAACTACATCTATCCACGCTGGAAGTGTCAATATAAAAGATTGTTTTTTACCTTGAGTAGATGCTATATCTAAGCATGTTATAATTTTTCTAATAGCTTCTATACAAATACTAAGATCAAAGGGTGGATTAACCATTATCATATCTTCTGCAAATTGTTCACAGTTAAAAAATGATCCTCTAGATCCAAAGCATATTTCTAGATCAGGGAAAGCACTGTAATAAATATCAAAATAATGATTAAAGCTAGAGGCAAATCCTTCTACTATAGGATCGTTTGATTTATACCCCATTTTAGAATAATTGTTTGCTAGGCCGTGAGTCAGTAAGCGAAGATAGGTATACCTAATGTTTAGAGCTATAGCTTGAGCATAGTATAACGGAAAACGTTTAGCCAATCCAGCTATATCACTATATGTTTTCCCTTTGTATAACAAGGAATTGTTTTTTTCGTCATAGTGAATGGTTTGATCTTCAGGAATAATACTTGTATCCAACATCTTTTTTGTCCTAGTAAAACCCTCATCTATCAAGGTTGAAAGAGTAGATGGTTCACAGTTGGTTATTTTATGATACTTAAAGTCTTGCTCTACTTGCTGTTCTGCTAAAATGGATCGGTTAGTAGGAAACACGGGATCATCTTCGGGCGAAGAAGTGATAATTTTATTAAATAAGAATCTTAGCATCAGATTCGAATTTTCTTTAAATCCTAGTAAACGCCCATTAATATCCTGTAGTTTAAGAGTAAGAACTTGAGTTCGTATTTTTTCATATTCGCATTGTCTTGCTAATTCAGTTTCGATTATACCACGTGCCATGTCTTAAATTATTAAGGTTTGGTCTTAAGATTTAAATTTAATCATTTAAATCATGTCCAAAAAAGAAGTTAATCTTTAAGTATTTGTTCTAATCTATAGGGTCCAAGCAAGTCTATTTTTCTTCGATTCATGAAAGATGCGATAGTTATATCGGGCGGAAGATTTACCGGCGTAGTTGGTTCTCCGCATGTTGGCATAACTAAAAAAGGAGTAGTTGAAGCTATGCTTATATACGGTTTAGAATTATTTCTAGAATCTACTACTTGTAGAAAGTGCAAACGAGTAGTTATATTGAAAGAAGTCATATTTGGCGGAGGAGTTAATAAGTCGTATAAGCTACTATTTACTTGAGAAATTCCACTAGCATTAATCAATTTTTTCGTCAGTATTTTCATATCACCTGGTTCAATCCGTATATCTAATATAATAGATGGAAGTCTATTAAGATTGGCATCGAGACTGAGTTTAGTCATAAACATCAAGTTACCTTCATATTCCTGTGCTAACCATATTAATCGGTAAAGGAGAATAGATGCTGCATGATAATGTTCTTTTTGAGGAAAAATATACAATCTTCTTGAACCTTTCTTGACAATAGAAAGAGATCCAATTTGTTTAAAAAGAGGATAAGCTCCGGGAATAAAACATAATTGAACCCATCCGGGATATACAGAATAAAATGTATCATTCATATAATATGAGTCATAATCGTCTATAGTATCGTGTTTATGCATACCTTTATATCTAGCATAGGTAGGCGAAGTTGGAGGTGTTATGGCTGAATTAATATCGAGATAAGCATCTAGAGTGGTTTCTTTTATAATTAAAGGAGAACTTGGTTGATAGACTGGAGAAGATGGAACATTAATTGTGAGAGATTTCTGTCTAGATGAGTTATGTTTCTTAGATCTATATCCATTCACATCAATATAAATATATACGATATTTCGCGCTGATGGTACATTATAAGATACAACCTTGGCAAATGTTCCAAAATGAACAAGATTAGGGTTGATCTTATCAAAATTGTAAGGAGCCTTGATCACTATCAATTTTAACTGTGAATATCGTTTATATGGGTCGTTTGCTATATGCAGTGATAAACCAAAGATCTCATCTTTCCCGAGAAATAGCTTTACGTTCTGATTTGTCTTATAATCTTTTCCGCCCCAGGGAGGATCAAAATACATAATATTAAGATTGTTGTCCCACCCAGAGTCCCATTTAGTTTTTTTAGATTGTAATTGAAGCTGTTCTACAGTATCACCTAGCATCATATTTACATTACCTTCTAGATTATATAGGTGAATATTATCTACTAAGGCAGCATAGTTGACTGGGTCAATTTCTATTGCAAAAAGAGTAAACTTTACTTGTCTGGATAGGAGAGTTACTGCTGTATTAATAGTATCAGACCCTACATTAGCAGTACCGTCAAGCATTGCAACTTTGATAATGTTATGGTCTTTACAATACTTGAGAATATCGTCCACCATGAGTTTATTTGTTGCCATCGGAGTAACTGAATATTGTGCTTGAGAAGTAAAAGAAATACGGTAGAGTGGAGGACCTGGTGGAAAAATATCTGGACGAGTAAGCATAGTTGATACATTTGTTGTATGCGTATCTTTTACTGATTTAGATATCTCGATTTCGCTGCTAGATATAATAAATGAATATACTTGGTCTCCGCGTGAAGTATTATATTTTTTCATTTCGAACCACGCATTTTTATCGTTAACTCCAGGTATATCTGATGTAGAGTAGTACATAACACCTATCGAAGATGAAGGTTTGATAGCTCCTTTAATTACCGATATTCTACACTTTTGGTCTATAAATCCATCAGAGAATGTCACATATGGCTGAATGGGGGGAACATTACCGAAAAAACGAAACTTACCTTCTGGAATTAAGATATTTAAAAGTTGAGCCATAGTATCAGATGACATTTTCGATTTAGAGAAACGAACGTAAACATTCCAGTTTCCATCTCTTTCTTCTCCTTTCCTTAATCTTTGGATGTATGTAGCTACATCTATAAAGATTTGTTCTACATCAGTAGGTTGAACTGTAAATTTAGTATACTGAATTGTAGAATCTAAAAGAGTTGAAATAGATAATGATTGATATTGAGGACGTAACCCTCTGCCTGAAGGTTGAGAAGTCATTATGATAATGTTTATATAAGATGTTGGTGAAGAAAATCATTTAGATTTAAAGCATTATTAGAGATATAACACTGAGTAATTTTTTTTAGAACTTAGTCATAATTATCGGATAGTTTACCCGATAAGAAATATTATGATTTTTGTTATAGCTGGAAGAAATACTCAAAACTGATAGGAGAAAGTATGTAAGTAGTAAGAGGGTTGCAAGGCATAGGTAAAGCTGTTGAAGTTAATTTACTGGGCGTAATTCAAGGGACTAGGATTTTCTCGCAAAATCTGAAACCTTATAAGAGCGGAAAGATATCATTTGATCAAATTAATGCCTATTTATTATTTTTAAATTTTTATTTAATTAGTTATTTAAACATTATGTCTCGTCATAAACGTCCGCTTTTGTGAAAAGCGTAAATCTTGAAATCAGCCCATCAGACTTAATGATTTAATAGCCATGTTAATGGAGCTATTTTCATCTCTATCTAGGATGAGTTTACACTTCCTGCACTTAAAGACTTCT